>Ga0209199_1003956_pt1 | contig 14010 bp, 10 predicted proteins | sample COGITO_mtgs_1105_7_FD_184805 | JGI IMG/M metagenome (GOLD analysis project Ga0209199, IMG submission 184805) | Pelagic marine microbial communities from North Sea - COGITO_mtgs_110523 (SPAdes) (version 2) | ecosystem: Environmental > Aquatic > Marine > Epipelagic ...
GGCGGCATCACTGAATTGCTGCTGCCGACCGCGCTTGCCGCTTGGTAGCGGTGTCCAAACCATCTCCGGATCAAACCAGATCGACAACGATCCACGCTGCTTCAAGCTGTCATTGTAAGACGACCAATTCTTGGTCTTGTACTTCGTAAGGGCCCAACTGCTCATTCCAATCAGCTATCACGCTGGTTTCATACAGTGAATCCCATCAGCCCATTTATGCAACAAAGCCTCACGGCTGGGTATCTCTGGAATAATCATTCGGTGTGCTCAATGAGCATTTTTCCGAGTACATATCTTACGTTGCTGATCAATACCTAATGATATTACTTTTTGTGAAGTCTGGAAATCATCTTTTGAACTCCAGTTTCGCCATCTGCATTGAATAAGTGACTGTGCAGTGACGCCTCCGAGCGTTGTCCCCGGCCCTAGGATAATAAATACATCTGGCATTAAATCGCGCGCCGCGGTGCTAATAGCTGCTGTAAAATCGTAAGCTTGCACCACTTGATGCCCCAATGTGTACTGATAAAGCGCGCGTAAATCGCTAGCTTTTGGATGCCAGAATCCTCCACGTCCATCAATAAGCGGAATTTTTGGCTGCTCAAAGAGCGACTGATGTATAGTTTCAAAGCCCAGCTTAGAAATAGGATTCTGTAAGTGAGAATGAAAACCTGCATGGTTTGCCAACCGCATTGGGTAGCGCCCTTGCAGTCTTGGCACTGCGTGCTCAAACGCAGCTAGTCCCGTTGCATTGCCTGCCAGAACTAGCATTCCGCCCAAGTTAATCGACAGCTCTAAAATGTGATTTTCCCGGCGTGCAATTGAGGCGACTTCTGCCAGTAATGCATCACGTTGACCGGGCACCTCACGCCAGTCGTCATTCACAAACGGATAGATAATCTGCCCGCCGATCATGTGCTTTTGCATCAAAGAACCCATCGTATTAGTCACCTCAAACCCAGCTATTGGGTCCAGCGCACCTGCGCAAGCTAGGGCCGTGTACCAGCCCATCGAATTGCCCGTGACGCCAATGATCTCAAACCGATCTTGGTCAATTAATCCGAAATCTGACAACCCACAAGCATAGATCAAAGGTGAGGCATTATCACCACGTGTGTGCACGGCGGCCAAATACCGAAGGCACCCATCCAGCGCAGTAATCGCCTCTTGCCCTTGTGCAATGCGGCACGTGTCAAACGCTTGAAAAAGTGCTGAATCGCCATGATGGCGCTTTAAATACCCCAGTTCTGCCGCATTATAAGTGCCTCGTCCAGGTGCAATGACAACCGCTGTCTGCCTCATAATTCATTCCAAAGGGTGATAGCGGCCTCAAAAATACTGTCGCAGCTGGGCATCGTAACTGCAAAGGCCGGTCCAGTCGCGATAAAACTATCCTCAGCAGCCAGTCGCAAAGTGGGCAAGGTACAGCGCTCAACAAACATCGCCATTAGCGCCTCAGACTGCCCACCAGTGCCGCGACATTCATCCACGATCAGCACTTTTTCAGCCCCTTCAATCCCTGCCAAAATGCCAGTTACTGGCATCGGTGAAATCCACCGCATGTCGATCACGCGGGTTTTAATTCCGGCCGCGTTTAATCGCACGGCTGCCTGTTGCGACAAAAAATGCCCATTGCCGTACGTTACAATCGCCAATGATCCGTCACCAGTCACGTTAACTTGGCCAATTTCAATTCGCTCATCCGGCGCAGGGTAATGATGCATCCAAGCACCGTCCTTAGCGTCATGCAGGTCACGCATTAGATAGAGCGCAATCGGTTCTATGAATACAACCAACCGCTGTTCCTCTCTTGCTAACCGCACGCATTCACGCAGCATCTTAGCGGCATCGGCCCCATGGGACGGACAGGCAATAATCACGCCTGGAATATCGCGCAAAACCGCCAGTGAGTTGTCATTATGGAAATGACCACCGAACCCCTTTTGATAGCCAAGACCTGCAATCCGCAGCACCATCGGATTGGTAAACTGCCCATTCGAAAAAAATGGTAATGTAGCAGCCTCTCCACGCAGCTGATCTTCAGCATTGTGCAGATAGGCCAAAAACTGAATTTCTGGAATTGGCACAAACCCATTGTGAGCCATTCCAATCGCAAGGCCTAAAATTGACTGCTCGTCCAACAATGTATCAATCATGCGGTCTGTTCCAAAACGGTCACAAAGCTTTTGTGTGACCCCATATACGCCGCCTTTACGGCCCACATCTTCCCCCATCATCACTATTTCAGGATATTTCAGCATCAAATCTGTGAGAGCCCAATTAATCAGTTTGGCCATCGTTTGGGGTTTTTGCATCAGCTTAAGCTCCCCCTCAAACGCCAAAGCCCGCGCATGGTTCGAAGGCCCATTACTCGATGCACACAATCGCTTGGGCGGAATAATCGACGCCATAACTTGTTGACTAGTTTTCAATCTAGGCTGCTTTATTACTTCTGCGGCAACCCGTGTGCACTGCGCCTCAGTCTCGGTATAGATTGCGAAAATTTCGTCACTTGTTAAAATGCCACTTTCTGTCAAAAGCCGTGCAGAATGTAGCAACGGGTCATTTTTTTCCCAGCCCTCAAACACTGACTTGGTAAGATAAGATTGCTGTAAATCTGCCCCTGCATGCCCGTAAAGCCGGACAAGTGATAGATGCAAAAAAACAGGTTTCTTTCGCGTTCGCACAAAGTCCGCTGCCTCAAGAGTTTTTTGATAGGTATCGAATAAATCTAACCCGTCGGCTTGGATATACTTCAACCCTGGCTTGTGGGCGAAATTTGCCTGTATCCAGCCCTCTGGTGTGCGGGTCGATATGCCAATTTGATTGTCCTCGCAGACAAGCAGGAAAGGCAGTGGAATTGACTGAAACGAGGTCCAACATGCGGCGTTAATCGCGCCTTGAGCAGTTGAGTGATTGGCGGACGCATCACCGAATGAACACATCACGATACCATCATCTGCCAGCACTTTATGTTCAGGTGCATGACGCTTGGCCAGGCCAATGGAGTATGCTGCCCCCATCGCTTTTGGTAAATGGCTAGCAATCGTTGACGTTTGCGGCGGGATGTTTAGTTTTTTGGATCCTAGAACTTTATGCCGTCCCCCAGAGATTGGATCTGTTACCGCTGTTGAGAAACTTAAGAGCATATCCCAAGCTGGCGTTGTACCGGGCACCATGGCCGCCCGACGGGTCTGAAATGCGCCGTCGCGATAATGCAGAAACGCCATATCATCGACCCGCAACGCTGAGGCCACAGCCGCCATTCCCTCATGACCTGACGAACCAATCGTATAAAAACCTTGTCCTGCCGCCTGCATCTTCCGTGCCCGCCGGTCCAAATTGCGGCTCAAACATTGAGCCCGAAATATTGCAACTGCCTCTGGCGCCGCCAACGGACCAGCAGGCGTCGCACCTTGCTGATAGTTTTCTTCCTTAACACGCCTAACAAAAGCGTCATGAACGATATCAGCACGATCCATTTAAAAGTCCTCTCGGTGATTCGGAACAAAATTATGAGGTGGATTTGTGTTCAACCATTTTAAGCCTGTTTAACGCGCAGTTTCCCAAGGCTACGTTGATAGTTTTCTTAAGCAAACATGTAGTTGACATCTGGAACACTTTGGATGCTCATTTGCCGCCAAGCACGTCATCATGCGTATTATCACACGCGCGGCTTAGAACCCCGTAAATCGCCTGTGCAGATCAAGTTCTTAACAAAATTTATGCAACCATTTTCTCAATCAACTTTTGAACGGTGAGCGCTTCGTCAAATGTGGCAAGTCGCTGTTTCTTCGTATCATATTGCAGGGCCAAATGGTCCAGTTGGCCCTTATAGGCTGCGGCTGGCAATTGCTGTTTGGGGTCCAAAACGCTTTCCGCCCCAGCTTTGGTCTCATGCAGCAGATTATACCAGTTATCAAACCTCAGGCATCCCTTGCTGCCCAGTATGCGATAGCTAATGATGTCGTTCCGGTTTCCTCCCACAACGCCAGATACCGTCACCTTACCTGAACCGGTATTCCACACGGCCAACATTACATCTTCTGCCCCACCTTGAGCGTCAAAATGTGCCAAGACCTGACCGTTCAGGTTCGGTGTTCCCAGCAAAACCATAGTGAGATAGGCATAGTGAGAAATAATCTCTCTTACGAAACCACCTTCGGCCCGTTTTGAAAGCCATTGTGCATCAGATTGAAAGGCCCGCGGCCAGCTGCTGAAACGCACGTCAATCTCAGCCCCTGAAATATCACCAATCAATCCCTCATCGATCAACTGCTTGGCGCGCAATGCGGCCGGCGCGCCAGAGTAAACAAAATTTACCGCCTGCCCCAAACCGCTTAAATTCATTTCTAGAGCAAGACGTTCACTGTCCTCTACATCCACACCAAGTGGTTTCTCACAGAAAATCTTCCAACCTTTTGCAAGACCATGGCGGACATATTCAGCATGCGATCTAGGCGGGGTACTAACATATAAAACATCGATATCCCCCTTGGATAACAATTCCTGAAAGTCGCTAGTGCTATTTACCATTGGGACCTTTTCCGTCAGTGTGCGGCAAGCCGCCGCTGATGTATCAAAACCGATAACTGGTTCAAAACGATCGTGAGCTTGCATGTTGTCAATCATCCGGGTGCCCACGGCGCCAAGGCCAACCACTGCGACCCGATAAGTCATTTTAGCCATAGAGTTCTAGCCTTTCTTAGCGTGCGATATGTTTTCAAATAAACGCCATCTCACAAAGCAGCATTTACACAGATGCTTTACGATTAGATTTCATTTCCCGCCATTGGTCTGTGCAAGCACCAACAATGCCTTTGGGTAAGAAAATAATAAATAGTACCAGCATTATACCGTATACTAATAACGGCACCCCAGCGAGATTAAGGCACACTCTCTCGGTCATGCAGACAACTCCCGCACCCATCCAAATCCGCAAAACCTCTGCTAACATCAGCGTAATCACAGCGCCTATAGTGGGGCCAAGAGCACTGTAGATGCCACCGACAACCACCCCAAAGACAATCTGCAACGAAAGCCCGATACCACCAATGGTGGAGGGAGAGATGAACATTTGATATTGGCAGTACAAAGCCCCCGCGAAAGCAGTCATCATCGCGCTCAAGATCGTAACCTTTAACTTTTCTTTGGTTACCTGCACACCAACAGCGGCCGACGCATCTTCGTCTTCTGAGATAGCCTCCAAAGCGTAATAAGACATGGATTGATCAACGGTCCGCCAAATCACAATACCCATCAACCACACGACCAATGCGACGAAATAAAAGGTTATTCTATCGTCTGATTGAAAAGCATAGACCGACCAACCCTCGCCATGACTTTCTGGCGTGTATCCCAAAGACCCCCCGGTCGTATCACGCGTTGCTACAATGACTTGCCGCACCACTTCGGCCAACGCCAGCGTTACCAGGGCAAAATAATGCCCGGTGATCCGAAACCGAAAACATGGATATCCGATCAGCACGGCCAAGCCAGCAGCGCCAATCATAGCAACAGGAATAGAAACCCAAGGCGATAGCCCCAGTTCGTTCCAGAGCAATGCAGTCACGTAGCCCCCAATCGCCATAAAAGCGCCATGGCCAAGGGAAACAAGTCCAAACCGGCCCATGATCGACCAGGCAGTATAAACGAAGGACCATATGAGGATCATAATAATCAGATGCAGATGATAATTATCAAGCCCAACAAATGGTAGGACACAAAGAATTGCCGCGATTGCGGCGATAAGCGTCTTATTATTCATGAATTCCTCGCAAACAAGCCTTTAGGCCGGGCAAACATAGCGGCTATGAAAAACGTGAACGCCATCACGTAGCCCCACTCCAATTCGGCGAAATATCCGCCAACAGTAATTAGCAAGCTAAAGACAAAGGCCGCCAAGAACCCACCAACCATGTTGCCTAAGCCGCCCATCACGCAAATCATGAATGTAATGGGGCCGAAACTTAGTCCGATGAATGGGTGAACATCGTACTGGAGGACTAACAGTGCCGCGGCTAAACCTGCCAGACCGCCGCCTATAGCGGAGGTCAGTAAGTATAATTTTTTAGTATCAACCCCCATCAGGATCATTATTTCGCGATCCTGACTTATCGCGCGGATGGCCGCACCTAAATATGAGCGTGATAGAAACAGATAAAGAACCACGACAGTCAGGGTTGCCAAAACAAATGACAACAAGCGGGTCCATGAAAGGTAAATATCCTCGGTGACACTCAAGCTGCCTAAGCTAACGCCTACGTTGCGAAATTCGATACCAAAGACAACCATGGCCGCCCCCTGAAAGAAGAATAACAACCCGCCGGTCGCCAGCAGTTGATTAATGGGTTCGGCTTGCAGCAAATAGCCGATGACGAAGCGATGGGTGAGCCAACCTATAAGTGCGGTCACGCCAATTCCGCAGCAAGCCGCCAATATAATTGGCATGCCGCCTTCCGCATGCAGGAAAAAAATCGCGTACATCCCCAGCATGATAATCTCTGCATAGCAAATCCATACCACGTCGATGACGCCAAAAATCAGGTTTAGACCCAATGATAACAGTGCAAACACGCCGCCCAATAACAGCGCGTTAATTAAGGTTTCAACAAAAAAGATACTGAACAAACCGTCCATAAATTCCGCCATCATAATTTCTCACACTCCCATGAAAGATTTTTGAATTTCTTTGCTTTGCAAAAGCTCATCTGACGTCCCTTCTGAGTGCAGCTTGCCTGACTCCAAAATATAAGCGCGGTCTACGACACGTAGCACCTGTCTTACATTTTGTTCGACAATCAGAACCGTGAGGCCTTCACTGCGAATTTTCTCAATAAGGTCAAAAACTTGATGCACGACTACAGGCGCTAATCCAGCGGATGGTTCGTCCATTAAAAGGATTTTCGGATCTGACATTAATGCCCGCCCGATGGCACACATTTGCTGTTCACCGCCCGACATTGTACCCGCAATCTGATCACGACGCTCTTTCATTCTCGGAAAGAGATCATAAACAAAAGAGCGGCGTTCTTCAAAACGCTCGCGAAATTGAGGCATAAAACACCCCATGCGCAGATTATCTTCAACAGTCATTCTGGGGAACAGCCGTCGGTTTTCTGGAACATGAGCAATGCCCATGCCGACAATTTTGTGGGCAGGAGCATCCAAAATAGATTTATGCTCCATTTCAATTTGTCCCGCCATCGCTGGGATCATTCCCGAAATAACCCGCATTAAGGTTGACTTGCCCGCTCCGTTTGGACCGATAACCGCAACTGCCTCACCTGCTCCTACGTCGAGCGAAACATCAAACAAGGCTTGAAATTTTCCGTATCCAGCACTTACATTTTGTACATTCAGCATCTTTAGCAGTCTTCCTGTCTATAGATTAGTTCATCACGCACGGTTGGCTGCCGCCGCCGCTTCATTGGCATCTCTACCAAGGTAAACTTCAATAACCTTAGGATTTCCGGCGACTTCATGAGGGAGCCCATCAGCAATTTTTTCACCGTGATCCAAAACCATCACGCGATCTACAACACGCATTAGTACCCCCATGATGTGCTCCACCCAAATAATGGTAATACCCAGTTCGTCCCGGATGCTTTTTAACATATCGGCGGCTTGGTCCATTTCTTCGTGATCCAACCCACCCAAACTTTCATCTGCAAGCAGCAAGGTTGGCTTTGTTGCCAGGGCCTTGGCCAGTTCCAGCTTTTTCAAACCGGCAGCGCCCAATGTATCAACGGAGGCTGTCTCATCTTTTGGCAAACCCACTAGGTCCAATGCTTCCTCAGCACTGCGCCACGCCTGGTCACGAGTGACCGCACCGGCTTGGCCATAAAAACCAGCCAGTGCAGCATTCTCAAGAATAGTTAGCCGCCGAATTGGCCGTGGAATTTGAAATGTTCGGCCCACCCCCATAGTGCAAATCGCGTTTGGAGGTGAGCCAGCTATCTCAAGCCCGTCCAACTGTATTGAACCTGTGCTTGGTTTTAACGTCCCAGATAGCATATTGAAAATGGTACTCTTTCCCGATCCATTGGGCCCAATCAACCCAAGAATTTCGCCCTTTTCAAGAGTGAAATCCACGTTTGACACAGCCCGGAAGCCGCCAAACCGTTTGGACAAATTTTTGACTTGTAGCATTTTCAGTACTTTCCAGTTGGTTGACGTCAAAACCAATGCAAACAGATGTTCTACTTTGTGAAAGCCGAAGATTTAGGCAGCGGCATCACGGGATCGATTGTCTGCAATGCCTTTGGCCAAGCAATATAGACCTTGCGATCCACATATTGCATCACAACCGGAGCAGCCCGCATATTCTGGCCAATCATATCGTTGTCACCTTTCTGTGGGAATTTGACACCATACCCTAGCAAGGTTCCACCAGTTGCGATGTCAGTGTCCAGAGCTGCTTTGCGCAGAGATTCCGAGTCGATACCACCATATTTCTTTATTGCCCGTGGCAAGACGTCATTAAAAAAGACAAACGAGTTTGATGCACCTTGACCCAAAGCTGCGGACTTAGCCTTCATATCTGGTTTGGCTTTTTGATATTCAGCGCCAACCTTTGCCGTTATTTCCGGCAAACCCGCCGCCAAGGATTTAGGATCAAGCAACCATATAGACACTGGATCAACATTAAAGATATGATCAATATCACTTCCCAAAGCGTCATATAGTTTGTCCGGAACGCCATAACCGGCACCATGACCGATCAGCGCTTTAAAGCGCAAGCCTTGCTCTTTGGCTTGACGTAAAAACAGTGTGATGTCGGGATTGTAGCCTGTATGCAGAATAACGTCAGGACGGCTCCGCTTAAGTTTTGTTACGAGGGAGGATAAATCTGGTGCGGTGGCAGAATAACCTTCGCTAAGAACCACATTCATACCCAATTTCTCAGCTGTGCTTTCATTGCCGCCTGCCACGCCAGATCCGTAAGGGCCATCTTCGTGAATGATTGCAAGACGAAGTTCCTTGGGATCCATACCCAGTTTTTCTTGTGAGGTTCCGTTTAAAAATTCTACTGATGAAGCGCCGTACATGCCACCGTGAACTTGAGGTCGGAAAACGTAATTAAGGTCGCGATCTCTTAAAACGGCAGGAGAAATACAGGTAGTAATCCACATGAATTTCTTCATGGCATTTGCTTTTGCGGCCACAGGCACACATTGAGCTGAGGAATAAAAACCAAGGAGCATATCAACATTTTCTTGTTCAACTAGTCGAACAACTTCATTTATTGCCACTTCTGGTTTCGACTGCGCGTCGACATAGACCGGGTCAATCATGTAACCCTCGACACCACCTTGGGAATTGATGTGATCAATGATTATTTTGGTGCCAAGCGCGTGCAACTCAGACCCGCCGCCAGCAAGAGGTCCCGTGTAATCGTATACCACACCAATTTTGATGGTTTTATCCGCAGCTTGCACGACAGACGTCATTGTTAAGGCAACAGCTGTTGCCGCAAGGCCCAACTTAAGGCTTTTACTGAAGCCCGTTAAGCTCAAGGTAGAACTAAACATATATTGATCTCCTGTTCGAATTTTTTTTGTTGTTAGACTAGGGGCGTAACCACCTTAGGTTCGTTTCAGACCAGAACTGGTCGTAGAATTTGGAGGGGCTTCAATTACTTTCAAAGTCGATTTTCGCATTTTTCCTCCCAATATTCTGTTTTAACTATCGTTTTTGTATTTTCTCCCGTCATTGTTGCTCCGAGCTCGTCTCTCGGTTTTCCCCAAGATATTTGTGAAAACGCGGCACACCCAGGCGCCCTGGTGACAGCGCTTTCTTTAAGTCTGTCCCGATTTGTGTGATCAGCTTTGGCGAGTATTTATTGTAATATTTCTGATTTTTACGGCCAATGCCGTGCTCTCCACTAAAGCTACCTTCAAACTTTGTAACACAAGTATCGATAACCCAATCCCTAATTTCGGCTTCGATAGGTTCGAATTCTCCTTGAAAATCATCCAGAGCGACAATGAGATTAAAATGTACGCCACCGTCTCCTAAATGGCCAAAGTCAAAAATTCGTACATTGGGAAACCGCTTTGGAATTTCGGTTCTGGTATAGGCAAGGAACTCAAGCAGGCGTCCGCGCTCAAAGGCCAAATCGAAAGCAATAAGATATCCTGCAGTACGCACCCCTTCTGATATCGAGTGACGAAGAGGCCAAACGTCTTCTGGTGACGCTGGCAGCGCGTTTCTTAAGGGGCTGTCCGAATGCTGCCACAGCTTGACAAGAAAATCTTCAAGCACCTGATTAAGCGTCGCTTCGCCTTGGCGCGATTTCCATGGTCGCGTGATTTCAATCAAGATTGCAAAGTCTGGCAACTCAAGTCCGCTGAACGGATTTCTTATGGATGAGACATGAGCCAGAGTGGCGCCCATTGCATTGCCTGACATGTATTCAAACGCTGAAAGCTGTGGGCCCAGTTGGCGCTCAGCCTCAATTAAAATCAGCGGAACTGAAGTCAGCGCATTGGGCAGTAATAATGCCACTGCTGTCTGCTGCGGAAGTGGTTCGAGGCTCAGCACAGCTTCAGTGACAATACCGAATGCGCCCGAAGTGCCAATAAAGACATGCTTCCAATCAACACCCACATTGTTTTTTCTTAAAGAACTCATCAAGTCAAGCACGGTTCCTTCTTGGTCTCCAAGCACGACTTTCAAACCAAGCGTATTTGCGCGGACGTCTCCATATCGTAGGAATCTAGAACCACCAGTATTTGTCGAGATCATACCGCCGATCATAGGGTCTGCGCCCAGATCAATAGGAAAAAACAACCCGTGCTCTTGCAACTTGGCATTCAACTCTGACAACCGAAGTCCCGCGCCCACTCGAAGGCTTCGGTTGACAATGTCAAGTTCAAAAACCGCACGCATTCTATCCAGTGAAAGCAATACCTGATCGCCAGTTTCATCTGGTGTAGATCCCCAAACTACACCAGTGTTCCCAGATTGGGGAATGATATCTACCCCCCACTTTACGCAGACTGCGACCATATCTGACATTTCTTCATTGGTCGCTGGCCGCAAAACCAGTATGGCCTGCCCCTTTTCACGCCGCGCGCCCGTTTCATAAGGCAACTTATCTTTTTTTTCAGTCAAGATCGATTGAGCCGAACGACCAATTTCTTTGAGACACGCAGTGAATGACATATTATTCATATTTTTTTCTTGTTTTCATGGCGATTGTACGCGGCCCTTGCAAAAGCATCCAAATTCGAATGACTGACAAAATCAAACTACCCTAATTTCTGAGGGATCAAGATCCCACAATTGCTATCTTCTTGACTATTGAAACGATAACCCTTTGTCGTTACAATCTAATAATGAAGAATGTATATTCTAATTCTACGAAGTTAGGGATTCGCCATCTTCGATGCGCGGTGTCAGTTGCACAGAACCTGTCTTTGACGGGGGCCGCGCAAGACTGCAATGTTGCGCTTTCGGCAATGTCCGAGACGATTAAACAGATCGAAGACGACGTTGGAGTTACTCTTTTTGATCGGTCACAACGCCCATTAGTCGTGACAGAGTTTGGCCACTATTTTGTACGTGACGCAATCGAAGTCTTAGCCCGCTTTGACCAATCTATACGGGATATGCGAGATTTTGGCGGTAAAGAAAAAGGCTTAGTTCGGATAGCATCTTCTCCCTCACTGGTATCAACTTTAGTTATTCCTGCGCTTGAAGAATTTCGAGCAAGCTACTCGAACATTGAATTTTCAGTGCACCAGGAAAATGCAAAAAACGTTAGCGAACAACTGAGGTTAGGATTTGTTGAAATCGGTCTGCATGAGCGCTGGAAAAACATGGGAATTCTGTCGAGCGAGCTTCTTTTGACTGATAACTATGGACTTGTTTGCAGTGCAGAGCACCCCCTGGCGACCCAGAGCATGGTTAGCTTTAACGACATTGCAAATTCAACAGTTATTCAATTGAGCCATGATACAGCTATCCGCAAGCATCTAGATGCGGATATAGGCATTAGTGAGTTTGTGCGCGCAGATATTGAGACGTCTGACGCAACATCGCTCATTTGGATGATTAGTCAAAATATAGGTGTTTCGGTGTTGCCAGAAAATGCAATAATGATTCCAACAAATAAAAATTTGTGCTTTGTACCAATCAAAGGGTTCACAAAAAATCGTAAACTGTATTTGCTTTCACACTCAAAACGCATCGTTTCACCAGCCGCCGCCGCTTTTATGAATATCGTCCGAGAGGTGGCACAGCGCCATTCAAAATGCCTTTGATGATCATTTGCGAGATGGACCTATCACCGCTTCTAAAGCCGACTGGCTTGCTGGTACAACTTGGCCCGGCTTCTCCACTAAAACTGTGCCACTTTTTGATTGCTACATGAGGAAGAGTTGATGGCTCGGAAATATTATTTAGACAAAGACGCGCTGAAGGGATTATCTCGAATTTACAGTAGGCTATTGGTAAGCAAGACGGAAAATTACATCTGAGAGAGACCGCTTTCAGGACCACCTTCCATCCCAAGAGAGGCCATAAGTGACTGTAAAAAAACGACAAGGCATGAATTTCAATGCCCTCTCCTGGGCACCACAAATCACAGTTAAGTACCTGTAATTATTTAATTAAAGTTGATTTGGTGCCTGCAGAACATAGCCACAGGAACACTTTGTAAATCTGTGGCAAAATAGGGAATGTTTTGCAATTAGAAGACGCTATGAAGTCTCCCTGCCCGCTTCAAGCAAGTTCAATCTGACAAAGCCTAGTACAGTTGCATGTAGCACTATCATTCTATTTCAACGGTTGTAGCGCTCCCAAGCGAGGGACGCAGACGCTCCAACGCCTCATCCGAGTACCCCAACTCGCGCGCGACAACATCGTTATGCTCGCCGATTTGCGGTAGGTCACGATAGAGGCTGGGCCGGGTGCCACCGTACTCAAATGGGAGTGTTGGAACCTGCGTTCGTACGCCGTTGCTTAGGGTTACTTCAACCGTCGCACCGGTGTGGTTTACATGAGGGTCGTCGAAAAGCTGGTCCGGCCGTAGGATCGGCGCGAAGGGCAGTCCGACGAGGCCACAGTTCGTGGCGGCTTGCGACAGGTCTTGCCCTCCAAACAAGTCGCGCAGGCGCGGCATGAACGCATCTCGGCGCGCCACCCGCTGCGCGTTGGTCTGAAGTTCTGCGTCCTGAAGCAGATCGTCCAGGCCGAATACCTTGCAAAACTGAGACCACTGCTTGTCGCTGACCACGCCAACAAAAATCTTCTCACCGTCGGCCGTCTCAAATACGTCGTAGACCGCCCAGGCAGATACACGCTCGGGCATAGGTACCGCGGGGACTCCAGTTTGGCGGTATTGCACCATGTGTTGAGCGACGAGGAACATGTTGTTCTCGAACAGACCCGCACGGACGAAGGTGCCTTTGCCCGTGCGCTGGCGTTCCCACAGCGCGGCCTGAATTGCAATTACCCCAAATAGTCCACCCATCACATCATTAACCGAAGCACCCGCACGCAACGGGCACCCTTCAGGACCCGTCATGTAAGCGAGCCCACCCATCATTTGAACCACTTCATCAAGAGCAGCTCGCTGCTCGTAAGGGCCACTAAGAAAGCCTTTCAGCGCGCAGTAGACTAAGCTAGGGTTAATCTCTTGCATTGCATCAAAACCAAGGCCGAGACGATCCAGCACCCCTACACCAAAGTTCTCAATAAGAACGTCAGATTCTCGCACGAGGTGAGTGGCAAACTTGAGACCCTCATCAGACTTCAAATTCACTGAAATACTCCGCTTGTTGCGGTTGTAGGTTCCGAAATAGCCCGCGCCCGATCCAGGCAGGCGGCGGGTCTTGTCGCCCCCCGGAGCAGGTTCAACTTTGACCACATCAGCACCGAGGTCGGCTAGGATTAGGCCGCAAGTTGGACCCATTACCATGTGGCTGAATTCGACGACCCTGACACCCTCGAGGGGGCGTAGCGCACTAGTCATGTTGCGCTCATGTTGCCAGCATAGGCAAA
>Ga0209199_1003964_pt1 | contig 13997 bp, 10 predicted proteins | sample COGITO_mtgs_1105_7_FD_184805 | JGI IMG/M metagenome (GOLD analysis project Ga0209199, IMG submission 184805) | Pelagic marine microbial communities from North Sea - COGITO_mtgs_110523 (SPAdes) (version 2) | ecosystem: Environmental > Aquatic > Marine > Epipelagic ...
TTATCTCGTATCAAACTTGAAGAAATTGAAGTTAAACAAAACTACGAGGTTCAATCTATAAAAGTTCACGGCGATTTGAATGATGTGTTTGGTGATAATTATAAAAAAATAAAGGCTAACGTTAATCTTCGCTATGTGGCTAAAGGAAAGCCAGACATAGAATATACTACCTCTACAGAAACTTTATATAGCGAGTATCCTCGCGTTGGAGTGTTATATATTAAGCAAGGTGGATTAGGAGAACTCGCACCAGAAGACATACATTTATACGCTGATGTGCCGGGAGAATTGATTGCAAAAGTAGCTCAAAATCTACAAGCAAATATTATCCCTAATCTTGCGATAACAGTCTTAGTTGATAATTCATATTTAGTAGAAAGTTATGAAGAATCTGAATTGCCGGAGCTAAAAAATTTAGCAAATTTTGAGGAAATTAATTTCAATTCTTCGGGCAAAGTGATTTGTGCTATAAGTCACCTAAGATTGCTCATTAGGAATAAATAAGCTGCACCATCACCCCACCTTCACCAACCTCCCAGCCGCAATAATAAAGTCATTCGCCGCACGGTCCTCCGCCGCCCGTGCGGCCCTCTGAAGGCGATAGAACGTCCGCCACCACATTCCCTTGGGCTTTGGCATCTCATACGCCTCTAGGGATGCATCTCCACTCAATCGCCGCTTATGCTTTGTTCGCTGCCGTAAAGATCTATCCCAAAAACCTTCGTTCTTGCTGTAGTGGAACAGACCAGAACAATGGCGGCACAGGAAAAGGCGACCAAAGCCGTATAGCTTTACGACCCGCTTGCTGCAGTCACACCTGAAGTAGGCCCGTGAGCCTCCAAAGCGGCAGGGCAGGCGCTCTATTCGGACAGGCTGGATCACGGAGCCGTAACGCTCAGAACTGTAACCTAGATGCAGATAATTGGCAGTTGCACGCATTCCGATGGAGGAAAACTTTTGCCCATTTCGTGACCATGCCATTGTCCCGTTCCAGCCGTTCTTTAAGCAGCCATCTCTGTTGAGCTGATTGGCGTCTATAGAGCTGCATTCCTCGACTTTGGGTTTGTCACTGCGCCGCCCTGATCCGTATCCACCCATCTCTATTCTCCAATATTTTCAGGTAATAACTTGGGAACTTGTTGTTTTCCGCCCAAAAGTACTTTTGTCACTTCCGTCACGCTTTCGTCAGTATCAAATCTGCCAAAAGGTAAAGTGGTTAAGTTATTTATTTCTTTATATAATACTAAATAATTATTATTATTTCTATACCTATGTCCTCTGTCTTACCCACCCATCTTTTCTCTTTAGAAGACATACCAGAGGGATTTGCTAAATAGGGGGTGACTGACAAAAGTGCCAAAAGCCCCTGCCTGTAAATAGAACTATGATCGGTAAGAGAAAAGTTAAGAAGTTTTGGCATTTTTGTTAATGACATAACTTCTGCCATAACCATTCAGCATGTCGTCGGTAGGAACCATGCCACACGATCCCGACCAGTTGTTTTTTCTGTTCGACACTTAATGTCCTTATCGCTTTGCAGAATTTCCAAAACGTCATCACGTTTACGACGATCCAGATTAGCGAAGGCCGCCACACCACGGGCTATGTCGCGCTCCGTGATGCCCCGCGCGCCCGCAGCTTCGATCTTGGCAAACACTGCCTTGCATGCGGCATCGAATGGGCCATCTGCCATGTTTGACCTAAACATTCTAATTGTCTGTGTTGCATAATGCTCGACATAGTCGATACTCCACTGCATTGCGTCCAGCCCGATCTGATCCTGTCCCATAGACCGCGTAATGATAAGCGACAGCCGCATGGCGATCTCTCTAGAGCGATTGTACATAGCCTCCAGCCCAGTGCCTTCCTCTGCCCTAATGGCGGCCACCAGCCGCTCCTCATACTCGCGCAAGAGCTTCTTGGCTTTTGGTGTGAAGACCACTTCGATTGGATGTGGCGGCATGTCATGCATATTGCCTGCATCTAGGTCACCCTCATGGGCATTTGCATGTTTAATGGCCCATACCTTAAGCCGATCGGATATTGTGGATACACAGCTGTCCTGAGACATCTGGACGCCAATCTCAGACTTTACGATCAGAAACCTGTTCAGCAGACCAGACGCAACATCGCCACCACCAATAGCATTGAAGAACTCTGACGGCGTTGACATGCCAACCAGTGTGAGGCTTGGCCTCTTTACTACCTTCTCCAGCTTATCAGCCTCAGACGCCTTCAGTGTCATTGTGCTGTACCCTGATGGGCGCAACGTCCCGTCCTGACGGCCAAAGCACTCCATGATGGATGTCAACGCATCTGCCTTGTGCTGCATACCTTTGGCCGCGGCAGCTTTAAGTTGACGGCCCAGCTCATCGACCACGGAGACATGTACTGGCTTTTTAATCAGAGTGGACATAACGCCAGCTCCAGAAGTGTAGCCTGCAGGACCAATCAGCTCTTGGAGGCCAGCCTGCTCCAGATATTGCTCTAACACCGTCTTGGTGTGTTCTTTTCCAGATCCAGTCTCACCAATGTTCATAAAGTATAGGCTGGTGAAGTTGCGCTTATCGGTTACCCAGCGCCTGCCCATGACGACAGATCCGAAAGCTAAGGCGCACTGAACGGCGAACTGTGGCTGTGGCTTAATTGCGGAAGTGTTATAACCGTCAATCATGTCTTGCAGGACACCGGGGACACTGAGCAGATGTGCTGGGATACCGTCCAGCGGTTTTTTCTTGGGTATATGAATCTCTGCGACTTCTGCTCCATGGATCATGGCATATTTATCGAAGTTTTTCTTGTTATTGATGCCTAGTAATCTTGCCGCCTTTCGCACCGCGTTGGTCACATTGCCCATGTGTTCGTACTGCAAGAATACCTCGAAGGCATCAAAGCTATGGGCGCTATCGAAGGGATCGCTGGCATGGTGCGAGTAGGCACGGCCATCATCGAACAACTTTACGCCTGCCAATTTAGATGTGGAGTTGGGCGACAGGTATCGACCACGGGATGTCTGCTTATAGCCGTACTTGATTAGCAGGCTGTGCATGTCGTTGGCCTGATTGTAGGCATCGATCACGCTGGTGCTGTCACCCTTTGGCCGGGGGCGCTTGGTTGGCTGAAACTCTGCCTTCTTCTTCCAAGGACAGATGTCCTGAAGCTGTGGGCGAAACTTGTCCCACTCACGCCATAAGGTCAGGAGCTGCGGCGGCAGCTCTGGAATGCCATCCCAGACAGACATGCCTGCCCACTCATATGGGCGTCCAGTATCTGGGTGGATCGATGGTGGTAGAACGTCTTGCACTGAACCAGCTCGAAGCTCGAAGACCACTTCGGTCTTGCGCGGATCATCTTTGACGGGCCACGATATTTTGTGTGTGCCAAGATCGGCGGGTGCTTTGAAGATCAGCTTGCCACGGTTTTCGCGGCCAATGATTTGTGGCGCGGAGTTCATCAGTAGGCTGAAGTCGATGCCCAGCTCTTCAAAGATTAGCTTTGTGTTTTCGACGTGATCGATGTCGATGGCGCATGTGCCTGACGCGCCGTGCAATAGCCCAACATTGTGCGTTGGATTTTGCTCGTAGTATTTTGTGGCCTCATCAGGATCTGACAAAGCTCTCTCTGGCTTTTGCCAGCCGAAAGATGTCGGCCCCTTCGAGCCTGCCGGGATGGTGACCAGACACCAGCCTAGCTTGGAACAGTAGTCAGATACTTGCCAATCTCTTGGTATTAGCTCGTGTTTATTAGCCATTTTTATGCCTCATACTTGAGGCGCGTGATCCGATCGGCTATAGTAAAAAGGTAAATTCCAATTACACATCACAGCTAGCCCACGGTTATCGCGCCGTGGGCTTTTACTTTGTATTGCCGTTTTCATGGTTGTCAGATCGTAAGGCAATCTTGCCCTCAATCCAGCTTTCCACCTCAGACTGTAGCCACGCTACCCTGTTGCCGCCAAGGCGGATCCGTTTCGGGAATTCCCCGGATCGCTCTAAGCGCCAAATGTGACTGGCTGAGTAGGGAACTATTTCCTGCACTTGGGGCAGAACGATAAACTTCTTAATGCTTGTATTGTTATCCATGAGACTTCCTCCATGTGGATCGACATGAAGGCATCGTCGTCTAAAGGTCTTTTTAGGTCATCGGGGGAAAGTCGCCCAAATTTTTTATGTGTGAAGTCAAAGAGTGTATGGCCAGTGTGTAACCAACGTTAATTTGCTATTCACGCCTTGAAGATAAAATGTTCATTTTTAAAAATTAAACAGATATCTTTATCCGGATTTTTGGCAGCTAGGCTTTTTAAGCCAATGAACAATTTACCTCTGATAGTAATTTCTGATAGCAAATTATCATTCTGGTCAAATACGGGGAATGTACCCTCGGAAAGTGTGTGATCTATGACGTTAGCTCGACCCGTTGTTCTCACTGGTGGTGTATTGCGAATCTTAATTTCACTAGAAGTAGTGTCAAAGTCAGCATTTTTTTGAGCGGTGCCTGCGTCATCAATCAAGTCTATATCATCTAAATCGCAAACTAACCTGAATATTCCAGCAGTCCTAAAATTACCTTTTTTGATGTTGACTAACAAAGGTGTAGTTGTTCTTAAAACACCGGCAGAATTTGAGCTCATGCCACATTGGACCAATTTATTCTGGATCACCGTTGAGGTCAGTATGTTGCTGTTTTCTTCCTGAGCAATTTTGATAATTTCATAATCGCGAGGTTTAACACCATCATATACTGGGCGGTTTTTACAAACGACTGTATTTTCGGAGATATCTAGAAAGTTGCAATTTAAAAGGTAAGCCCGGAACAGTGCAAAGCTGATTTCTTCATTAATTCGACGATCTCTCTGAATAGCTTGGTAAAGCACATCCAGATTTACGGTCTTACAAATGGAAAAAATCATCGATAATGCAGAAATTAAACTATTAGTACGCCTGCCATCTCTGTTTGTCCCGTGAGAAGCTAAGCGATACGCACGCTTTGCTATGACTGCTACTCTTTCATCCTGCCATAGAAATATATTTTTGACGTGAGACATTGCTTTGTAAAAATGTACTTTAAACAAGTCAAAGTCTTCATCACTGATCGAATTATTTTGAGGTCTTAATTTAATAAATAAATCATTAATTTGTAAAAAAACTTTTCCTGAAAGTTCAGAGCGTATCATCATTACAGTATCAGAAAGAAGTTTAGAAAACTTAGCCGGTACTAGAAATTTTGTATCTAACCATGCTACTTCCACAACTTCATAGTCTAAGGTTACTAAACACATATCTTTTAGTCTTAACAACAGAGAAAAAATATTTGTCGCATTACTGAGTTCTTTCTTCTGGATGTAAGCTTCAACCATACCTTGACTTAAGATGATTTTATTATGTGTGAATGCTTCAATCTCGTCGCAAGCCTGAGAAGACAAAATATTATTTTGTAACTTTCGTATGTATTTCTGCTCAATTTGCCGGACTCTTTCTCGAGTGATTGGTACGCCGCTTTCAAAGCCGACATCGCCAATTTCTTGAAGTGTCCAGGGCACACATTCATCTCTGAGCCCAAAGCGCTTTAGCATCGCATCGTAGTGTATAGGTGCAGAAACGATCTTCAACACAGCGGCAGCCGAGGCTTCTATAGTCTTTTCGCGCCCTTCTATTATTGCGAATTCTTTCCCTATAGAAAGGGATCTTTCCGTTATAATTTGTTTTATCGCAATCTCATCGGGCCAATTCGCAAACAGAAGTGAGCTAATTTCGTAATCAGATAGATATTTCTTAAGCTCAAGTTTTGTTCTTTTCCCAACATTTTGCATGGTTGCAAAGTGTTCTTGATTACCATCAATTAAAATTTCTCCAAAATATTTTATGCCCAATGCATCAAGAGCATTCTTAAGTCTGACAGAAAATGGGAAAAATCGCGTCTCACATAAAGCAAGCTCCAGTTGATTATCGGTTAGATCGGAGACATTTAAGCGAACTTTGTCACTCTTTTCTTGATCTGAAACTCTAACCAGTTGGATGTTTTTTGGTGCAAATTCTTCAATGCGGTTGGAATCTGGCCAACCCTTTACCTTCAGGTCATCTATACGGTTTTCTTTTAGAAAAGTTAATAATTCTTTATGAGTACCGCGCCCCACATTTGGCAGTCGATACAAGTGCAAAAAATCAATCGTGAGTATTTCGCCAACGTAGTTAATCCCCTGCTTTTTTAGCACATTCACAAGACGTACTGAGAAATTAGTGTCTTCTATTTTTGAAAAAAGGATCTTTGGGATCCTCGGGTTTACACTTTTTGTAGACTCGACAGTTTCGTTTTTATTTACATTATTCACGTCCGATGTAACGTCTTTTGAAATTTGAGTTGTAGCGTCAACTAGATTGCCATGGTGTGCATTTAACGTGGCATCCCGGTTTTTCATGCGAAGCTTGATCGCATTGATCAATTCCAAACTAATTGGCTCTCTTGCCTCATCTATTAAATATTTGGGTATCTCCTCATTGCTGTCTTTAAAGTAGAAAGCAATGTATTTCATATAAAGCAGTATTTCTGCACGCCGATAAGACCCAGAGCTTTGTTCATTTTGGCTATTTATGGTTGCTAGAATTTCTTCAAAACCCGATTGGATCTCGCAATTTGCAAGGCAGATAAATGCAAAGTCTATAATTTGCTCTATTGAAGGTTTTTGCATGAAGCTAATGCGATTGACATAGCGGTTTCACCTAAGTTTGGCGGGACCGCGTCGCCAATTAACCTTGTAATTGAATTCTTAGTAGTTCGGCATAGGGGCGTACGCCATTTGAAATAGTCTGGAAAACTTTGTAGCCGGGCGCCCTCGCGTGGAGTAAGTCCCCTTGGAACAGTAGGATGTATATATCTGCCCCTTCCTGGGGATTGAAATCCCGTAGTTATTGTGAAGGCTGGTTGGTTTGGAAATAAACGACCATATACGCTTGGGTAAGTATGCTCTTTTTCTCTATGGCAAAAAGGCCTTTCCGAGTCAGGCAAGTCGTACAAATCATTTTTGAAGAGAAAATCTATTCTCCTTTTATTTTCGGCACTCAATACTGAGAATAAATCCATGATATTTGTTGGCGGTCTCCCTACCAGGTCTTTTATCACATCTATCGTATTTATTTGAGAACCAACGAGGCCATTAAAATCAATGGAGTTGCTATATGGTTTATTTTTAACTGCTATCACAAAATGACGAACTCGTTTTTGTGCAACGTTAAATTTTTCTGCTTTGAGTGTGTATTCTATGTTTTCTATTGAGTATCCTGCCTGTTGCAAAATCACTTTTGAATGCTCAACAACGTTTTGTTTGGCTTTCGTTACCGTTTGTACGTTTTCGACGATTATGATTTCTGCTCTTAATTTGACTGCAATCATAACTGCTGTGACGTAATGATTGTTCCTCGCATCAATGCGTCTCGTTTTGTTGTTTAAATTGGAGTTCCCTTCACAAGGTGGACCGGCAACAAAAACATCAATTTTACCTTCATGATCGCAAATTTCAGGTGATAATTCAATTTGATCTAAATTATTCTCGATGATACCTGAAGTTGTTCCGAGACCCTTGCGTCTCACCAAGTTTGCGGCATTTTCGTGTATGAGACAATCAGGTGAAAAGTTTGCATTGTACACATCCAACGAGTCTTTTGAGATATCACAAGCGATTGAGTAGTGTACGTCAATGCCTACCGCATTTAGAGAATTTGTGACTCCGAGTGATAACCCCCCACAACCACAAAAAAAATCTGCCAAACGAAGTGGCTTTTTTCCATTACTTTCATAAATAGGGCGTCGTTTTGATTTCAAGTTTGTTACGGCCCATGTTTTAGCGAGATCAGCTTGCTCAATTTCTCTCTCATTAGTTCCTTGAAATACATGTGAACATTCGCCGTTAAGATTGCCGATTTCAGTACGCTTTATGATTTTATCATCTTCAATTCGGAATGAAAGTTTCGGCTTTATCATTTTATTATTTTCCACTTGTTCCGATCTTCCCAAACTTTTTCGATAAATTGGTACGCTTGCTGTTGATCCATTAGTTCAAATGCTGTGGTCGCAAACCGACGCACTAGCTCTGGTTCGAGGTCCCGAAATCCTGTGTTGTTTGGATCTTTAGTATCTCCACGTGGAATATTGTTCTCGGAAACAAATTTAACAAAAGCCTTGGTCATATTGCGGCAACTTGAAAAGCTAAGTCGGATCACGTGTGACCACCAAAAATCCAGATCGCTAATTGCTTTGCACAATGAGTAGGGATCACTTGAATCTTGCTCATAAGTGATGTCAGCACGTAGCCAAAGCGAAGAAATTAATCCCTGGTTATTGCGTCCAATCCCGTAATATTGCGATTGTGCTGACCCTGGTGTTTCATTTCCATATCGTAAGTCAACCAGACTAGCACCGTACGCATCACCCATGAAGTTTACCCAACGCCAAAAATCAGGATCCCGAAGCGCATCACCGACCTTCGCAAAACTTTTATGTAATTCAACGCTTGCTAATTCATGGAACTCTTGAGCATTTTTTTGGCCGTTGAGCTTAACTACTTCAGCGATTTCGTGTAACCTAATAAGTGTCTCTTCAATTATTTGTTCTTGGTTTTGAGCGCCAAATTTTCCAATTACTTTTTTGGATACCACCTTAGCGGTCAAAAGCCCTGCCATATACTGAGTCAAGCAAAAATCAGCGTCGGCTAAACTTAGTTTTGGGTATGTTTCAAGAGTAGTCATTATTGAAACCCTCCTCTAACTTGATCACGCGCATCACCCATGTGTTTAGTATTGATTTGAAGTCCGCGCGATCTGCTATGGATACTACATGATCTCTTGTGATCCCAATTTCAGATAGAATTTTAAACACTGTTATTCCTGAAATGGTGTCGAAGTTGTTAGATTGGATTGTTTTTGTAATCACAAAATGGAAAATTTCTTGAAGAATTGTCGATGCCATAAGAGCCTTTGGAAGCAGTGCGTTACTTGCTCCAAACTTTTGTAGGGCCAATTCATGCTTCTTATTGAGCCAGACTTCTAATAGCTGATTTATTGGTTTGTCCAGATCTTCTCCGATCCATTTCACCGCGAACGGAGCAGACCCATAGAAACCTGATTGCTCAAATTCATCCGGACTTCTGAATACCTTGGGAAATGAAAGAGCCTGAGTAATATTGGTGAATTTAAATTTACGAACCGCAAGCCTCTCAAATGCATTCCGGTCTGTTTTTTCTGCTAACAACAAAACAAGTTGTGTACTTGCTACCAAAAAATTCGATGGCACTTTTGGGAAAATATCAATCACCTGGTATTTGATTGTGTTGAGTGCTGCTGAGTATATTATTTTGAAATTTTTAACCCCATCTACATCTCTGAGCAAAACATAGACGTTTAGATCGTCTATCCTTTTCATGAGCTCGTCTGGGAATTCTTCCTGTTCTATTTTTAATTGTAGCTTGAGGCACTCAGTTGTTGCTTCAGTGAAGATGTTAGTTTCGTCAAGAAACCCCTCATCTTCGTCTATCATTAATTTGCACTTATCCAGTACATGGTCGAAAGTACTGTACGGATAAATAACTTCGCTCTCAAAAGCGTTAAATCTGAAATTTTGTGTCATTCCGACGCCTCTGACTTGTCAATTTTTAGCCCCCAGCTGATCACCCATTCGGGGTAAATTTCGCTCTTGGCTGTACCGGTGAATTTTTCTCCCTTTGTGAGTATAATGGTTTGTGATTGCCCAGGCTCCAAGATTATAGGAGTGTGGTGCGCTTCCGTATCAAGAAAGACCTTCAGTCGTTTGTCAGTTCTCTTTACGTCATCGGCCAGCACAGCACATGCAATCGTCATTTCAAATTCCATCTGCTGCGTTTCAATTTCATCAATCAATGCGATCTCAAACGATAACTCGGAGAAAGTTTTGCCAGCTTCAGACAAAGTTCGTGATTTTTTTTGCAGACTAATCGCTCTTGGATCGGGTTGAGGTGGTGGTGGTTTTCCCTTTTTGCGAGGCTTAATGAGGGGTCCCAGCATATCATCTAAAAAAGACAAAGCGTCGCTATCTTTATTACTTTCTATCTTATCTAGTCCAGTTTGAAAATCACGACATTTCTCGCTGATTTGTCCCTTTGTTAGACGCACGAAGTCACTTCCCACGTTTCCAAATTGTTCTGTAAGCCGAGTATGGTTTTCATTTATTTTGTCATGCGCTGGTGGTTCCGCAAAGGTTATGATTTTCTTCGCTTCTTTATCTTTATCGGTAGTATAAAATACAGCAACCGCAGCATGACCTTCTTCTCTGAATGCTCTATCCCAGTATTCAATGACTAAATTATCTCTGATGAGTGCTATGCAATTTTTATGTTCAATTTCACTACTTTTATTTAATCGAAGACTGCTAAGCATTCCTGGGTGTCGAACTGATCTTCGCCCGTCTGTGCCCGTCGCGTTGATATTAATTTTTTTTGTGTCAGCTTTTTTGATTTTCGAAAAGTTTTCCTTGCAATTATTGCTAGCCATTATGAAGGGGTGTAGATCCTCGCGTTGCTCTGGATTGATCTCATACCTAGTCCCGTCATCTTCAATGAGTTCAATTTCAAGCTTGTCTTTGAATTCCCCATCAATAAGCAACGGCCACCACCACTTTTCGATTGCTTTTCCCAAGTCGGAGATTTTGAAATCGCAATCTGGTACAATAACGGTAGTCCCAAAATCGCCTTGTGTCCTTTTTGAGAATCCCAGTTTTTCAAAAAAACTGTCTGCTGCGCCATTTACCAAAGGTTTTTTAGGATTGTTATCTTGATCAGAGTCTATCCCAAAATAGGCTTGCCCTGTATATTCCAATTCTTTCGCTTCGTCGAAGAAGTTTGGTAGAAATGACGTAGCAAGTAGACGTCTATTGGCATCGCCACTTCGTTCGGCCTGCGGAAAATGAGAATAGTAAACCATCGTTCTTAAATTGGAACTCAGAGCGAATACCATTTTACCAAAACCATATGAGCCAAGTTGACTTGCGCTACTTTCTTCCTGTTTTTTTGTTTTCGTAATAGACAGCACCAAATTGAAAAATCTATCTTGGATACTCTGACCAAGGTTCCACTTGCCTCCCAGGCCGTTCGCATTGTGATCAGATATCTCCAAAATTCTTATAGGTTTATTTAGATCATCCAAATTTTCCAAACACTCGTGGCCTTTACGAAACCAATTATTATTGCTTTCAAATAGCGACGCATTCTGCTGCAGCTGTCTTAGCTGCAGGCCTTCTACAAACTTAGCTTTGGCTTGTCCTGATAGGCGTCGAGCCTGGATCTTAAAGGTCAGGCCTGTTCCGTTAGTAATCGTTTCATCTATGGAGTTCTGTAATGCTTCCCTAACTAATAATTCCTCTGGTTTCAGGTGGGTGTTTTTCAATGGGTCTGCCATACTAGCGGCGCTAATTCTTCCAGATCCACCAAGTAAAAAATGCCAGTCTAAATTCATAGTTTTTCCTCTAGTTCTGAAAATGATTGTCGTGTAATTACTAATTTGTCAATACTGAAATAGTTTTGATTTCTGAGATGTAAAATAGAAATCTTTGCCAACAATTTAAAATGCTAATTGATTGTGAACTTGATGCACTAGCCATACAAATTTGGAGTGAAATTTTAAATGGGGAAGACTTTCTCCTTTTGGCCTCTAGATCACTAAAACTATTATAAAGATCACAACTTCTTTAAGTGTATCTAATCTGGGCATTTTTCTAGAAACCTCTTGATTGCTTCGTCTGTACTGGCCTCGACAGATAACTTTCTAAAGAGCGTACTAAGAATTGAATGAAATGGTAGCGCCTCATCAGAGTCCCACTCCCGCCTAAATTCCATCCCTGTAGCTGCTACGTAAGCGGCCGCTACAAATGAAACTAAAATATCTATTCTGGCTTTAGCTGGACGACCATTTTTGGATGGGCCGATTAAGTGATTTTTAACTCTGTCTGATAATTTGCTTACTTTTATAATGATCCGCTCGCGAATATCCTTGGCATAAGCTTTGATGCCAGCCTCATCGTTTGCGCTGGGCATGGGGGGGAGTGGCTTCAAGTCTTCGAGTAGAGCGATTGTCCCACGGCTAGCATTCCCAATCACGTTCAAAAGTGTATAGTCTGGCTTTTTGGCAATTTTATTAATTTCTCTCAACTCTTTTGCAATTAATTTTGGTTCATCTATCTCTAAAAAAATTTGGATGGACGAATAGGTACGGTTGCAAAATTGATCAAACTTTTCTTGTGGGACGGCATTTTGGCATTGCTCGAGGGCATGCCGCAGCTCTTCAAATGTCACAGTTGTTCGAGGTTTAAGCTTTTTATTCATCTGCGACTAAATCCTGAATAAAATTCCCCCACTTTTGCAAGGCAGCCCGACGATCTTCAATATACTCCCCATGCTGATATATGGCAGCCACACCACGTACCTGCCCAGTTGCATGGTTCAAAATCTTGTCCGCTATAACTGGGCTAATGCCTAGCCTTTCAGTGCTGTGAGTGGCGAAGCTGCGGCGGAGATCGTGAAAGCGCCAATCGGCAACACCACTGATAATATCAATACGTTTTTTAACCTTACTAAAGCCCGATACCGCTGTTGTTCCATTGGTAGTAAAAAGCAGTTTTTGCCCCTCAACTTTTGGAATAGATTGAATAATGTTCATAGCTTGATCTGATAATTGAATTTGGTGAGATCGACTGTTTTTTGTTCTTTGTGATGGCAAATCTAGCGTTCGATCTTTTATGGAAACTTCGTGCCAGCTTGCCTCTGATATTTCTCTTAGGCGTGCGCCGGTTAACAGCAGAAGCTGAAATAAAGGCCCCCAAGGATAATTCATTTGGTCGCATGCTGCCCAAAAGCCTTTTATCTCTTCCATTGTCAAAACACGATCACGAATTTTTTCTTTAGAAGGTGGTCTGATGGCCTCCGCTGGTGATAGCTCGAGGATGTCTCGTTCCTTGCACCAAGAGAAAAAACGCTTGGTGAAAGCGAGAACTCGATTGGCCGCCACTGGGCTGCCAGCATCCACGATTTTATCGATTAACCTGATTATATCTCGCTTTGTTATTGATTCGACGGCTATAGAACCAAAAGCGGGCAGGGCGTGTTTATGCATAGCTACCCGTACTTGCTGGAAGCTCTTATTTTGAGCTTGATCCTTTTTTAGCCATTCATCGAGAACGACACTGAACAGGTCGGCTCTTCTCTGCCCTGCTGTTTGACCATCAGCCATATCCGCGAGGACGCTGGGCGCTTTCAGACGTGCGAGGGCCAGCGGCACCTCTGGATACCTGCCGAAAGTAGTTCGTAGCATACGCCCGTTAATCCGCCGCATTATGAACCAGCTCTTTGTCCCTGATGTTGCGACCCGCAAGCCTAGACCCCGCACGCTTGCATCGAAGAGGTCGTAACGCTTGTCTGCGGGCTTTGCCTTTTTTATTGCGAGTTCGGTCAGAGGTTGTTGTGCGAGCTTGGGCATGGAGAGCCTTGGGTTACATATGGGTTACAAAAAGAATACGCTTTGATGCAAGGCTATGCAATGGTATGGTAGGTTAAATAACTGCTAAATCTTATAAATATGGATAAAATGAAATCTCATGAAATCCTATAAAAGCATAGAACATATGATTGTGGATCAGGAGGTCCCTGGTTTGAGACCAGGAGGTGGTACCATTACTATCAGTAAGATGGCGTTTACGCAGCTGGGCGTCTTGCATTTCAAGCCAGACATAGAGCCAGACAGATGCGCGTTAAACAACGTACATTATCGCTATAGGATTCTTGATTTGCGAGTCTAAATCCTCCACGCGCCCGCACGCCTGCGCGTCGATGCAAACATGTTTGTTTTGGCATGCGGTTATGCAGCTGTTTGCCTACTGAGGCCACTCTGGTTCGCTTAAGGCGCTACACAGGCAGGGTGTTGGGTCAGGTTGACTGTGGGGGGCTACAAGAGCGCCACTTCTACTCACGAGACAATTTCAAGCTC
>Ga0209199_1003965_pt1 | contig 13996 bp, 15 predicted proteins | sample COGITO_mtgs_1105_7_FD_184805 | JGI IMG/M metagenome (GOLD analysis project Ga0209199, IMG submission 184805) | Pelagic marine microbial communities from North Sea - COGITO_mtgs_110523 (SPAdes) (version 2) | ecosystem: Environmental > Aquatic > Marine > Epipelagic ...
TTGATGGATCTTGGCACCAAAGGATCGGGGACAACGCCATTTTCACGATCTGCCGATGGCCGGTTGACGCTGAAAGGGGCGGTTCGCGAAATTCTGGCAACCGAAATGCTGACCGCGCTTGATGTTAAGACGTCGCAAAGCTTTTCGGTGATTGAAACGGGTGAACAGCTTGAGCGCAATGATGAGCCATCGCCAACGCGCTCGGCTGTTTTGGTGCGCCTGTCACACAGTCATATCCGTATCGGCAGTTTTCAACGGCTTGCCTACATGGATGATATGGATGGTATTGAAATGCTGGCGCGGCATGTGGCGCGGCATTATTTTGGCGGGGTGGCCCAAACCGAATTGGTCAAAGATAATGACGGACTTGATGCCGATGCGCCTTTGACCGAACTTTTGCCCGCGCTGCTAAGTCATGTTGCCGCTGCCATTGCCGATACGGCGGGGCGCTGGCTGGCTGCCGGATTTGTGCATGGTGTTTTAAACACGGATAATTTCAACATAACCGGCGAAAGCTTTGATTACGGGCCATGGCGATTTTTAACAAGCTTTGAGCCTGGGCTAACCGCGGCCTATTTTGACCAGACCGGTCGCTATGCCTATGGGCGGCAATCAGATGCGGCGCTTTGGGCGTTGTGCCGGCTTGCCGATTGTTTCGTTAAACTGGTGCCGCAAAAAGACCTTGAAGACAGGCTTGCCGCTTTTTATCCGCTGCTGGAGGCGCGGCTGGCAAAACAGATGCAATGGCGTTTGGGTGTTGTTTTTGATGAAGAAGATGCGACGCGTGACGCCGCGCTGGCGCGTGATATCTTTGGTGCGGCAAAACAAAGCCAGTGTGGTTTTGATCAGATGTTTCACGATCTTTACGGCGGTAAAGCGCGGGTTGATGGCTATGATGATGATTGCTGGCGGCCGGCTCTTGAGGTCTTGCAGGCGGCAAAGCCGCGAAATCAGGCAGCTCTTGACCACCCGCATTTCCAGTCGGCAAAAGCCGTGTCGATGACAATCGATGAGGTCGAAGCCATTTGGGCGCCAATTGCGGCAAGTGATGATTGGTCATTGCTATCTGATAAAATCGCCGCCATTCATCAGATGCGCCATGCCTATGGTGGTGATTCGGCAATGCCACTGCCAAGCATTATTGGCGGTACTAAAGCTTGAAGTCTAAATCTGGCTTGGCGTCATGCCGCGATTCATCACTTCGCGAAGCACAAAATTACTTTCCATGCGCAAAACATGGGGCAGGGACGACAGATAGGTTGAATGGACGCGGCCGAAATCATTCACATCACGCGCCGCGACGCGCAGAATATAGTCATTTTCGCCAGCAATCAGAAAACAGGCTAAAACCTGGGGAATATTGGCAACAGCGGCTTCAAATTCGGCCATCATTTCGGCCGATTGGCCATGCAGGGTGATATGCAGCAGAACAAGCACATCATGCCCCATTTTGGCAGCGTTCAAATCAGCGTGATAGCCGTTAATGACCCCATTTTGCTCAAGCAGGGCAACGCGTCGCAAACAGGCCGATGGTGAAAGCCCAACATGCGCGGCAAGATCAACATTTGAAATTCGCGCATTATGCTGCAATGCCGTTAAAATCGACCGATTAATCCGATCCATGATGCCTCTCTGTTATCGTAGAATAAATGTGTGAATGATATTGCGTATTTTTAATAAATTTTCAAATAAAATGTGAAAAACTCTGGATTCATAACAAGATAAAGCAATGAAATACTCTTATATTTCGCATAATGTACAGTTATAAATCTGGATGTTGAGCATGCTGCCATGGCGCAACGGTTTTAGGGCATATTTTTGACGATGCGGACTGGCTCGATTGGGGCAGTGACAGTGCTGTTTCGCATTATGAGGAGAATTGAAATGCTTGTAGGTGTTCCAAAAGAAATAAAAACGCGGGAATTTCGGGTTGGGCTTGTGCCAAGTTCGGTTGCCGAGCTTGTGAGTCGTGGTCATCAAGTTTTTGTTGAAACCAATGCTGGCATTGGCATTGGTGCCGGTGATGATGAATATCGGGCCGCTGGTGCTGATATTGCGACAACGGCTAGTGATGTTTTTGCCAAGGCGGATATGATCGTCAAAGTCAAAGAACCGCAACCCGATGAATGGGTTAAGCTATCGCCAAACCAGATTCTATTTACCTATCTTCATCTTGCCGCCGATGCACCGCAGGCATATGGCCTTGCCAAATCGGGCTGTACCGCTATTGCCTATGAAACCATTACTGATGACCAGGGTGGTTTGCCGTTGCTGGCACCAATGAGCGAGGTTGCTGGCAGGCTTGCGGTTATCGAAGGGGCATCACATCTTAAAGCCAATGCTGGTGGTCGTGGTGTGCTAATTTCGGGTGTTCCGGGAACCGCGCCGGCTGATGTTTTGGTGATTGGCGGCGGTGTTGTCGGGGTGAATGCGGCAAAAATGGCTGTTGGTCTTGGCGCGCGCGTCACGGTGTTTGACCGGTCGGTGCCGCGGCTTCGCTATTTGTCCGATATTTTCGGCAATAGCATCACAACACGCTATTCAAGCAACGCGGTGATTGCCGAGGCCATTAAATCTGCCGATATGGTTATCGGTGCTGTATTGATCCCGGGGGCGGCTGCGCCAAAGCTGATTTCACGCGCGCAATTGGCAACGATGCGTCAAGGCGCTGTTCTTGTTGATGTGGCGATTGACCAAGGCGGTTGTTTTGAGACATCACGCGCCACAACGCATGATGAGCCGACCTATGTGGTTGATGGTATCGTTCATTATTGCGTCGCTAATATGCCGGGTTCGGTGCCGCGCACTTCATCCGAAGCGCTGAATAACGCAACCTTGCCGCATGTGCTGGCGTTGGCTGACAAGGGTGTTGCCGCGCTTGACGATAATCCGCATCTGGCAAATGGTTTGAATGTGGCTGGTGGCAAGATTGTCTATCAGGCGGTTCTAGATGCCATTGGAGAAGAGCTCTCTGCCTAGCGGCAAGACGTCAAATATTTAATGAAATGCATGATAAAGGGCGGCGCTTTGCCGCCCTTTATCGTGAAAAATGACATCAGAGCAGCCATTTATCCAGCTTGCCAATGATCTAGCTTTGCCCCTGCCGGAAACGATGTTGGCACGGGGGCAGGCGCGATTCAGCAGTGAAAAATGCGGCGTAATTGATCTGAATCAGCATGGTTTTTGCTAGATATGGAACCGGCAACAGAAAAAACCGTGAATTTAGGTAAAAAAGGGTTGACCAGCGCTGCACATTGGCAGATAAAGCGGCCTGTTCTGGTGCATTGACAGAACGCCTTAGCACAAAACTCGTGCGGATTTAGGGGCCATAGCTCAGCTGGGAGAGCGCCTGCTTTGCAAGCAGGAGGTCGTCGGTTCGATCCCGTCTGGCTCCACCAAATCACTTTTAAATCTCACTACAGTTGACACCTGCCATGACAGGGTGCAGCGATCAGTCTGATGTGCTATGCCGATTTTGGGTCATTAGTCATTGGATGGTTCCTCAATCGAGCCGGTAAAATCATGCAAAGGATTCGCCTTCAACAACGCTTTCAATTACTTCATTTGTTGCTAAACTGTGGTAGCGTTTATGGGTAAACATTGTCACAATATGGGAGAATGCTATGCAACTGGATATGAAACAGTCCGACGACTCCTATTCGATGGCCGCAAAAGAGCGGATGGCTATTGAGTTAGACGGGTTAGTTTGGCGTCTTAATGAAGTTGGATCTGCACTTGCGACACTCAATATTTTTCGACGCGCTGATATCGAGATTGAAGGCAAAAAACGCCGGCTAAACGATTTTACCCAAGTCGATCTTGGTCCGGATCCGATGGCGGGTACATTTAAAGTCATTATTCATAACCCAGTTGCTATTCCGGGCGCCGTTGCTGTTCTCAAAGAGAATAAGTTTATCAACATTGATATGAGCTCGAAGCGGGAGCTGAAAGTTGTCAAGCCAAGGTTAACGGCACAACAGGAAGATGATTTGGAAACTGAAGTAAAGCGGGTTACTAAATCGTCACTCTCCAAGCTGGCATCGATTAAATCGGACGCTTTACAGCGAGTTCAGGCAGCAATTAAAGCTGAATACATAGAGCCAGCAGAATCTAAGAAAGCGACATTACAACTTGATGATTTGATCCGTCAGGCTGGTATGCATGCCAGTATTCTGGGGCTGATTAGACGCAAACAATTAATCGGTGGTGGTTTGACCTTTGATGGACCAGAGGAAGAAGCCCTATACAAGCGGATTAATGACCGGGCTTACAAAGCTGTATGGCAAGACATGTTATTGCCAAAAGTTGGAGAAGACGACGATGATGAGTAGCATCTTTTGGCTGATGATCGCGTTGATCGCGCCGCGCCGGTTCCGTTGACCGCCACAAAGCGTGGTGCGCCAGAACCGCAATCAGCGCCAGCGGTTGAAAAAGATCAACGTCAAAAAGCGATCAAAAGCCTTCTTGCCACAGCCGATCAAACGGTTGACGACAAGCTTGCAACAGTCAAAACCGCGCATCATGTGGATAAAGACCGATTTCAAAGCGCCTTTCGCAGCCTGATGGGAAAATAACACGCCCAAGGCCAAAGACCATCACCATAAAAAAGCGGGCCTTTTGTGACCCGCTTTTGTTATTTGGAAGGTTTAAGGCCGGTTTCGAGCCGTTAGGCAGCCTTGACCAGCTTTTTTGGATTGGCATTAATGCTAATCTTTTTTGGCCGGTCGGCTTCGGGCACCTCGCGATGTAAAAACACCGTCAGAATGCCATCAACAAACTGGGCGTCATCGACCTTCATATATTCGGCAAGCCGGAACATTTTGGAAAATCCGCGCTTGGCAATACCCTGATGGATATAATTCCCGCGCTCTTCGGCCTTATTGGCCTCGATTGTCAAAATGCCCTTTTCGGTCTGGATGGTAATTTCATCACTGCTGAAACCGGCAAGTGCCAGTTCGATCCGGTAATGCTCATCATCATCTTTGGCGATATTATAGGCCGGATAGTTTGATTCTTTCCGGTCTGCCAACGCGTTCAACTCGTCAAACAGTGAGTCAAAGCCAACAAACTGGCGTGCCATAGGGGTGCTAAAAAATGTCATATTCATCTCCTTTTAAAAGCGAGTTAACTGCCATCTCCTGTTCAGCAAGACAGCAGCTTTGGTGCAAATCGCGACCCGTAACGGCGTCACATAAATGATTTAGGAATTGCACATTTGATTTCAAGCCCTGCTAGATGCGCGTACCAAATAATTTTTCCACCTGCCATTCCGTGCGGCTGATTTGGGCATTGTTCAGCATGCCTTCAACAGCAGTTTGAAACTGATTTAGCCGCAATCGGGCATTGGGATTAAGGGCGGTATTTTGTTTGGCAATCAATATTAGGGCGAGGGCTTTTTCCAGATCGCGTTTGACGCCTTTCCCATTTGCCGTCATCACTGCCAGATTATAATGCGCGGCGACATGATGCCGTGCGGCGGCCAGACGATAACAATGCGCTGCCAGCCGTAAGTCCTTTTGCACACCACGGCCATTTTCATAGGAAACCCCGAGATTATACAACGCCCCTTCATGCCCATCACGGGCGGCCATGGTAAACCAGATATTGGCCCTGGCATGGTTGGTTGCAGCATTTTTGCTTTGATCTTTTTAAAGCTTCAGACCGGTCATATATCGCATTTGCGCTTTGCTATGATCTTCGGCATGAAGCTTGCCAGCACTCGCAAGCACAAGCGGGATGAGGCCAAGCGTCAAAATCAGCACCATCTTGCAACGGGTCTCGAACTGGCTGAAGATTGAGATTAGATAAGTCATATGAAACACCTCCTTTAACAAGCTAGTGGGCGACTGCATTGCAGACTAGCAGGTGAACCTTTCCCTTGCTTTCAACAATAGAGGTAAATAATTTAGAAACTGTTAATGCAGCAGGTTTTTTTGACAGAAATTGTCATCATGCTTTTGCTTTTCCATCTCTTGACAATCTTTGGTGTTTCGCCTAAACCACAGTCCGGTTTGTAGACGGCGTGACTTTGTTAGCCGCTACGCATCAGGTATCAATTTACAGCGGTTGGAACGATCACCAGATCGACCGGTCCCAAAATCTGGCGCAGCGCTGGTCAATCAGCACCGCCAGATCATTAGAAAGAGCAAGAAAATGGCTGTTCCAAAGAGTAAGATCACCAGGTCCAAGCGTAATATGCGGCGGGCGCATGACGCATTGTCTTCGGATGCCTATGTTGAAGACAAGGTCACAGGTGAACTGCATCGCCCGCATCATATCGATCTCAAAACCGGTATGTATCGCGGCAAGCAAGTTCTGAAAGTCAAAGAGCGTATCTAGTTAGAGCGGCGCCTTGCTTTGCAGGGCGCGCTTGATTCTGATTTTCACTTTGGCATTGCTGACAGGCATCATCACTTCATGAACGATAAAAGCGCAAAATTTGGCATTGGTGCGATTGTACGTCATCGCGTCTATCCGTTCCGTGGCGTCGTTGTTGATGTTGATCCTGAATTCGACAACACCGATGAATGGTACGAAGCCATTCCGGCCGAAGTGCGTCCCGATAAAGAACAGCCCTTCTATCATCTTCTCGCGGAAAATTCGGACAGCTATTATACAGCCTATGTCAGCCAGCAGAATTTGCTTCCCGATGGTGAAAACGGCCCGGTAAGCCATCCTGACGTCGATGACATGTTTGATGGTCTTGATGGCGAACGCTATGTGCTTCATCCCGAGGCGTTTAATTAGGCTTTTGCCATTGCGGCAATCTGCCCTATTGGCAGGGGCTTCCTTCGTTGTTTTTCTCCCGACCCGGCAATTTGCCGGTTTTTTATTGGAATTTCTGCCTTTTTTTTCAAAAATCTGCCGCCCTTTGCCTTGAAAAAACGGGCGGGTCAGTCTATCTACAGATAATCAGGACTAAATTGGTCTTGATTATGATAATCATTCGCAAAAACGCCGGTTTCAAAAGGGTTTTTCGCTTTTTGAAATGACTGGATTGATAGGATAGGTAGGCTAATATGCTTCGCTTAAACCGGATGACCGATTATGCCATTGTTGTGCTTGGCGCGCTTGCGCATCGGCATGGCGATGTTTTGGCAACGGCGCATCTGGCTGAATTAACCGGATTGGCTCAGCCAACCGTGGCGAAAGTATCGAAAATCCTATTGGCCGCCGATTTGGTTGAAACCCAGCGCGGGGTGCGTGGGGGCTATCGGCTGGCCAAAGCACCAGCGGCGATCTCACTTGTTGATATTGTCGAAGCAATGGAAGGCCCGATTGCGGTGACTGATTGCGTCGATGGAGCACAGGACCCGTGCGCGGTTAGCAATTGCTGTTTCATGAGCAGCCATTGGAATCATGTCAATCTTGCCATTCGCAATGCCCTGAATGATGTCAGCCTTGAAGATTTAACTGATCCGGCGCAATTGTTTCCCTTGCCGGTATCACCGTCAATAACCGAAGACGACAGTCAGTTGTCCCGGCAATAGTCGGCATAACGGTATTATAAAAAGGAACCAGCCTTATGGTCGCAACGCAAGAAACCATTGACACGCTTGAAGAAGCAACCGGTAAATATAAATACGGGTTTGTGACCGATATTGAATCGGACAAGGCACCCAAAGGCCTGAACGAGGATATTATCCGTTTTATCTCAGCCAAGAAGGATGAGCCACAATGGATGCTTGATTGGCGCTTGAAAGCATTTGCGACGTGGCAAAAAATGGAATCACCTGATTGGGCCAAGCTGGATATCGAGCCGATTGATTATCAGGATATCCATTATTACGCGGCGCCAAAAAGTGGTGAGGGACCAGCGTCACTGGATGAAGTTGATCCGGAATTGCTGAAAACCTATGCCAAGCTTGGTATTCCGCTTGATGAGCAAAAGATTCTTGCCGGGGTTGTTGCGGTTGATGCGGTTTTTGACTCCGTGTCGGTTGCCACTACATTCCGCGGTGAATTGGCCAAGGTCGGCGTGATTTTTTGCCCGATTTCCGAGGCTATTCGTGACTATCCTGATTTGGTGAAGAAATATATCGGCTCGGTTGTGCCGGTTGCCGATAATTACTTCTCGGCTTTGAATTCGGCTGTCTTTACCGACGGGTCATTCGTTTATATTCCAAAGGGGGTTCGTTGCCCGATGGAATTATCGACCTATTTCCGCATTAACGAGGCTAATACAGGCCAGTTTGAACGGACTTTGATCATTGCCGAAGATGAATCCTATGTCAGCTATCTAGAAGGCTGCACAGCACCGCAACGCGATGAAAACCAGCTTCATGCCGCCGTTGTCGAACTGGTGGCGATGGATGATGCGGAAATCAAATATTCAACTGTGCAAAACTGGTATCCGGGTGATGAAAACGGCCGTGGCGGTATTTATAACTTTGTGACCAAGCGCGGCGCATGCCGTGGTGACCGGTCCAAAATCTCATGGACACAGGTTGAAACCGGATCAGCGATCACTTGGAAATATCCATCTTGTATCCTGCAAGGCAAGGATTCGGTTGGCGAGTTTTATTCGGTTGCGCTGACCAATAATCTCCAGCAGGCCGATACCGGCACCAAAATGATTCATATTGGCGAAGGCAGCCGGTCAACAATCATTTCAAAAGGTATTTCGGCAGGCCGGTCGCAAAATTGCTATCGCGGTCTTGTTCGCATTCAGCCTGGTGCTGAAAATGCGCGTAATTTCACCCAATGTGACTCGCTTCTTGTTGGCGATAAATGCGGGGCGCATACGGTTCCCTATATCGTTTCGCGTAATCCAAGCGCCAAAATTGAACATGAGGCCACCACTTCGCGCATTTCCGAAGACCAGCTTTTTTATTGTCAGCAGCGCGGCATCTCAACCGAAGATTCGGTGTCGCTGATCGTCAATGGATTTTGCAAGGAAGTGATGAAAGAATTGCCAATGGAATTTGCGGTGGAAGCCCAAAAGCTTATTGGCATCAGCCTTGAAGGTTCGGTTGGCTAAAACCAAACCAAAAAATAACTAGATATAATTGGAAAAGACTTATGGCACCTTTACTAGAAATTAGAGACCTACACGCCTCGGTTGGTGATACGCCAATCCTGAAAGGCATTAACTTAACGATCAATGCGGGTGAAATTCACGCCATCATGGGGCCGAATGGATCGGGCAAAAGCACCATGTCTTATGTGCTTGCTGGCCGTGACGGCTATGAGGTCACGGGTGGTGATATTCTAATGAATGGCGTTTCGATGCTGGAAATGGAATCAGATGAACGCGCCCGTGCAGGCATGTTTCTGGCCTTTCAATATCCGGTAGAATTACCGGGTGTTGGCGGCATGAGCTTTTTGCGCGCCGCGGTTAATGCCCGCCGGATCGAAGCTGGCGAAGATGAAATCGACCAGCTGGAATTTGTAAAGCTGGTTCGTGCCAAGGCAAAACATCTTAGCATCAATGATGATATGTTAAAGCGGGCGGTGAATGTTGGCTTTTCTGGTGGCGAAAAAAAACGCTATGAGATTTTGCAAATGGCACTTCTCGAGCCGGTTCTTTCGGTTCTTGATGAAACCGATTCAGGGCTTGATGTTGACGCATTGAAAATTGTCTCTGACGGCGTGAATCTTTTGCGTGATCCAGGCCGAAGCATGCTTGTGATCACCCATTATCAGCGTTTGTTAAACCATATTGTGCCTGACTATGTTCATATTTTGGCCGGTGGCAAAATCCGCCGCACTGGCGGCAAAGAACTTGCACTTGAAGTAGAGGAGTCGGGTTATGTCGGCATCGACGATGCAGCCTAATTTAGACCAGCTGGCCGGATTGACCGGCGTTCGGGCAGGGGCGTTAACGCGCTGGCAGGAAACAGGCTGGCCACATAGCCGCGTCGAACAATGGCGGTTTACCCGCTTGGCGAGCCTTGAAAAAATGGATCTTCGTCCAGCTTCGGCTGCTGCAGCGGTGGGAAATGTGGCCATTTCGGCTGATTTGCCTGAAAATGCCGTAGTTCTGTCCTTTAGCAATGGTGTTTTGGACGTTGCCGGTCTTGCCGCTTTGCCCGATGGCGTAACCGCCAGCTTTTTGAACGAGAATGACACTGCCCTTGCTGCGCTTGCCGCATCAGTGCCAGCGTCACATCCGGTTAGCGACCTGTCGCTGGCCGTGATGACAAGCGGCCTGCATATAGAGATTGCGGGCCAGGTTGATGCGCCGATCATTTTGGCCTTTACCGGTGATGGTAATGGGGTGTCTTCGCATCCGGTTGTGTCGGTCAAGCTTGCTGATGACGCGGCGGCGGTTCTGGCTGAATGGCATCAATCTGATGTTGGTTTGTCAGCGCCATTGATGGCAATCGAGGTTGGTGACAAGGCGCGTCTTGATTATGCCAAGGTACAGCATGACTCAGCGCAAAGCGCGCATCTAGCGGCAACTGGCTTGACGCTTGGTGAAGGCTCGGTTTTTGAGGGGTTCCAGATTTCCGTTGGCGGTCAATTGGCACGTCTTGAAACGCATATCACCTTGTTGGGTGAAAATGCTGACTGCACCTTATCGGCAATCTATCTTGGTCGGGCGAATCAACACCATGATATCACCACCAATATGAACCATGCAAAAGGGCATTGCCTGTCAAACCAGATTATCCGCGGGGTTCTTGATGACTCGGCGCGTGGTGTGTTTCAGGGCAAGGTGCATGTTGCACCAGGTGCGCAAAAGACCGATGGCCAGCAGATGAGCCGTGCCTTGCTTTTGTCGCGCAAAGCCGAAGCCGACGCCAAGCCCGAATTGGAAATCTATGCTGATGATGTTTTGTGTGCGCACGGGGCAACGGTTGGCGAACTTGATGAAACCCAGCTTTTCTATCTGACAAGCCGCGGTATTGACCGTGAAACGGCGCGTGGAATGTTGATCTCGGCATTTCTTGATGATGCCATTGACAGCATTAGCCACCCCGCATTGGCAGACATGTTGCGCCCGGTAACGACCGCATGGATGATGGCGTCAAACCGTTCTGAAATCGGAGATAAATAATGTATGGAAATGCCGCAAATACCAGCATGGCTACCAATATGACTGGCGGATATGATATCGAAAAAATCCGGTCTGATTTTCCAATCTTGTCGCGTAAAATTCATGGCAAGCCATTGGTTTATCTTGATTCTGCGGCATCGGCGCAAAAACCAAAAGTGGTGATTGATGCGTTGGTTTCGGCCTATTGCGATACATATTCAAATGTCCATCGCGGCCTGCATTTCCTGTCTGAGGCGTCAACCGATGCCTATGAGGCGGTGCGTGGCAAGGTTGCGCATTTCATTGGCGCAAAATCAGGTGATGAAATCGTGCTGACCGCTGGTGCAACAATGGCGTTGAACATGATCGCACAATGCTGGGCCTTGCCAAGATTAAAGGCAGGTGACGAGATTTTGATCAGCATTGCCGAACATCACGCGAATATCGTGCCGTGGCAGATGGTGGCTGAAAAGACCGGTGCGGTTCTTCGTGCCTTTCCGGTTGATGAAGATGGCAGTTTCAATATGACGGCCTTTACCGACATGATCACAGCCCGAACCAAAATTGTGTCAGTACCGCATGTCTCAAATGTGCTTGGCACCGTTTTTCCGGTTGCTGAAATGGCCAAGATCGCGCATGACGCCAATGCGCTTATGGTTGTTGATGGTTGTCAGGGCGTTGTTCATATGCCGGTTGATGTTCAGGCCTTGGACGCTGATTTCTATGTCTTTTCGGCGCATAAGCTCTATGGGCCGAATGGTGTTGGCATTCTGTGGGGCAAGGCTGAAATTCTAGCCGAATTACCGCCATTTTTGGGTGGCGGCGATATGATTGACCGTGTGACCATCGAAAAATCTACCTATGCTTTGCCGCCGCATCGTTTTGAGGCGGGAACACCGGCCATTGCCGAAACCATTGCCCTTGGGGCGGCGGTTGATTATGTGCAATCGATTGGCATGGAGGCTATTCGGTCGCATGAACAAGATATTCTGTCCTATGCGCATCAGCGGCTTTTGGCGGTTGATGGCTTGCGCCTGATTGGTACGGCCGTCGGAAAATCGGGTGTTGTATCCTTTACGATGGATTGTGCCCACCCGCATGATATTTCAACAATCATTGATAATGATGGTGTGGCCATTCGTGCTGGCCATCATTGCGCCCAGCCCTTGATGGATTTCTATGATCTTCCATCAACCGCGCGGGCATCGGTCGGCATCTATACCACGCGTGAAGAATTTGACGCTTTGGCAATTTCGCTGGAAAAAGTGAACCGGATTTTCGCATAGGGGCGGGGTGATGACACAAGATCACAAAACCAAAACAGCCGCGCCAGATGATGCCGGTCTTGATAATGACGGTCCGGCTCTTGATGGTCCGGGTCTTGCCGATTTTCTGCCCGATACCAGTAATGGCTATATTGCCAAGGCTGGTGCTGCGCTTGAAAATCCAGCTGGACAGGCCGATCCGGTGGCCGTTGAAGATGCGCTGAAATCGGTTCATGATCCGGAAATTCCGGTGAATATTCATGATCTTGGTCTGATCTATGATGTTGAACGGCGGCAAAATGGTGATGTTTATGTTACCATGTCACTGACAGCACCTGGCTGCCCTGTTGCTGGTGAAATGCCAGGGCAGGTGGCGCGGGCATTGGCTGCGGTTGACGGTGTTGGCGAAGTTTCGGTCGAATTGGTCTGGAGCCCGCCTTGGACGCCCGAGCGAATGAGTGATGATGCACGCCTTGCTTTGGATTTTTAAATGAGCGGTTTGCGAAAGACCGGCTATTTGGAGCTTGAAAAACATGTTTGACCCAACAAAACCAATTGTCACCTTGACCGAAGCTGCGACTGGCCATGTTCATCGTTTGATGGCGCGGGCTGACAATGATGTGATTGGTCTTCGTGTCGGGGTGAAAACGGCGGGCTGTTCGGGAATGCAATATGACGTTCAATTTGCCACCGAGCAAAAGCCATTTGAAGATAAAATCGAACAGGATGGTGTGACCTTATTTATTGACCCAACCGCCGTGATGTTTTTGATTGGCTCGCAAATGGATTGGCAGGAAGATAAGTTTTCCGCCAAATTTGTTTTCAGTAATCCCAATGAAATTGCCCGCTGTGGCTGTGGTGAGAGCTTTTCAGTTGCAACACCATCCTAAACCCTAGCGCGTTTTAACGATTGTAAGGGAGCTATGGCTTCGTCCAATTTACGCAAAACGGCGTCGCTTCTTCGTGCGCTGATGCATTACACCGCCCCGCGTGGTGATAATAAAATCCGTGTGCGGATTGGTGCTGCCTTTGCCTGTCTTGTTGCGGCGAAAAGCTCGAACATGGTCACTCCGCTTTTGTATGGGGCGGCGGTTGATCTGGTGAATGGCGATTCTGGCTTTGCCATGTCGGCTTTGATGTTTCTTGTTGGTGGCTATGCGTTGGCGCGGCTTGGCCAGCAGGTGTTTAGCGAGGCCAAACAATATCTTTTTGCCAAGGTGGCACAACGCGCTGTTCGTGGCGCGGCATTGAACGCCTTTCGCTATCTTCATAAATTATCGCTTCAATTCCATATGGATCGCCAAACTGGCGGCATGACCCGTGCGATTGATCGCGGTGCCAAGGGGATTGAATTTCTACTGACGATCGCCTTTTTCGAGGTTTTGCCGCTTTTTGTCGAAGTGGCGTTTGTCAGCATCATCATGTGGCATTTATTTGGTGGGTTTTACGCGGGTGTTACCTTTTTAACCGTTGCGGCCTATGTCTATTTCACCATTCGCGTCACCGAATGGCGGATCAGGTTTCGCCGTGAAATGAACACGGCTGATGAAGCCGCTGCAACCCGCGCAGTTGATTCCTTGCTAAATTACGAAACCGTCAAATATTTCAATGCTGAAGATGTTGAGGCAGCGCGCTATGATTCGGCGATGGCCGATTATGAGGTAATGGCGGTTCGGTCACGCACATCGCTGTCAGTCGTTAATATTGGGCAGGGAATCATCATTGCATTTGGCCTAATGGCGGTTATGGC
>Ga0209199_1003966_pt1 | contig 13993 bp, 29 predicted proteins | sample COGITO_mtgs_1105_7_FD_184805 | JGI IMG/M metagenome (GOLD analysis project Ga0209199, IMG submission 184805) | Pelagic marine microbial communities from North Sea - COGITO_mtgs_110523 (SPAdes) (version 2) | ecosystem: Environmental > Aquatic > Marine > Epipelagic ...
GCTTGGCGTCGGCGCGTATGTAGAGGTTGCCACCGACGGAGGTCAGCGCGTCCAGCTTGGCGTCGGCGCGTATGTAGAGGTTGCCACCGACGGAGGTCAGCGCGTCATCGCTGTTATGAATAATCAAGTTTCCAGTGTGATGTGTCATTGTGGTGTCCTCACGAAATCAGGTGGCTGTAGTCAACGTCGTGTTCATCGAGCATGCGGAACAGCGTTGTCATGGTGGCGTCTTTTTGGCGCAGGCAGTTTTCGGCCAGCTGGCGGGCTTGGCGTTCGCCCTCGATCTGGTTTTTGTAGTATTGCTCAGTGGTTTCGAGAATGTCGGCATCGACATAGCGGTGAAAGTCGCCGTCCCGCTCGTCGTCACCTTCCCAGCGCGGCACTGTCGCAAATTCCGAAAGCACAATCATGCCAGTGCCGTTGTGATGTTCATCGAGTTCGGCCATCCATATCTCGCGCGGCCAAGTTGGGTCTGCCTGGTCAGTCATTGTTTTGTCCTCTCTGGGCGCGCCACTGGGCGCATTGATGTGATTGGTGCGAATGTGTAATCGCAGAAGGCGTCAATCTCGGCGCCGTTGGCTTCTAGGGCAGGGACGGTGGCTTCCATGTTCGGGATGCACTCGACCAGCTCGTTCGTGATAAACTCGGTTCCGGCCAGATCGGCGGGCGCGGTGATGGTGTAGGTCACAAAGGCAAGGGTTTTCATGATCAATCGCCCCTCGCCCTGATCCAGCTATAGGTGCCCATTCCTGTCCCGATCGACGTGTCGATAGGATTGGGGCCTGGGTTCTTTATCCGATTGTAGCGTTCGACCATAGCTTGAGTGTGCGCGCGCTTTGCTGCGGCCCTCTCTGCTGCGACGTACTCAGGTGTTCTGATTTCTGCCGTGATTTTTTTGAGCCATTCATCGTATTGCGCGGGGTCGCTCAGGTCGTACTTCCTATTGGTGTCATCAAGCATTGCGAGACCCTCCTTGCAGGCGTGCTGGGCAGTTGCGGCCCTGATTGCAGTTCCCATTGCAGGGCGGGCATGCGGCGCCATTCGAGCGGCGTGCGGCCACATTTTTCAAAATCTGGATCGCCAGCGTCTTGATTGCTGTGCGCTGATCGCGCGTCAGGTTGCGGGTCGCCGGCCACTTACGGCCAAGGCGGGCCTCTATGATGCTGCGCGCGGTCATTCCGCGTCCCTCAACACGACGGTTCCGTCGACTTTCCTCTTAAAACGGCTGCCTTTTCCGCCAGCGATAGTGGCCTTCTTGGTTTCGATCCCGAGGTGCTTCTTGCGGACGCGCTCGTTTTTCTTTTTGATCGCCATGTCCTTGCCGGTCTTCTTCTTGTGTTCAAACTTCGTCAGCGGCTGCAAATTGCTCTCTCGGTTTTCGCCGCCGTTCTTCAATGGCTGAATGTGATCAAACTCTGGCTTCTCTGACGGGCTAAATGGTATGCCTGAAATTGCGCACTTATTGCCATACGCGGTTAAAACACGCTCCTTCACCCGGGGCGGGATAGCCGTGTCAGGTGTTTTCCCGATCCATTCTGGTGTTGATCGTCCGGTCATTCATTCATCCAATTCAATGGGTCATATCCAATGGCGTCGGCCAGCTCGGCCATGGCCTCGTCCATGTATTCGCAGAAGGCCTTGTGCGGCATCGAGGCGAAGGATGTGCTGTCAGGGGCGAAGCCAATCACACGGCCTTTCAGGTCGAAGATCGGCTCAACGCGGCCCAGCTTTACTTTCAGCGCGGTGTGCAAAGCGTCACGGTTCTTCCAGCGTCCGGTTGCCTCGACAACGTGTGTCAGGGTCTTCCAGTAGGTGCCGTGCTGCGGGTCACTGCGCTTGGTGCGGGCTACCAAGTCAAATTCCGTTCCAAGTGGGTACTTGGCCAACTCCTCGTCGTCGTACTGGGTGACTGGCGATAGGCCTTGCGCGGTAAGCCGCAAGATGGGCGGCGGGGCCTTGTCCTTGTTTTTCTTAGAAGGCAACTTCTTCCTCCTCCCAGGGCACCGGCTTCAAAGTCACAACGCTCCTGCTTTCCATGCACTTCTTGCATTGGCAGTATCCCTTACGGTGCGTGTGCTCGCGGCAAACGCTTGTCACGCCATGAACTGCCTTGTTCTTGCATTCTGGAACCGCGCAAATCCTCATGCTGATGCCTCCAAGCACTCCAAGCCAATAGGCGTGATGGTCCAGATGCGGTCCTCATAGGGAATGTGCGTGTGGTCTGGCCGGATGCACCCCATGCGGTGAAGTGTGGCCACGACCGAGCGGCTGTGATGTGGGACCAGCGGTTGCCAGTCCCCATCAGATACATCGACCAAAGCGCGGCGCTGTTTGTCAGTGAGGCTCACGACTTCGCCTCCACCTTGGCCCACTCGCCCAGCTCTTTCTCGACGGACTCCAAGATTTTGGGATAGTGATCTTTCATCACTGCCATGATTTCCTGAAACGCAGTGCGAACCGTGTCTACCGGCATACCGTCCAGCAAGCTGTTCTGAATGTCGGAATAAGCCTTCTGGCAGTCCTCAAGAGAGAACTCGGGCGCATCAACTTTATCAGTCGGCGCTGGATCCTCCTTGAGCTTTTCTTTGGCCGCTGGGGCCTTCTTCGCATCGTCTGGTGTCGGCTTGTCGACCTCTTCCGGTTCTGGCTCGGACTCGTCTGCGTCTGCGTCCGTGGCCTCGCCGTCGATAATTGCGCCACCCTGATCTGGGTTCTGGGCAAAGCTGGCATAATCCACATGCTTGCCGCCATCGACATCCACCTGAACGGCGTCTTGGAACTCGACCGAAAGGGGCAGATACTTTGCAAGCGCGCGGATCGTGGTCTTCTTGGCCATTTCCGCTTCATGCGTTGACCATGGGCTTTTCGCTGTTGAGCCAAACTTCTTGGCCGTCTGCCAGCCCTGCGAACCATCGCGAACCGCCATGATCTTCTTCCACGGCATCACGATCTGGGCAAAGCCACCGTCTGTGAAGCGGGCCACGGCATAAGCGTGCAGCGGAGTGCCTTCCTGATCGCCCGGAACATGCACCAGCTTCGGGTCAGATCCTTCTTCGTAGATCCATTCGATGTCGTCGCTGTAATGGACGTGCGCGCTGATCGACTTGATGTGTCCAGAACGGCGGGCGAGGTCGATCAGGCCGCGATAGCCGACGATCAACTGCACCTCTGTGATGCCTTTGCGGCCATTCTTAAACGGGATCAGGTACGCATGTCCCATAACCGTGTTGGGCTCAAGGCCAAGGGCTGCGCATTGCATCAGCGCGCCCAAAAATGACATGGGATCGCACTCTTGCAGCTTGGGTGTGGTGCGGATCGCATTCGCCGTGACGCGCATCAACCGTTCGGGGTTCATGTGCTTGGCTGCTACCGCGTTCAGCTGGGCCTTGGCGCCATCATTGACCAGCAACTGACGCACGCTCTGAACCTGCCCCAGCGGGGTTTTGGCGACGGCGTTCATGCTGCCACCTGCTGTTCATCTTTGGTCGCGCCGGGCACATCTTCGCCCTTGCGGATCGCAGCCGTGGCAAGGCGCTGCAACACGTCACGGACATCGGGGTGCGTCGAGAAGTGACGGAACACCAAATTGAGGTTTTCAATGTTGGCGGTCTTGACCGTGCGAAGTGCCATCGTGCGGCCGCCACCAGTGGCGCTGCCGACACGGGCTTTTTGCTTACTGGCTTTATCGGCCTGCTTTTGCATCGCCGCGGCTTCTGACGCAGCCTGCTCGGCTTCTGCTGCTGCCATGGCGTCATTCGACCGTGCTGCCTGAGCTGCCAGACGCGCAGCTTCTTCTTCGGCTTGACGTGCTTCACGCGCAATGCGTTCCGCTTCGGCGCGTTGCTTGGCCTGCTCGGCCTGCATCCATTTAGCGGCAATCGGTTTCAGGTCATTGACCGCCCTGTTGAGAGCGTCCAAGACAACGCGAAATGCATCATCGACAGCTTTGCCTGCGTCTGCGTGAGGCTTCTTTTCCTGTTTGCGCAGATCGTCAGAACCTTTGACCAGCTGGCGGCCCTTGGCGACCACATCATTCAGCTGCTCGGCCTCTTCGGCGCTTTCGACTTCGCCTTTTTTGATCCAGACTGCGGCCTCGGCAGAAAATGCGCGGGCTTTGTCCTTCACCGCTTCCAGCTTGGCCACGTCATAAGGCGGCGGATTGTTGTCACCGATTGTTGCTGTGCGTTCTTCGGTCATTAGATGTTGCTCCATAGTTGGGGTTGGGTGGTGTGGGTGATTGCGGTCACGTCAAACGGCGCATGTGTTGCGGCCATCTGATCAATATCGCGGTGCAGGCGTTCCAGTTCGTCGTATGCCGCGCGGCTGATTGGTCGCAGATACGTCCAGATCGCTTCTGGATCGCGGCGCGCACCAAGGCAGACGCAGCGCAGGCGTTCATCGGCGCAAAGCTCGCCCGTCTCGGAATCAATCTCTTGCTCAAGCCAGATACGCACAGGCAGGAAGGGACCATTCTTGACGGCGCGATACTTGTACCAGCCGCATTCTGGATAACCCTCATGGCGCGGCGGCTCTTGACCTGATAGCGATTTGCGCCACCAGCCATATTGCACGGCAAGGGGTGTTGGCTGCCGGATCATGCTGGCCCCCGATCAACAAGATCATCTGACTTGAGGGCCAGTGCCTTGAGCTCTTCGGCGCGGCTGTCACCTGATTTGCGGGCGATGCGCGCGGCGTTGTAGATCGCGTTGTTGGCGAGGCGAAGGGCGGCGCACACATCGGTATCTGCGCGGACTACCATGGCTGACCTGCCAGCGGGTTTGCGTGCAGAAATGCGGCTTTTGCCATCCAAGTGTTAATGGCCAGCCCGAACATCAGCGTGATTGCCACGCCCAGCATCGCACAAAGCACGAACATCGCCACGGACTGGGCAGTAGTCAGTTTCTCAGAGGGTTCGTCGGCGTTGACACGCTCGAAGTTTTCAGCGTTCGAGCCCAGATCGTGCCCGTCGCCGCGTATGTCGTATGTCATTGGTATCTCCCAAAGCCAAAGTGGCGTTGGGGATCACCATAATGTGTGAAGTTTCACACCGTCAAGCCAAAAGTGCGAAACTTCACACTTTAACCTGTTCTTGTATTGTTCTAGTGTGCAACCATGACGAAACTATCAAGCCTCACGGAATATCAGATTGTTGCTGGAATCATGGCTCTTTCGCCCCGGGCGGGAGAAGCGCCGCGAGTGCCCTTGCAAGTCGCTCTTGCTCGTCTTGAGGATATTGCTGGATCAGCTCCGCCAGCGCGGGATGAAGGGAAACCTTTGGTTCAATGCCAAGCAGCTCTGCTGGCTCAACGCTCATAGCAGCAGCTATTTTGAAGACAGTTTCCACCTTTGGGCTTTGAGACCGGCCTTCAATAATATCGTAAACCATTCGACGGTTTAAGCCAGATTTACGCGCGATTTCAGGAGCGTTGATGTCGCGATCTAACATCAAACGTTCCAGATTCTTCCTGAGTTCTGCATTTACATCCATGTGATACAGATACTCCTCGTGCGCGCCGCGTGCGAATGTGAAGTTTCCCGTTGCAAAGTGTGATAAATCACACTAGCGTGCGTTTCATGAAAACAGCATCTGAAACTCTCGCGGACGAAATTGAGGCAGCGGCTTTGCGTCTTAATTTGTCGCCAAGCACCGTCGGAAGGCGTGTTGGGCAAGGCGGAAAATTCTACGAACGCCTTCGGTCGGGCAAACGCGTTTGGCCGGAAACAATAGAGAAGGTGCGGCAACAGTTGCCACATCTTACAAGATCGGAGGGTGCGGTATGAGCTATAAGCACACCCCCCGTCTGCACTTTTATAATATCGAAAGTTACTCGCCATGTATCGAAAGTGCATCATCTGGCGGGAAAAGTCTTTCCAATTCGTCTGACTTCTCAGGGCAGCCGCGCTCTTGGTTCTGTGGCCTCTTGTGGCGGGCTTTCCCATCAAATTCCGAGAACGAGCTGGCAAACAAGGCCGCGCGGGTTCTGGATGTAACACCGCGTCAGGTGCGCAACTGGCTGCGGCAAGAGAACGACGCCAGCCTCAAACACGTCGCTGCGGTTCTTGCCGTTGCTGGTGCTGAAATCGTGTTCAAGCGGATCGAAGGTGAGAGTGAATGAGGTTGGTTCGCTATATTGCCGCCCGCTTCCTTGAGGCGCGCGCAAAGCGGGCGTTTCGCAAGTCCCAAAAGCTCAAACGCGCCGCACTGCGGTTTTTCCCAGATTTGTAAGTGGCAGGCGGCAGCTATTCGGCCCGCAACCCAGAACCAACAGCTCAACAGGTAGTGAAAAATGGATAATCCCACAATGACACTGACAGGCCCAGACGGGCAGACGTCTGCACCGTTCACACTGGAACAGATGCAGGGCGTGACAGCCCGCATGAAAGAAACGGCGGAGGATGTGGCCGTAAAGGATGCCGCAACATCTGTCGCGGCCAAAGAGTTACGCCAATTCATAGAGCGTTACGAACGGCTCGAAGCGGAAAAGAAGGACATCGCAGACGAGCAAAAGGAAGTCATGGCCGAGGCCAAGGGACGCGGCTACGACACCAAATGCCTGCGCAAGATCGTCTCAATCCGCAAGCGTGACGCCGATGATCTGGCCGAAGAAGAAGCGGTGATGGAAATGTATATGGCCGCTTTGGGCATGTGATCCATGGCCGAACACCTCAAAGCAATCCCCAAAGGCGACTTGATCGCCTTCGAGATGGACCGGGCTGGCTTCGACCTGCTCTCTCGCATCGTCGTGCGCTCTGAGCCGCGCGGGACCGACAACCCCAAAGCGCACCGTGAGGTCAAGGACCGCATCGAGGGCGCTTTGCTGGCTGCTCGGTCGCAAATGAACTGGGGCCGATAGGGCTCCGAAATCAACACCAGCATTCATCAAAGGACATGCAATGTACGACTGGACTTTCACAGACTTCGGGTTTCCGTTCCCCGACAACAGGCCGGAGGCAAACCAGCACAAGCAAGAGCTTATCGCTGAAATCGTCATGATCCGCGACCAGCTCGAAGCGGTCTCAAATGGTGACGCCAAGTCGCCCAGCGATACTTGGGCCTTTGAGGCGACTTCCTATCGCCGCAAACTGCAAGCGCGGTGCAACGCCCTGAACTATCACATTGAAGCGTTGCCCAGGGCGCTGAACTCGCAACAGTCCATCAACAAAGAAAACGCCGAAGAGAAGCGGCAACGCCAAGCGGAGCAGCATGCTCATGAGCTGGCGGTCATTGACGTGAAAGAGCGTGAAAAGACCAAGCGCATCGAAATCAGCGCAAACCGCGACTTGCAGCAATTCAAGGCGCTGAAAGGCTTTGTCAAAGAATTGGGTGAAGATGTTTGGGGGCAAGCATGCGCCGCCATGAACGCAGAGGTGGGTGTATAATGGCCGGATCAGTCAACAAGGTTATTCTCATTGGCAATCTGGGCGCTGACCCCGAGGTGCGCTCATTTCAAAATGGCAACAAGGTCTGCAACCTGCGGATCGCAACCTCTGAGACATGGAAGGACAAAAATTCGGGCGAAAAGCGCGAAAAGACCGAGTGGCACACGGTCGCTATCTTCCAAGAGGGCATTGTGCGTATCGCGGAACAGTACCTCAAGAAAGGCTCGAAGGTCTACATTGAGGGGAAATTGGAAACCCGCAAGTGGCAAGACCAGTCTGGCGCGGATCGTTACAGCACTGAGGTCGTGCTGCGGCCATATGCGGGCACGCTGACGATGCTGTCAACATCCGGTCAAGGCGGGCAGGGCGGCGGTGGTGGCTACGGCGACAACGGCGACAGCGGCGGCAGCAAATACTACGACCCGGGACACCAGAACCCGAACAGCGGCGGTGGCTACGGCGGCGGCGGGCCAGACGACGAGATCCCATTTTAATCAGACAATCGGAGGTGAGAACATGCCGTATAACGAGCAGGGTGTTGGCTATCGTGAGGTCAGCACATCAATTCAGGCCGGTGAAGATGTAGCGATGAAGGCGGCTAATGTTCGCCTCATGGTATTGGGAGCCCTGACGCGGGGCGGGCCCATGACGTCAGACGAGCTGGCCGCAGAGCTGGGAATTGACTACCGCACCGTGCAGCCGCGCACATCTGAGCTGCGCGCCGCAGGGCGTATCGTCGACAGTGGGCGGGTTGCCTATGGGCCACATGGTAAGCGCGTCACGGTATGGGCCGTTCGCGCAGACCGTAAGGACGCCTGATGCACACCGTCACTTTACCTTGGCCCCCGTCCTGCCTGTTTCCGAACGCCAAGCGCCGGACGCACTGGAGCAAGTACGCCAAGCCGACGAAGGCATACCGCGCCCTATGCGGCTGGGAAGCCAAGGCGCAGGGCGTCAGGCAGCACAATGACCCGACAGCGGCCCTGTGCGTGTCTCTGACGTTCCTGCCGCCCGACAACCGCCGCAGGGATATGGACGGCATGCTGGGCGCGTTCAAGGCGGGCATTGATGGCCTGTCTGACGTTCTGGGCGTCGATGATTGCTATTGGTCGCTGGCGACGGCCAAGGGCGAGAAAATCAAAGGCGGCGCAGTTATCGCCAAGATCGAGGTGAGGATATGAGCCTTCCGTATTTCCCCATGTTTCCTACCGACTTTGAAGCCAAGACATCACACCTGACGCTGGCTGAGGACGGCGCATATAACCGCTTATTGCGCCTTATGTGGATGACGCCGGGTTGCAGCCTTCCCGACGATGATCGCTGGATCATGCGCCGCATGAGGTGCTCAAAAGAAGAATTTGAAATGGTCGTTCTCGTCGTGATCGAAGAGTTCTGTGAGCGTAAAGATGGGCGGGTTAGCAATGCTAAGTTGACCCGCGTTTTTGAACAAAGCGACGAAGCCCATAAGAAGCGCGTTGCGGCAGGTTCTAAGGGTGGAAAATCTAAGTCATTGAAAACAAACAATTCACGACCTAGCAATGCTAAAGCAAAGACCAAGCAACCAGAACCAGAACCAGAACCATATAAGAAAGAGGATACTGACGTATCCTTGCCGGTTTCACCGGCTTGCGACGCATCCGAGGCCGTTCAGATTTTCAATGAGGCGGCGGCGCGCACCAAATGGCCCGCGATTCAAAAGATGAACCCAAACCGGACAAAGCAGCTCAAAGCGCGCTTGTCTGAGGCGGGTGGCATCGAGGGGTGGCGATCCGCAATTCAAAAAGCAGAGCAATCGGACTTTCTGTGCGGGCGCACCCCACGGCCATGGCTTGGCTTTGGGTTCGACTGGCTCTTGAAGGCCGCAAATTTCACAAAACTGATGGAGGGAAACTATGACCAATCAACTGGCAGCGAGAGCGCAGGAACACCCCAAGGACGCCAAAACAGGCCTGACCCTGCCCTTGAGCAAATCGCTCGACTTGCGCGCATTGGCTAAGCACCGCGCTCATGTCGCCGTTGAGCTTGAGGTCATGGCCAAGAAGCTGGATCGGTTTGGCTGGGACCGTGATCGGGGCACCGCAACGCACGACCGCTTGATCACCGACTGGATGGATGCCTTGCAGGACTATCCACTGGTCGAGGTTCAAGCTGCATGCCGCAAGTGGCTGACCGATAACCCAAACGCCAAGAGCATGCCGCATGAGGGTACGATCAAAAGCGTGATCTTGAAGGCCAGACATGAGCAAATGACGCTGCGAAAGCCTGTCCAGCAAGAGCCTGAGCCTGAACATCAATCAGCGCCGAGGGCCACGCAGGAGCAGCGCGACGCGATCCTTGCAGAAAAGGGCTACGGCCACCTGCCAAGCGTAATTGCCAAGAAGTTTCCGGCCATTGGCGAGGCTGGATAACGGCATGGGTATCAAACCACATCGAGGCATGTCGTAATGAACGCAATGGCGAAACTTGCAGAGCAGGAAATGGCCCGTGTCCGCGCGTCGTGGGGAGATGGGGAACGCCCGCGACAGTATCGCAAGCGCGGCAGTGCAGCCAGCATCTTTGCCGCGATTGAGCAGGCGTCAGGGGTCCACGGCGTAGCATCCAAGGCAATCCTGGGCGACGACCGCACCGCGAAAATCGCGCAAGCACGTCAGGCGGCAATGCTGTTCGCGCACGAAGATGGCAACAGCACTGTTCAGATTGGCGAATACATGGGCCGAGACCCATCAACGGTCAATCACGGCATCAAGGCTGCCCGCAAGCGACTGGATGACTTCTGCGCAAAGAACATTGTTTTCAAAACAACCCGATTGGGAGGTCGGTAATCCATGGGGATCAAACCACACAAGGGCCCGCGCGGCCAAGAGCTTGCCATTTGCACATGCTGCGATTGCGGCGCGACCGAGCAAGTCAGGGCCGCGCACGGGGGCAGTTCTGGAGGGCAGGGGCGCCCAATGATGTCCCTTGCCAAAGAAGGTCAGGCGATCCGCAAAATCGAGGCCGCAGGCTGGGCCTTGGTCAAGAAAAAGCTGCGCTGCCCCGCATGTGAGCAAAAGCGGCGCGAAGCAAATATCAAACACTGCACACAGGAGGAACCTATGCAGAAAACAGCCATGACGGCCAAAGCCAAGACGCCAGCAACAGTCACCGATCTTCGCAAGCCAACACCCATGCAGAAGCGGCAGATCATCGGCATCTTGGAAGACGTCTATGACGATGATCTCAAGCGGTATCGCGGCAAAGAGACCGACAAGTCGGTTGCCGAGACGATCGGCATCAACGTCATGCCCGGCTGGGTCGCTGAAATACGTGAGGACATGTTTGGACCCGATGGTTCCAATGACGAAATGGAAACCCTTATGGCCGAAATGCGCGAATGGCGCGCGGCGCGCCAGAAGGAAGCCCATAACGCGCGCATCCACCTTGAGAACGCCGAGGGGATCCTGCGCGACATCGACAAGGCCATTGAGCAGGTCGCTGGCTTTGAGAAGCGCCAAGCGGCGATCATCGAGGCAGTAGGGCCAAAGGCCGCGCGCGCATGAAGCATGAGGTGGACGCCGATCAAGGGTCGCACGCGCACGACCCCCAAGAGGGCGTCCGCCGCGGCATGTGGATGACCCACGACGGTTTGGTCTGGATCGAGGACATGTGTGACGAGCATGTCCTCAACGCCTACCTGACGTGCAGACGGCACAACAACCCAAAGGCCGACGATCTCTACCGTGAGCTTGAAGACCGCAACATCGAATGGCGCGTGAAATAGGAACTAACCCAATGACCAATGAAACCGAAGCGCCTGAGCGGCTATGGGTAGAGCGTACCATAATTGGCGCAGAAGATGGTAGCCACGGATCAACCGCATGGGCTATGCACGATCCAGACGCGCCTGATATTGAATACCGCCGCGCCGACCTATCCGACGCCAAGGACGCCCGCATCGCTGAACTTGAGCGGACAGGGCAGGAATATATTGACGTGTTGAAAGCCCGCGCCGAAGCAGCAGAGGCGAAGCTGGCGAAGGCGGAGGAAGCCCTAGCTGGTGTAGAGGAATGGTGGCTAGAAACGGGAATGCATGAATTTTCAGGTGCCCCGGCATGTATTTTCAAAGCCCGCGCCACCCTCGCAGAACTGAAAGGGACAGACACATGACACAGCGCGTAAGGTACTGGGCCCGGATTCTTGATGGCACGGCGCGCATTTTGAGGCGCTGTTTATGTATCAAATATTGACACATGTGTCATTTGTCGATACATGGAGTGCCATGATACAAAGCACCAAGGGAAAGCTCGTTCAGGACGTTTTGACGAACCGCGCTAGTAAGGGCTTTCCCGCCGGCATTATGAAGGTCGCCCGTCGCAAACTGACTATGATCGACGCGGCGAGTAGCCTTGAAGATCTGCGAGTGCCCCCAGGAAACAGGCTTGAGGCATTGAGAGGCGACCGGAAAGGGCAACACTCAATCCGCGTGAATGATCAGTGGCGCTTTTGTTTCGTATGGACCGAGAATGGCCCTGCCGATGTTGAGCTTACAGACTATCACTGAAAGGAAACGAAATGGGACTGATGATTAACCCCTGTCACCCTGGCGAAATCCTCAAGCATGAATTTCTTGAGCCGCTTGGCATATCAGCGATAGGCTTGGCCAAAGCTATCGGAGTGCCACGCACCCGCGTAGAGCGGTTGGTAAAGGAGCAGACAGGCGTTACCCCAGATACAGCCCTGCGCCTATCCAAGGCCCTTGGCACAACACCTGAGTTCTGGGTGAACATGCAGGTGAATTTTGATATGGCCGCAGCACGCAAAAGTACGGACGTGTCGGGCATCCAACCCGTCATTGCTGCTTAGACAGGCAGGCATCGCATCAAGATCAACCGCGCGTAGCCCAACTGGATAAGGCACGGAACTTCTATTTCTGAGAGTGCAGGTTCGAGTCCTGCCGCGCGGGCCAAATTGTTAGCAGAGTGTGAAGGTTGCACGCGGCGCTCATAACGCTTGAAGATCGGGTTCAATTCCCCATGCTAACACCAAGGATAAGAAAGCCCGCCCGCTTAACCGCGCGGCGGGTTTTTCTTTGTGCATATGGAAACCTTTCGCAAAGACACAACATATAGTATATTGGTGCGCATATTGATTGCATCAGCACAACATATGGTATGTGAGGCAGCGAATGGGCGTCCTAAAGAACATCAAGCATGAAAAGTTCGCGCAGGGCATCGCCAAAGGCTTGTCTGCCAGCGCCGCATACGTTGAGGCAGGATTCAAAAAGAATGATGGCAACGCTGGGCGTCTGAACAGAAATGAACAGGTTGTGGCCCGCGTTTCTGAGTTGGTCGAAGGTGCCGCCAAGCGAGCGGCAAAGAGCCTTGATGATGTCATAGCTGAGTATGAGCGGGTCGCCTTCACCGATCTGTCAGAGTTCTTGGAGATTGATGATGACGGAGAAGTCTCATTCAACATGGCAAAGCCCGGCGCTGGCATGGTGTTTGACGTAGAGCAAACAAGACGGCGATCCAAAAAGACCACCGAAGAACCAAGCGAAGAAGTCGTATCTGTCACCATCAAGCCAAAGGACCGCCTCAAGGCTCTTGAGAAGCTCGGTGCTTATCTGGGCATGGGTGACAAGGCTGCCAACGAGGCAACAAACGATCTGGCCGAAGCCATCCGCGAAATCAATGCGCGCGGAAGCTCAGCGCCACTCGCGCGGGATCGTGACGCCTGATGAACGCGATGACGCCAATCAGCAAAGGCATTGACCCCTCATTTGTCCCCAAGACCAAGGAGGACATGAAGGCGTGCTTGGCTGACTGGAATTGGCGCATGATGTCTGGCCAGCTTTACCAGATTATGGTCAAGGACGACGAAGGCGACGACGACAGCATGTCCCAAGTCATGCCGTTCAAGCCGAACAACTCACAGGTCGTTTTTCTGAATGACCTCTTCGAGCGCAACATCATCCTCAAGGCTCGACAGCTAGGCTTTACCACGCTTATCGCAATCCTTTGGCTCGATCATGCGCTTTTCAATGCAAACCAGCGGTGCTGCATCATTGCTCACACCAAAAACGCAGCAGAGCGCATCCTGCGTGACAAGGTTCTATTCGCTTACAACCGAATGCCAGAATGGGCAAAAGCCAACCTGCCTCTGGATCGCCAGTCCGCTGAGGAATTGCTTTTCGCTCACAACAATAGCGCAGTCGAAGTCACCGTGTCTGCGCGATCTGGTACGTTCAACCGGTTGCACGTTTCCGAGATGGGCAAGGTTGCCGCCAAGCAGCCGCAGAAGGCGACAGAGATCGTCACCGGCTCTTTGCCGTCAGTCCCAACCAACGGGATCACCGTCATAGAAAGCACCGCAGAGGGCAGCGAAGGTGTCTTCTTCGAGATGAGCAGCCGCGCCGAGCAGATCAGAGCTCAGGGGCGCAAGCCTGAAAAAAGCGAATACCGCTTTCACTTCTTCCCGTGGTGGAAAGCAGCTGAATACACCGCAGACCCCGAAGGCGTCACCATCACGCCTGCCGATCATGAGTATTTCCATGAGGTCGAAATCGAAATGGACACCAAATTGTCCATGGCTCAGCGTGCTTGGTACATTCTGAAACGCGAGAACGACTTTAGCG
>Ga0209199_1003992_pt1 | contig 13929 bp, 15 predicted proteins | sample COGITO_mtgs_1105_7_FD_184805 | JGI IMG/M metagenome (GOLD analysis project Ga0209199, IMG submission 184805) | Pelagic marine microbial communities from North Sea - COGITO_mtgs_110523 (SPAdes) (version 2) | ecosystem: Environmental > Aquatic > Marine > Epipelagic ...
GATGCTATTATAGCTGTACAAGGCGGCGCTACAGCAACATCTTATGCAGCAGGACTAGCAAGAGCCTATAATGGAGGAGGATTTACCGATTGGTTCTTACCCTCAAAGGATGAGTTAAACCAAATGTACACAAATAAAGCAACGATAAACACTACAGCATCAGCAAATGGTGGTAGTATTTTTTCAACTAGTTACTACTGGAGTTCTACGGAGTTCGATGTCAATGCCGCGTGGTTCCAGAGTTTCTACAATGGTTTTCAGGATCCCAACTATAAGGACGCCACGTATAATGTGCGTGCTGTTCGGGCTTTTTAGTTATTTAGTTACCTGCCTGCCTGCCTGCCGGCAGGTTTATCAATTTAATACAAGCCCTTGCATTTAGCAGGGGTTTTTATGTTTGGCATATCTTCTTCTTTCAGTTCTGCTATTTCAAGCTCTCTCAAGTAGGTCAGAGATACATTTATAGATGAATGCCACATCGCTTTCTGAAGTTTGGTAATAGAGACTGTACGCTTGAGTATCTCTATTGCCCCAGAGAGTCTAAATGAGTACAATGTTTGGTCTTGTTCAAGCAGTTTAGAAACCCTCTTAAAACGCCCCCAAAGGGTTTTAAAGCAGCTTTCGTTTAAAGGTTATTTTATAGATACTGAAATAACGGTCTTTCCCCACCCCATTTTTAATGTCATATCTTTATCAAATACCATTGAAAAAGCCTCAATAGTTTCCTCTGTTTTAGTGGTTTTACCAGAAACCCGAACAACATCTTGGTCTTGCTTATAATAATATGAGCCCCAAACATTTCTTGCGCTATTAATAATTACGGTCCAATCTCCATCTAAAGAAGGTATAGTAAATAGAGAATAAGTCCCTGCCTTTAATGCTTTCCCTCCAAAAATAACATCTTTATAAAATGTAATTTCTGCCGCTTCATTTGCTCCAGTTCTCCAAATCTTTTCGGGGGGTGCTAATTTCACTAAATCTCTTCCTTTTAATTGAGGGCGACTGTATATTACTTTTACTATTTTGTCGGATATTTTGTAACTACTAGGAAATGCTGCCATATCCATTGGGCTTTTATCTAAACTTTTAAATTCTTGCGCAGTTAGTTGTAATGAGCTAATTAATGTAGTTACAAAAATAGCGATAGTTAAAATTGAATTTTTCATGTGTATTGGTTTTTTAATTGTATTTTTTTAAAAAATAAAGATATTATATTTTAGGCATATCTTCCTTTTTTAGTTCAGGAAGTTCTAAACTACGTAAGTAGGTCAGAGACAAATTTATAGAGGAATGCCACATCGCTTTCTGAAGTTTGGTAATAAATGCTGAACGCTTAAGATTTCTATTGCCCCAGAGTGTCTAAAAGTTTCGTTTTGTATTAATTGTCATATAAAAGTTATTATATTGCGCTATAAACCAATTACACTTTTAAAATACTAAGATGAAAAAAATTACATTACTAGTTTTGATGCTTTTTACAGTGCTAAGCTTTGCACAAGTAAGCATTAATATAGCAACACCAGACCCATCAGCGATATTGGATGTAACGTCTACCACAGCAGGTTTTTTACCCCCACGTATGACGGCAGTACAACGCGCTGATATTTCTGACCCAGCATTGGGATTGATGGTGTTTTGCACCAATTGTGCATCAGGCGACGGAGAACTTCAGGTTTATTATACTTCAGGATGGAAAAATATAGTTGGCGGTGAGACCACAGACCCACCAGTACTAGTAATAGGTGATTATAGAGATGGTGGAATTGTCTTTTACATTGCAGATGAGCCAACAGATTTAGATGGTGACGGCGATTTAGATACAGGCTTGGTTTGTGCAATAATAGACCAAGGTTCTATAATAGAATGGATACTCGGAGGCGATACGCTAACAACTGAAAATGGCAGCACATTAGCTTCTATTGGACACGGGCAAACAAATACAACTGCGATGATGAGTCAAGTTGGTTACACTGGAGGCGCTGCTACAGTTTGTGATGAGTACACAACTACAGTTAACGGAATTACGTATAATGATTGGTTCTTACCCTCAAAGGACGAGTTAAACCAAATGTATGGACATAGGGAAGCCATAAACTCCGCAGCAACAGCAACAGGTGTAGGAGGTGCTGTTTTTTCTTATGCTAACAACAGATACTACTGGAGTTCTACAGAGGCCAGTTCCGATTCCGCGTGGTGCCAGTTTTTTGTCACTACTACTAATAATAATCAGAACCAACCCGAAAAGGACTATAATTACCATGTGCGTGCAGTTCGGGCTTTTTAAATAAGTCTTAGCGCACACACAGGAGCAAGTTATAAAGCCTTTACAGAAATGTAAGGCTTTTTTTTGACGCTCACTTGCCCAGCGATACCGAAGAAAACCAACCCCCTTTCGCTCTCTGGTTTTCGCTCATAAAAGACATTTAACAGCAGTGTATAAAAACTTCTACTGTTAGGAAAGCCCCGTTTTTTTCCCTACATTTAAGAACACCAAAATTTTATATCATGGGAATAAAAAATTTTCAAGGCGCCAGAACGCAACAATCAAAAGAGGAAGTGCTCTTAAAAGTTAGTGATTATATGACCACAAATTTAATCACATTTACGCCTGACCAATCTATTGAAAGTGTGATGCAAGCATTAATAAAACATCGGATTTCTGGAGGGCCTGTTGTCAATGCCAAAAAAGAATTAATAGGCATTATTTCGGAAGGAGATTGTTTAAAACAAATAAGTGAAAGTCGCTACTATAATATGCCAATGCAAGACCAAACCATTGAAAAACACATGGCAAAAAACGTGGATACTATTGACGGAAACATGAATATTTTTGATGCTGCCAATATGTTTCTAGCCGCCAAAAGACGCCGGTTTCCAATTGTAGAAAACGGTAAATTAGTAGGACAGATCAGTCAAAAAGACATCCTAAAAGCCGCCATGCAAATGAAAGGGCAAAACTGGAAATAATTCCTATCTGTATTGTCATTTACCTTTTTTAATTTTATATTTTTATCTAAAACAGAAGTATGTGGAATAGAATTCTTTATATGTGCAGTTCACTAACGTATAATGGCCTGTACTTTGACCTCAAATACAAGCGCAACTCCATTAGAATCCGTTTTCTGTAGTAGACTCCAATTTGTTCATTTTGAAACTTCTAAACCTTAGCAAATAGTTTGTTTACATATTATTATTTTTTACTTTTAAAAAACAATCTATAATACTTATATTTACATTCTAATTTTAAAAACCATAGAATGAAAAAATCAATCTTTTTACTACTTTCGCTTGTCATCCTAAGTTGTTCTCAGCCACCAAGTCAAGAGTGTCAAACACTGGAAACCGCCAATGCAAATCTTGAAAAAAACATAGAAATGTATGTTTCGGTATGGGAAAACTTGTTTGATAAAAGAGATATAAAGCTTATCAATACCGATAGTTTTGACCCTCAAGCAACGTTGGTAACAGCACAAGGAGATATTGTTGGAATCGATGCGTTTAGAGCCTATTACAATAATTATTTATCAGGATTTTCGGATGCTCAATTTGAAATCGTTGATATGTTTGGACAAGGGGATAAAATGGTTAAACACTGGAAGTTTAAAGGCACGCACGATGGTGAAATGTTTGGAATTCCCGCAACCAACAACAACGTTGACATCAGTGGAACAACGCTCATATGGATGAAAAATGGAAAGATATTAAAAGAACAAAATTATTTTGACAACCATTCATTTTTATCTCAATTAGGATTGTTATAATCTGATTTTTCTGGTTACGAATCCCTTAGATCTAAAAACAAATTATAAAGCACTTATAGGGGTATATGCGCTTTTTTGTTTAATTTATATTACTTTTGTTACACAATTAATATTAACCAATAACCAATTTAAAATGAAAAAATTAATTTTATTAGTACTCATCACAGTAACATTTGCGGCTTGCAACACAACTCCACCAGCAGAGGCGGCTCCAAAAGCAATTGGATATGAAGTGGGCGATGACGGCGTTAAAATACCATTGTATAGTGGCGACATGTCAAACGCAGCCGTTTGGGAAAAATACATCACGGCACATAACGAACGTGATTTGGAAACTATTAACAGCTTAAATGCTGAAGAAAACTTTAAAGTATATGGACCAACCGGTGTCGTATTTGAAGGTTCAGATGCGCACATCGAATTTTTAACTACTTGGTTTGAGGCTACCAATCCAAAATGGAAATCAAGCTACTTTATTGAAAACGAATTTACCAACGCCAAAGGCGAACTACGTCAGTGGGTAACCTCTGGACATGGTGTGACTTTAACCGTCGATGGTGAAGAAGTAAAGCTTGGTCAAGTTCACGATGCACTTATTGTAGACGGAAAAGTTCAAATGTTTTATGTAACTGAACGTATCCTTGCAGAAGGTGAGTAATTAAACAGTTTACAAAACAAAAATCAAAAGCCTCTACAATTTGTAGAGGCTTTTTTTGTAAATAAATAATAAGAATACTTACTCCTTATGCGCACCGTCACAGAATGGTACATCTTGAGTTTTGCCGCAATTACACAACGCAAATCGGTTGCGTTTTGCGATCAAATTTCTTTCGCTATCCAATAAAACGATGTCTTTTGCATTGGTAACCACGACTTTTCCAGAAGCGGTGACTTGAATGGTGGGTGATGTGTTTTGTTCCATAATATTTATAGTTAAAAGTTAATTGGTTTATTAAGAAAAAATGACGGTTTTATTATTGTAAACCATCACTTTGCGATCCAGATGTAATTTGATGCCTGTTGACAACACTATTTTTTCTAAATCTCGTCCTTTAGAGACCAAATCAGAAATAGAGTGGGTGTGCGATACGCGTGTTACATCTTGCTCGATAATAGGTCCAGCATCCAACTCTACAGTCACATAATGCGAGGTGGCTCCAATAATCTTTACCCCTCTTTTATAGGCCGAATGGTAAGGCTTCGCCCCCACAAATGCAGGCAGAAAAGAGTGGTGTATATTGATGATTTTATGCGGATATGCCGATATGAGACCTTCTGGAATAATTTGCATATAGCGCGCCAACACAATAAAATCAATAGCGTGTTCCGACAAAAGTGTCAAATGCTTAGCCTCTGCTTCAGCCTTGCTATCTTTGGTCACCGGTACATGAAAAAAGGGAATCCCAAAACTATCCGCAATAGGCTTTAAATCTAGATGATTACTCACAATCAAAGGAATTTCTAAAGCCAATTCGCCCGACTTGTAACGCCCTAAAATATCATACAAACAATGCTCATATTTAGAGACAAACAACGCCATTTTTGGGCGATAGGCTGCCGTGTGAAGCTCCCAATTCATCTCAAATTTAAGTGCAATATCCTTCTGAAATTCAGTATTAAAATCTGAATTGTTATAAGAGACTTCTTCAAACTCCCCTTCCAAACGCATAAAAAACACAGCTTGTTCTTGATCTACGTGCTGATCGATATATACAATGTTTCCGTTTTTGGAAGCTATAAAATTGGTCACCGCCGCAATGATTCCGGATTGGTCCTTGCAATGGATGAGTATTGTAATCTTTTTCATGTGTTTATATTTATTGTTTTTTAACTGTCACATGTTACATCCATTTAATCATTTTTCTTGGGCATCAAGTTTTAGATATGGATGTTTCATTTTTGTAAAATTAAACAAAAAATAAAAGTGAACCGTTTATTTTTTTAGAATATAAACTATGATCATTCCTATATCTGAAAATAAATAATTTTGAGTTCCTACTTATTCGGCATCTGGCGCAGTCCGGGTAGCGTACACGGCTGGGGTGTGGTCGCAGGTTCAAACCCCGTTATCCCGACTAAAAATTGTATTCTTTGTCATTTTATAAAATTAACTTGTATTTTACAAGTATAATTTTTATCTTGTATCCCTAACCAATTTAATTTTTTAAGATGAAAAAACAACTCCTTATTATTTTAACATTCTGTCTATCAACAGTCGTTTTTGGACAACGAAATTCAAATCAAGAGTATTGGAATACATGGCGCTATACGCCAAAAACAGATATGGTTCAAAAGTTTGAATCCGCTGTAGCACTCAAAACAAAAACATTTAACTCAAGTCCAGAGCTTGGGATTTTCACCTACAAAGTCATTACAGGCCCAAACACTGGGGTTTACGAAAGAGTAGAAGCCAACAAAAAACCCGCAGATTACGATATGGACCGTTCAGTTGAAGGTGCGTATTGGGATAAAAACGTTACAAAATACATAAGGAAAGAAGAAGGTCAAAAAAGATGGACTCGCCTAAATAATGGATCTTATAACTTTGACCCAGAAAAAACAACACCTTCAAAATACATTACCAGAACAGTCTATGATGTGAAAGCTGATAAAATAATGCACTTTAGAAGGTTTATGTCAAGAGTCACTGAAATTATGACCTTAAGAGAAATGGATGTCAATGTGCTTTTATTTAGACTTCAAAGTGGAGGAAATAGAAATCAATTTGTAAGAGTTGTTGGCTTTTCTAGCTATGAGCGCGTTATGAAATCAAGTGAAACCACTTGGGAAGATGATTATAATAAATTATTTGGTTGGGGTTCATGGTCAGAAGACATCAGCAATCTTGACACTTCCATTGAGATGTATGGTGAGAATGTAGAAACACTTCAGCTAATGCCAGAACTTTCTTCTGGAATGATGAACTAATTAAACAAATAACTTTTAAATATAAATAGAATGAAAAAATTAATTTTTACACTTTTAGTAGCAGCAACAATGGGTTTAAACGCTCAAATAATGGTTGTTAATGAAATAGAAACGGAATCTCCAGAAAATTTTTCAAGCATATTGACTCAATGGATGGCGGCCATCAAAACAACCCTAGAAATTGAGGATGCCAAGACGTATACATTTGCAGAACCTGGAACCAAAAAGATTCAGTTTCTACAATTTCATGAATCGTTGACCGACATGATTGCGTACATAAATACACAAGATGAAAATCAAGAAAAGATATGGAAAACCTTACAAAGCATGGAGCCACTTCCAGAGGGAACTGTAGACATGTTTAATGATGTAACCAGTTTTAAAGAATCCTCTGTTTGGGAATTTATGCCAGAACTGAGCACCACGCCTGAAACATGGGACATTCTTTCCAGAGCCGAAAAAGATGAGCAGTTTTACAGACGAGTTCAATATGTTAATGTGAAGATGAATTCAGACAATGTTTATGAAGATTGGAACAAAAAAATGAATGCTCTTGACAAGAAACTAGGGATCAGCTACCATTATGCAATTTTCAAATCTGTTTTTGGAGCCAAGGATGCAGATTACATGGTGATGTGTATTGATAAATCTCAGTTCGAATACTTTAGCAACTGGAAAAAACGCACGGAAACTAGAGAACAAAGCGCAGAGTATAAAGCATTGGTAGGCGAGCTTTCAATAAGCCAATGGTCTGTAATTAGTGAGTTTACATGGAATCGTATTTTAGAGTTAACATTCTAGTTTTTCGGATTTTATAATTTATTAGGAGGGGACATTCCCCTCCTTTTTTATGTCAAAAATTTGTTAAAATTGATGTTTTTGTAATCAAACATAATAAGTTTGTACTTCACTCAAATCTATCAATTATGAGAATCAACAGATCCCAATGCCCTTTGGTAAATATTCTTGACATCGTAGGAGACAAATGGTCATTAATCATTATTAGAGACTTGTTTTTAGGAAAAAAAACATTTACCGAATTCATGAATTCGCCTGAGAAATTCGCCTCAAACATTTTGAGCAAACGCTTAGAGCTTTTTATTAACCATGGATTGCTTAAGGTTATTAAACTTCCATACGATAAAAAAACTAAAGTTTACTACTTAACCGATAAAGGGATAGACTTGTATCCAATTGTTTATGAAATGATGTATTGGAGCAAGCGAAATTTAGACGAAGAATTTGCGCCACTTGGCGTCCAGTTTTTTAAAGCATCTAAAAGGGTTTCATCGAAAACGTTTATTAAAAGAGCCCAATCTAAATACTCTGAGGCAAGAGATGAGTTTTTAAACGTTTAAAGTATTTTATTCGCTTCTTTTTATTAAATTGCAATAAGCAAGTATTTATGAACCAATTTAATAAAATCAACATGAAAAAATTACTTTACACATTAACTTTTTGTTCAAGCTTATTTTTAACTGCACAAACTGCAGGCATATTTTTAGGCGAAAGCGAAAACAATGGAAAATCATTTTCGATCGGAAGCGATGCATCTGTTGAAGCCATACAAAAAACAGCGAAAGATTACAACTCTAAAGATGTTGCTGCGCTTTTGACTAATTACACAGAAGAATTTTCAGAAAAAGCAAAGGACTGGTCTACAGAGTGGCTAGGGTCAATGGAAACAATTACGATGGATCCTTATATGATTATCCCCGTAAAAATGGAAGGATCAGAAAACACAATGGTGTTGACATGGTCTACTGAAGATAGAGACTTTAAAGACGGTTCAAAAGAGGATTTAGACCTCATGGAAATCTATACAGTTGACAAAGACAACAAAGTGACTGCATTTTCTCAATGGGTCCAAAGGTTGGAAACAAGTAACTTTGGCTTAAACTATGGTGGAAAATTTATCGGAGATGGTAAATCAGAATGGTCTGGAAGACCTTTAGTATTCTCAAACAGAGGTGAGGTGGAAGCCATTGAAAAACTAGTTGCTGCTTACAATAATAAGGATGCAGCTGCTTGTAGTGAAGTGTTTGCTGAAGGTGCTGAATTTTTAGATTCTGAAGGCAATAAAATGATTTTGACAAAAGAATTGTGGGAAACGCTTATCGGTAGTTTCACAGAGCTTTCTTGGGAAGTATTTTCAATTGTGCCCTTAAAAATTCAAAATACAGATACAGAATCTGGAGTGACTGTTTTTTCAAGAGAAAAAAGAGTTTCTGAAGACGGTACTGTTTGGGAAAAAGAACTTGTAGAATGGTTCTATTTTAATAAGGAAGGAAAAATCTCTAGAGTTACACAATACGAAAGAAGTTTACCAAAAGAGTAACGGATTTAATATTCATAAACCTTACAAAGCCCAACTTAAAATAGTTGGGCTTTTTTGTGTTTCACAAATGAATTTGAATATTAACATTTACTTATTGGACTGCAATTTAATTTTTTCATTAAATTGCACACTAAAATCCTACTAAAATTATGAAAAAGCTTGCAATACTTTTATTGTTTTTAATCAGTTTTTCTGGATTTTCTCAGATTCTAAACCCTGTCAAATGGGAATTTGGTTCTGAAAAAATTTCAGAAACGGAATACGACCTTATTTTTGTCGCTAAGATTGAAAACCATTGGGCGCTTTACTCCCAGTTTGTAGAAGAGGGGGGCCCTTTGCCAACGATTTTTTCATTTGAAACCGCTCCCGATTTTGAGTTAATTGAGAATGTAACCGAATCGAAATCAAACAAAGTCACCCAACACGATCCTGTGTTTGACATGATCGTTTCAAAATATTATGATAAAGCCATTTTTAAACAACGGATCAGCATAAAATCACCCCAATTTAGTATTAGCGGAAACATTGATTTTATGACTTGTGACGACACAAAATGCACCTATCTACCAGACAATCCATTTACATTTAACTATACTTCTGAAGCTGGTTTTGTAATTGTAGGAGGGACGCCAGTGTCTGATTTGGAAGTTTCCGAGAATGCCGATCAGATTTTATATGGAATGTCAATCGACTCCATCTCAAAAGCTTTGGCACAATGCAGTACACAATTGACATCGCTATCGCAAGATATCAAAGCATCCAACAATTCACTGTGGAAAATTTTCGGGTTGGGGTTTCTAGGTGGATTATTAGCACTTTTAACACCTTGTGTATTTCCAATGATTCCTTTGACCGTTAGTTTCTTCACCAAAAAAGGCGGCAATGGCAATGAAAAAGGCGGTGTGTCTAAAGCTATCTTATATGGTTTTTTTATCGTATTGGTCTACCTTGCACTCAGCATTCCATTTCACTTATTAGACTCTGTCAACCCCGATATTTTAAATGAAATCTCCACTAATGTGTGGTTGAATGTCATTTTCTTTGTCATATTTATATTTTTCGCATTTTCATTCTTCGGCTATTACGAACTAACTTTGCCATCCACTTGGACAAATTCTACGAGCAAAGGCGAAGGTCTTGGCGGCATATTAGGCGTCTTTTTTATGGCATTAACCTTATCAATCGTGTCCTTTTCTTGTACAGGCCCTATTCTTGGATCCTTGCTTGCGGGCTCTCTTTCTGCAGATGGTGGCGCTTGGCAACTCACAGCTGGAATGGCAGGGTTTGGAGTGGCACTAGGGTTGCCCTTTGCATTATTTGCGATGTTTCCAAACATGCTAAAAGCCCTTCCGAAATCTGGAGGCTGGCTCAATACAACCAAGGTTATTTTAGGATTTTTAGAACTCGCCTTGGCCTTTAAATTTCTATCGAACGCCGATTTAGTAAAACACTGGGGAATCCTTAAAATAGAAGTCTTTTTAGGGATTTGGATTATTGTATTTGCTGGACTGGCACTCTATATTTTTGGAAAACTCAAATTTCCACACGATTCCCCCTTAAAAAAATTATCCTTTTTTAGGCTGAGTTCTGGAGTTTTAGTTTTCGCATTTGTGGTCTATTTGGGCTCTGGTTTTAGACTCAATAAAGAAACACAAACATTCACACCGCTCACGTTATTAAGTGGATTGGCACCGCCCGTTGGTTATAGTTTTCTATACCCAAATGACTGTCCTAATAATTTTGAATGTTTCAAAGATTTAAAAGAAGGTGTTGCCTATGCGCAAAAAGTAAACAAACCCATCTTACTTGATTTCACCGGGTACGCCTGTGTAAACTGCCGTAAAATGGAAGAGCATATTTGGCCCAAAGCATCCATCAAACCATACTTTGAAAACAAATACGTGTTAATTTCCCTTTATGTAGATGATAAAAAAGAATTGCCAGAAGATCAAAAGCTAACAGTCGAACGCCTTGGAGGCGGTACCCGAGTATTAGAAAATTACGGACATAAATGGGCGCACTTTCAAACCCAGTTTTTCCAATCTAATTCCCAACCCTATTACGTGTTACTAGACTCGGAGGGGAAAACAATTCTGAATGAACCTGTTGGCTATACACCAGATGATGAAGATTATAAAGTCTTTTTGGATTGTGGACTAGAAATTTTTGAAACGCTTTAATAGATTAGTTCAAATCAAAACATTAATTTTCAGTAACTTTGAAATATATATAACAACGAAACAATGCTCGATAGCTTTTTGAAATTTTTTGAATTAGGACTTTATCATATTGTGAGCTTTAAAAGCTATGACCACATTTTATTTTTAGTGGTATTAACAATCCCCTACCTCTTTAAGGACTGGAAACGCTTGCTGTTATTAATATCGTCTTTTACGCTAGGGCATACCCTTAGTTTGTTATTAGGTGTTTATGATATCGTAAATTTGAAGGGCAATGTGATCGAGTGGCTGATTCCGTTCACCATCATCGTTATGGCACTTTACAATGTACTTACCGCAGGAAAAGCATCTAAAAAGTCCAACCCAATCGTTATATTTAGCATTGTTTTGTTTTTTGGATTCATCCACGGCTTAGGATTCGCTAGTGCCTTTGAATCAATGGTAAGTGCTAATGAAAGCACCCTGTTATCTGTATTAGAATTCGCATTAGGGATTGAAATCGGACAATTTGTAATTGTCTTTTGTATCTTATTTTTCGGATTCCTAGGGCAAACTATTTTTAGGTTTTCTGTACGGGATTGGGTGATGGTACTTTCGGCAGTTGTCATAGGTCTTATGCTCCCCCTAATTTTTAACAGCCCCCTTTTTTCTTAAGTAAATAATTGCATCCCTTTTTATGACGACACAAAAACAACTTAAATATGACAAAGCCTATCTCAGAATGGCTTCTGAATGGGGGAAATTGTCCTATTGCAAACGCAAACAAGTAGGTGCGATTATTGTCAAAGATCGTATGATTATATCCGATGGTTATAATGGAACACCAACGGGTTTCGAAAATTTTTGTGAAGACGAAGAAGGCTACACCAAATGGTATGTTTTGCATGCCGAAGCAAACGCCATTCTAAAGGTAGCTGCTTCCACGCAATCCTGCGCGGGATCCACGCTATACATTACTCTATCACCCTGTCAAAGTTGCAGTAAACTGATTCATCAAGCCGGGATTACTCGAGTGGTTTATAGCCAAGCTTATAAAGACCTTTCAGGGGTTGAATTTCTTGAGAAAGCAGGTATTAAAGTTGAATTACTAACCCTGTAATTAGATGTCCTTAAATCAAAAACACCTACCATTTTTTATTGCTGTCTTGTTGGCGGTTGGAATTTATATCGGCTCAAAATTAAACATCCAGACTACAAGTCGTTATTCAAGTACTAAAAACATCAGTAAACAAAAATTAAATCGACTCATTGATTATTTAGAATATGAGTATGTTGATCCTGTCGATACAGACAGTATTGTTGAAAATTTTATTGGATCCGTTTTACAAAATCTCGATCCCCACTCTTCATACATTCCAAAACAAGATTTAGCCTCGGTCACTGAAAACATGAAAGGCGACTTTATCGGAATAGGCGTTAGTTTTTATAATTATAAAGATACCATAGCTGTCATTCGACCTATTGAGGGTGGACCAAGTTTTCGGGCTGGAATTTTAGCCGGCGACCGTATTTTAATGGCTGATAATGATACGATTCATGATCAAAACTGGGATTCGGACGAAGTTATTAAAAGACTCAGAGGTGAGAAAAACTCTAAAGTTAAATTAAAAATCAAGCGTGTAGGTGTTGATAGTTTATTAGATTTTGACATCATTCGGGATAAAGTACCGATCAAAAGTGTGGTAGCTTCCTATATGATCAACCCAACACTTGGTTATATTAAAATTAATCGATTTGCAGAAAGCACCTATTCAGAGTTTGAAAAAATATTTGAAGATTTATTATCCAAAGGCGCTTCAAATTTAGTATTGGATTTGCGGGACAATCCAGGTGGATTTTTACAAATAGCAGAACAAATAGTGGATGAGTTTCTAAGAGATGGAAAACTCATATTATTCACTAAAAACAAATCCAATGATATTGTCGAGAGCTTTGCCACGGCCAAAGGACGTTTTGAACAGGCTGAGGTTTATGTGTTGATCAATGAAAATTCAGCATCCGCAAGCGAAATTGTAGCCGGAGCGCTTCAAGACAATGATAAAGGGACTATCGTTGGAAGGCGTTCTTTTGGAAAAGGATTGGTGCAGCAAGAAATGGACTTAGGGGATGGCAGCGCTATTCGACTAACAACTTCCAGATATTATACCCCAACAGGGCGTTCGATACAGCGGCCTTATGCCAACGGCTCAGAAGCCTATTACAACGATTATTATCAGCGATTGGGCGATAGGATTGTAGATACTCTGCAATCGGAAGGGATTGCCGACAGTCTTAAATTTACAACCCCCAAAGGGAAAATAGTATATGGCGGTGGCGGGATTATTCCAGACGTTTACGTGCCTTATGACGCGAATTTCAATAACGACATTGTAGAGTTTCTTAAAGTTTCTGGCGTTATGGGTTTCTTTGTTTTTGAATATTTAGACGGTCAACGGGATCGGTATTTGTCTTTTTCTGAAGCAGAATTTTTAAGCACTTTCGAAATTTCAAATGAAATTTATCAGGAATTTGTAATCTATTTTTCAAAAACTACAAAACTGGAAACCACCCAGTTAAATGTATTAGAAAGTTCTATAAAAATACTTTTGAAATCAGTTTTCGCAAAACAACTTTTTGGAGACAATACAGCCGCAAAAGTATTGAGTACTTTTGACCCCATGTTGCAAAAAGTAAACGACTTAGAAACCGTGATTTTAAATTAAGACTTTTCTTTTACTGTACG
>Ga0209199_1003997_pt1 | contig 13924 bp, 13 predicted proteins | sample COGITO_mtgs_1105_7_FD_184805 | JGI IMG/M metagenome (GOLD analysis project Ga0209199, IMG submission 184805) | Pelagic marine microbial communities from North Sea - COGITO_mtgs_110523 (SPAdes) (version 2) | ecosystem: Environmental > Aquatic > Marine > Epipelagic ...
ATTCTTTTAAATACTTTAATTTAACATTTAGAATTCCTGCTTGCAGTTCATCAATTCTAGAATTTACGCCTTTTATAATATTTACATATTTTTCATTAGACCCATAATTTCTATAGGTTTTTACAAAATCCTTATAACTTTCATTGTTTGTCGTTATAGCACCTGCCTCACCAATTGCACCAAGATTTTTTGTTGGATAAAAACTAGTTGCATTAATATCACCAAATGAACCTGTATACTTTCCGTTCCAGGTTCCTAATTGTGATTGTGCATTATCCTCCACAACAAATAAATTATACTTTTTAGCAATTTTCATTATTGCATCCATATCACACGATTGCCCATATAAGTGAACGGGCATTATTACCTTTGTCTTTTTAGTAATAGCTTTTTCGATTGAAATTGGGCAAATATTAAATGTATTAATATCTGGCTCAACGGGTATAATTTTTGCTCCAACAGCACTTATTGCTAACCAAGTGGCTATGTAAGTGTTGGAAGGAACAATAACTTCATCGCTTGGTCCAACATTAAGGGCTTTCAAAGCAATTACTAGTGCATCTAGTCCACTAGCAACTCCTACTGTATTTTTAACTTTTGTTAAGTTTGAATAATTGGACTCAAAATTATCAACTTCATTCCCTAAAACATACCACTGAGAATCAAATACATTCTCAATTGAATCGAGTATTTCTTTCTTATAAAGAATTGTATGTTTTTTGAATGAGTTAAATAGTATCATCTAAAAGGTAAAATTATTTGAATTTAAAGATTCGTGCTTAATTTTCATATATATAATCTTCTTTATCAAACTCTTCTGAAGCTAAAACTAGTAAAATAGAATTTTCACTAAAATTACTCATCCAATGAAAATCTTCTGGATTCAATAGTAGGCATTTTGAAGGAGAATCCATTTTATATTTAATATATTCCTGAATTTTTCCTACAAAAATATCACAGGATCCATTAATCATTATTAAAGCTTGAATAGTTTTTTTGTGAGCATGATACCCCCTATCAGAGTCATTTACTTCATATATATAGTAAACTCTTTTGATTTCAAATGGCAGCATCTTTTCAATAACTGATAATGAGCCTCTTGAATCAACAAAAGTTGGAATATTAAGATACTTAGCCATTAATAAATCTTTTTGTAAAAATAGCTAATTGATTATCCGGATTGTACTTTTCTACAACTATTTTTCTAATTTCATCTTTATCCAATTTATGCTTTTTAGAAAACCATAAATTTATTTTATTTGCTAAATCAACATGATCATTTTCTTCAAATAAAAAACCATTCTCGCCATCAATAATAGCCTCTACTTCTGGCATTTGATTTTTATAATTACTGTGCGAGGCAACAGGAGTTCCATAAGATAAACAATGTACTGCCGTTAAGCCAATGTTCCCAGGAGAAACACATAGATCTGAGTTGAAAATAAGTTGCCCTGTTTCTTCTGTATTATAAGACTTCCCATAAAAATTGAGCCAACCACTATCTATACATTTTTGATTTGAGGCTTTATAAAACTCAAGATTATCTCCTTCTCCAACTATTAACAAGTTATATGATATTTTAGTCTGATTTAGTTTATTAATTGCCTCAAAAAGTATATCAATTTTCTTTTTCTCTGTAATTCTTCCAATAAATAGAATTGTAGGCAAAGATTCATCTTCAAATAACTTTTCAAAATTATTGCTAACCTCTTTTTTAAGTTTATGATAATGTTTTTGATGCGTGTCAAAATCCAATGAATTATATACAACATCTAAAGTGCTTTTTTCAAAACCATTTTTAACTAATAATTTCTTAGCCCTGTTTTCATAAAGGAAAATAACGTCTGCTAATTTTAAAAAGTTTAACCTAATATGCTTTTTTATAAAACTTTCATTTCCATAAAGGCCATGAGACCACATATAAATTTTTTTCCCTCTAATTTTTGCGATTAAACATGCAATCCATGAAGAAATTATATACATCTCACCTAAAAGCATTATATAATCAAATTTAGAAAAAGCTGTAAGTCTTAATACCTCAGATTGCCAAATAAGAACTTTTTTATTAAGCCAATAATTTTTTAAAAAATGGAGTTTAGCTTTTTCTTGATCATCAAATAAGTTTTTTAAATCAGGAGCAGGAATGTTTAAAGGATTAGTTGGAGAAAAATAAATATCAAAAATAAATTGATTTGAATTAATTAGTTTTTTCCAAATAGCGAATCTGTAATGGGGAAAAATATTAGTAAAAAATAATATCTTTTTCAAAATTGAGATTTATAAACTTTTTCAACTCCATAATCTAGATTAATTCTTGAATTCCAACCTAGTTTATTTATTTTAGTGGAATCTAATAATTTTCTTGGTGTTCCATCTGGTTTAGAGTTGTCCCAAATTATTTCACCTTTAAATCCCACAATATTTTTTATCAAACTTGCTAATTCTTTTATTGAAACTTCTTCTGCGGATCCAATATTATATAATGATTGATCTAATTTATTTTCTAGTGCATAAACTACTGCATTTGCCAAATCGTCCACGTGAATAAACTCTCTCTTGGGTGATCCTGTTCCCCAAAGAACTACATCTGAATGATTGTTCTCTTTGGCTTCATGAAATTTTCTTAGCATTGCTGGTAAAACATGAGAAGTTTTAAGGTCATAATTATCGCCTGGACCATACAAATTAGTTGGCATTAGGGATACATAATCTCTATTGTATTGTTTTCTAAGTGCCTCTATTAACTTCACTCCAGAGATCTTTGCAATGGCATACCACTGATTTGTTTCTTCAAGAGGGCTAGTCAGTAAGTATTCTTCTTTAAGTGGCTGAGGAGCCATCTTTGGGTAAATACATGAGCTTCCTAAAAAGATAAACTTTGGTATATCTAATTCATGGGCAGCTTTAATCAAATTATTTTGAATAAGCATGTTATCCATTAGAAACTCATAAGGATAATTACTATTCGCTAAGATGCCTCCTACTTTAGCTGCTGCATCTATAATAGTCTCAGGCTTTTCTTTTTCAAGCATTTCAAAAACAGCTCTTTGATCTCTTAAGTCTAATTCTTTAGAACTAAATCCAATGATGCTTTTATAGCCTTTCGCTTTTAATGCTCTCCAGCAAGCAGAGCCTACCATTCCATTATGACCAGCTATGTATATCTTAGAATCTAACGTAATGGTGCTATTCATAATAATTAAGGGTATTAAAACCTCCGTCTTTTAAGTATTTGTCTTTCTTAAATAATATTAAATCTGAACTCATCATATCTTCTAATAGTTCTTCTAAAGTAATTTCAGGCTCCCATCCAAGCTTTTGTTTTGCTTTTGTGGGATCTCCAATTAAAAGATCTACCTCTGTGGGCCTAAAGTATTTCTCATCTATTGATAATACTTCTTTACCTATCTCTAATTGATATTCTGGATTCGAGCAAGAAGCTATTTTAGCCACTTCATCAATACCTTCTCCAAGAAACTCTAATTCAACCCCAATATAATTAAATGCCATTCTTACAAAGTCTCTAATAGTAGTTGTTCTTCCTGTAGCTATAACCCAATCTTCAGATTCTTCTGCTTGAAGTATCATCCACATCATTCTAACATAATCCTTTGCGTGACCCCAATCTCTTTTAGAATCTAAATTTCCTAAATAAAACTTATCTTGAATGCCAAGAGCAATTCTTGAAACCGCTCGGGTTATTTTTCTAGTAACAAAAGTTTCTCCGCGAATAGGAGATTCATGATTAAATAATATGCCATTGGAGGCAAACATACCGTAAGCCTCTCTATAGTTAACTGTTATCCAATAAGCATACATTTTTGCTACAGCGTATGGGGAGCGGGGATAAAAAGGAGTCGTTTCTGATTGTGGAACTTCTTTAACCTTTCCATATAATTCTGAAGTTGAAGCTTGGTAAATTCTAGTCTTCTTTTCTAAACCTAATATCCTAATAGCTTCTAATAATCTTAAAGTTCCAATACCATCTGTATCCGCTACGTACTCCGGCATTTCAAAAGAAACTCGCACATGACTCATTGCTGCTAAGTTATAAATCTCATCTGGCTGAATATCTTTAATTAGCCTAATGAGGTTAGTAGAGTCTGTCATATCACCATAATGGAGAATAAATTTTTGATTATCAATATGAGGGTCTTGATACAAATGGTCTATCCTATCTGTATTAAACTGAGATGATCTTCTTTTTAAACCATGTACTATGTATCCTTTTTTAAGCAAAAATTCACTTAAATATGCTCCATCTTGACCTGTTACACCTGTAATTAATGCCTTTTTCATATTACTTTTTTTAAAAAGATGCAATTTCTATCGACTCTAGTGTACATATAATAATCGAATTTAAATAAATAATCAATTATGACATTTTCTTGTTCTCCTGTTTCAATTAGAATTACCCTAACATCATAAAGGTCTAAATCAATTGATTGTAAAACCTCAAAATCATAACCTTCAACATCTATATCTAAAAGGTCTATTATATTGTTATTAACTTCAAATTCACTAATTATATCATCTAGTCTTCTTGTTGAAATTTTTTCAGTATTAATAATTCTATAATTTTTATTTAATAATAAATCTACTTTAGATTTACTTAAGCAACCGTTTAAAGCACTGTCATTAAAATAATAATAATCTAATAATGCTTCTGATTTAGAAACAAGTGCACTAACATTAAAATCTCGTTTTCTAAAAAAATTAAACAATTTTAAATTTTTAGAATTTGCATCAATATTGATTCCCTTCCAACCTTGTTTATACAAAAGCGCTGTATTCGAAAACCTCTTAGGGTGATGGCAACCAACATCTACATAAAAACCGTTTTTAGTTTTTGAAAAAATAGTTTGCAAAACCTGTTCTTCATTTCCCTGAGAAAAATTATCTTGCTTATAAATATGCCAATATAAAAATCTTAAAACACTTTTAATCATTAATTAAATCTTTATAGAATTTTGTTGAATTTTTTTTGAAATCAGAGGATACATGATCAAAACCATCCCCAATATTAATTTCATTTAACTCAAAATAGTCATTAATGAAATTTATTTTATTCTTTTTAAAAAAGCTTATAATTGAATTGAATTGTTCATTTTTAACTACTTCTATAGAAGGACCAAATAAGAAAGTATATTTTAAATTGTTATCAGTACAATAACTTTTGATATCTAAAATAGATTTCTTGTTTTCTATCGAAATATCCTTTTGAAGAACTAACTTTTCGCTTTTTAGAATTCGTTTATCATTTTGCTTAAGGAAATCATTATCATAGTCGATTTCAAATGAAACAAAAGGTCTTACTGTAAACATATATTTTAATCCTTGAAGTTTTGAGTAAACTCTATCAGCATAATTTAAAGAATTTAAATCTATATTAAGCATCTCTGAATCATTTCTTGAGAAAACATCAAAGGATTGCATTATAATAACATTTTCTAGTTCAGGATGACTGATATGTACTCTTTTTAAAATTCTATAAGTATTTGAGATATTATAATCTCCTGTTAAAGACAAATTTTCTACAGTAGTGTCAAAATATGACACATCTATTGAATTACCACATGAGCTATCTCCAATAAATACACTTTTAATTATTTCGTTCTTATCAATTTTATTTAATTGATATTCTAATAATGGATCAGAAATAGGATCAACAATAATTAAATCAATTACAGAAATTGAAATAACTAGTGTTAAAATAAAAATTACTATTTTTTTAATAAAATAACTCATCAAAAATTAAAATATATAAATGATTGTTTAGTCCCAAAAGAGTGAATTATCACTAATAATAAAAGGATTAAATAAGCTCCTTGTCTTAAAATTTTTGATCTAAAATTTAAAACTCTTCTTTCGTTTTTTCTTAAAAGAATTTCCCAAGCAATAAAAACAATAAGATAAATCAATCCCTGTCTTTTAGAGCCTGGAAAGTCAAAATCTAAAAATAATTTAAAAAAATAATTAAATGTATCGTCTATCGTTTCACTTCTAAAAAACACCCACCCAATTGTAACCAAAATAAAGGTTGTTAGTGCTTGAACAGCTTCTTTTGGTGATGGTAAAATAGATTTCTCAGCAATTATAGAGCTTACATATTTTCTGTTAGTTTTTAAAACAAATGAGGGAATAAATAAAACTGCATGAAATAATCCCCAAACAACAAAAGTCCAATTTGCTCCGTGCCAAAAACCACTAACTAAGAATATTATAAATATATTTCTTAATGATTTCCATTTCCCTTCTTTTGAACCACCAAGAGGAATATATAGATAATCTCTAAACCATGTTGATAGAGATATATGCCACTTTCTCCAAAACTCTCCTATATTTCTTGAAAAGTAGGGGAACTTAAAGTTAGACATTAATTCAAAGCCAAAAAGTTTAGATGTTCCAATTGCTATATCAGAATAACCACTAAAATCGCAATAGATTTGAAATGAGAAATAAATAGCACCTAGCCACAAGGTTCCTCCTCCAAAATCTTCATAATTTTCAAATATATCATTGACCATAGGAGCAAGTGAATCGGCTATAACGACCTTCTTGAACATACCCCATAATATCAATCTTAATCCTTGAACTCCTTGATCATATTTAAACTCCCTTTTGTTTAAAATTTGGGGAAGAAGGTTTGTTGCTCTTTCAATAGGTCCAGCTACTAACTGAGGAAAAAAAGAAACAAAAGAAGCAAACGAAATAAAGTCTTTAGTAGGTTTTAGTTGCTTTCTATAGATGTCAATAGTGTATGACATCGTCTGAAAGGTATAGAAAGATATACCAACTGGAAGAATTATATTTAAAGTCCAAACACTCTTAATATTATAACCAATCGAACTAAATAAATCAATCCAGGAATCAATAAAAAAATTATAATATTTGAAAAACCCTAGGACTCCAAGATTAAAAAGTATTGAACACCACAGAAGTATTTTTTGAATTTTCTTAGATGATTTATCGGTAATATTTAAGCCAATTACATAATCAACAATAGTAGACAAAAAAATTAAAGACAAAAATCTATAGTCCCACCAACCATAAAAAACATAAGAACTAACTAAGATTAATAAATTCTGATGCTTTAGATTTTTGTTAAATACAAGCCAGTATAAAACAAATACTATTGGGAGAAATAATAAAAATTCAATTGAATTAAATAACATTTGATTTTTATTAATTGAATTTATATAAATAGTTCATATAATAATAGCCTCCTAATTGATTAGCTAAATCTTCTGGAAGATTTAAATTAAAGTGATTTAATATTAAGTATTCATATTCTGATTTTGTTTTAGCTTGAAATACAAAATCAAAATCAGAGGCTGGATTATCTCCACAACTAATTGGTTTAATACCATGAAAAGCCAGCTCTGGTAAAACTGTACCATAAACTGAAAGACCATATTTAATTCCAGATGAAAATATTATTTTATTTGAAATACTTTTGTCTATCCATTTAATATTAGGATATTTTAATTTGAAAGAATCAATGATCTTTTGGTTCTCTGGCAATTGGTTGGGGTGTGGCTTAAAAGCTATGTTTAAAGAGTGTTTAATAGTCAACTTCATAAGCCAATCTAACCACTCATAAAAATCTTCAAATAACATTTCCCTATAAACATGAGGGCTGTCAAAAAAATCATGTAAAAAAACTACCCCTTCAAAAGATTCAGTAAATGTAGTGTCTGAATTATTAAAAGCATATTGATTTTCTTTCATATAACTCAAATCTGCAAACCCATCAAAACGCTGTTTAAAATGATTATATCCCTTTAAAATTAATTCTTCTTTGCTTTTTTGAGTATTTAAAATTTCTTTGAATTTCCAATATGGATTTAAATGGAGACAATCTTCTAAACTTAAAATTTTAGTTTTAATTTCACCTGTGCCTGTGTAGCGGATCATTTGGACATTAATGTTGTTTTTTAAAAACACTCTAACAGGTATACCATGAGATATGTATGTGGAATAAGGACAATAAAAATTATCAATCTTTATTTTTTGAGATAAATTATCGTAATAACTTATTTGATTGAAACAGTCATGTATGTATGATATTAAAGTTAAACCATAAATACTAACAGTAGGTTTTTTTTCAAAACGTAAGTATGAATCATATATTAAATCTCCACACTTAATTGTTTTTTGTGTTAAACTTAAAATATCAGACTTATTTTTAATTTGCGAAAAAGCCTTAATTGACCTTATCAAATTAAGAACATAAACCCATCCATTTAGACCATTTACATAATAGAATTTGCTGACACCAATTGATGAATATAATTTTTTCCACTTTTTTCTTAAAAAAAAATGATTAACCCATTTTAAAAAATAAGGAATCAGTAAGATTCTCCAATAAAAATTAGTGTATAAAATTCTAGGGTGTATTCCGTGAATTTGATTTTTATCCAATTTTGCTACGTCAGTTAATAAATCTAGATAATCAAAGTCTTGTGCACATTGAAAAATTGAAATTGACTTTTTTGCAAAATCTCTATTTTTTTGATTTTTTATAAAAGTCTTTTCTTTTGAAGATAGACACCAAACTTTTATTTTATCTATCACTTGGATCAAATTGAATGTTTATTATATAAGTTTTTCATTATCTTAATATTTTAGTGAAATAATATATTCACTAAAAGTGTATTAGTTATGTTTTAATATTTTAATTAAACCCCCCCCTAATTCTATAATTTTTCCCACTGAATTACAATAGTTTCTTTACTAGTAGTATTATCAGAATGTCCAAATGCTGGAACATATATTTTAATTATTTTAATAAGAGATTCGTCTTCCAGTTCCTTTAATATTGAATAAAAATTTCTATTATAATGTTCAGTATAAAAATCTTTAAATGGAAAATCTCTTTCTTGAACTTGAAATGCAATTGGTTCAATATGATAAGCTATTATTTTATTGTGACAATTTAGTAAGTCGAGAAAAAACTTTTTATTTAATAGAGGCACTTGCTCAATTGAAAAAGATGTAATAATAATAACTGGACCTGAATTATTCTTTGACCATTTTCTGATAAACCTTTTGTGTGATTTATAATTAAATTGAATTGAGGAAATTTGCAAATTAAATTTAGTGCTAAAAAAATCAGTTATTTTTCTTCCAGAAATAGATAATTCAGCAGCAATAAATTTATTTTTTTTAAAAGTTTCAGATAAGTAAATTAAATTTTTTCCCCACCCGCTTCCAAGTTCTAATATATTATAATCTTCATGATTTTCGATTTGTGAAATAAATTGGATTAAATCTTCATATTTAGCTTTCACATATTGATCAAAGTCTGAGTTAATAATTTTTCCATTTAAAAAATGTTTAAAAACTTCTGGACGTCCAAGCGCAAACCTATATAAGTCTTCCCAGATAAATTTTTGTGTTTCATTTTCATATTTTCTTAAATATTTTAAAAGTTTACCCCAATATCTGTCGTGATGAAGCTTATTAGTAAAACTATTTTTAGCTAAAAACCTATATACGTTTTGTTTAAAATTTACTAAATTCATCTTTTTAAGGGTGTTTTGTTTAATTTTAATTGATAGTGAATTAAAAGTGATTGAAAAAGGTCTTTAAATTAGAAAGCATCTTATATGTCTTATCAATTTTAATACGGGAGTCGTTTTCTAGTTCTTTTAATATTAAAGACAAACTTCTAATATTTATTTTAGCTTTTGAAAAATTAAAATTCGATATTTTTCATGTAATTTTTATTGTTCAAATAAAAATTATAGAAGTCTTTTGAATAATTAGATATTTTTGATTTTGGTATTTTTCCAAATAATGAAGAAGTAAATTGAATTTGAAAAATTAAACGATTCCCCTTTTTAATAGGCTTACCTTTATGCCAACTAATTGTGTCACCTAAAATTATAGTTCCTGCCTGTCCTTTAACCTCCTTGAACCTATCTTCAGAATAAAATTTTCTAATTTCAGAATCTGCTATTCTTGAATAACCTCGCTTCAATAACTCCATTGGCTTAGAAAATGATTTATGAGATTTAGAGATATAGCAATGAGGGCCGTTATTATCATCTACATCATTTAAATAGAAAAATATTTTTAGCCACTTGGGCCTATCAAGATCAAAGTGATAAAATTGAGCAGCATCATCAGAGATGTCACCTTTAAAATCTGTGGAATACCACATAGCTGCGTAATCAAATATTGGTTGACAATTAAAATAATCTTGAGCAAAACCAATTAATAATGGATCCATTATTAATTGTTGAACAATATCTTGATTTAAAAGGTCAGATTTTGGGAATCTGTAAATATTTGACACAATATTTTGTGGATCAAAATACATTAATTCATTATTAACATTCGCTTTTATATTTAAGGAAACATCTGTGAGTTTAGATACTATACTTTCTTCTAATAAAAACTCTAGTTTTACATACCCTTCATCTTGTAGGTTTTCAGCAATCTCCTTTTTATTATTTTCACTTAGTTCCTTTATTATTGAGCTTTTAGCATTATAATTAATTTGATTATTATTTGATAAATACTTTCTATTGAATCTATCTAAAAATTCTCCATTTGTAATGCAATACAATCTAATCATTGACATATAAGACTGAAACGGAGTCTTACCTGTTAGTTTGAAAATTAAAAATCCAATATAAAAAGTTATTTTATTTAAGGATTTAGAGTCTATAATTTGTCGTTTAAAACTCATATTAAATATTTTTGATTTTTGATTTAAGAGTCTCTACAGTCTCCCAAATTTTATTCTCCTTTGAGTTATAAGTGAATCCTTCCTCTACTTTAACTGCTTTAAACTTATTTGCAAATGCTTTAATATCTTTATAAAAAGATGGTAAAATCACATATTTATCTCCAATATCGTATGTGTATAGCGAATCAGAGCTGCTAATCATCTCTTCATGTATTTTTTCTCCAGGTCTAACTCCAATTATTTCAACTTTACAATTTTCATTAATAGCTTTTGCTACATCTAAAATCCTGTATGATGGAATTTTAGGGACGTATAATTCGCCTCCTAGTGCATTCTCAAGTGCGAAAAAAACTAATTTCACTCCCTCTTCAATAGAGATATTAAACCTTGTCATTGCAGGGTGAGTTACCGGAAATATACCTGTCTCAGCTGTTTTTTTAAAAAAAGGGATTACCGACCCGTTAGAACCCATTACATTTCCGTATCTAACTACAGAAAACACAACTGGATTATCACCTTTTATTGTATTTGCTGCCACAAATAATTTATCTGAAGTTAACTTAGTAGCTCCGTAAAGGTTGATTGGTGCACATGCTTTATCAGTAGAAAGAGCTACAACTCTAGATACTCCAGATTCTATTGCAGCTGAAACTACATTCTGAGCACCACCAACATTTGTTTTAATGCACTCGTCAGGATTATATTCTGCTATATGCACGTGTTTCATTGCTGCTGCGTGTATAATAAAATCAATTCCTTTAAAAGCTCTTACCAATCTATCTTTATCTCTTACATCTCCAATAAAATATCTCATAAATGGATATTTAGACTCTGGAAACTCTTGAGCCATTACAAATTGTTTTTGTTCATCTCTAGATAAAATTACTAACTTTTTAATGTCTTTAAAGTTTTCTATTATGTATTTAGTCAGTGCTTTACCTAGACTTCCCGTTCCTCCCGTTATTAAAATAGACTTACCGTTGTACATTTATTTTATTTTTGGATATTATAATTTTGAAATTACACCATTTTCGATCTTCCATATTTCATCACATTCACTTAATGTTGATAGGCGATGTGCTATCATTATTATAGTTTTTTTTCCTCTAAAATAATTTAAGGATTTCATCACTTCCGTTTCAGTCTCAGAATCTAGAGCAGAAGTTGCTTCATCTAAAATTAAAATTTCTGGATTATGATACAATGCTCTGGCTATTCCAATTCTTTGCCTTTGGCCTCCTGAGAGTTGTACTCCTCTTTCACCCACTTTTGTATGAATTCCTAATTCGAGCTCTCTTGTTAGATCTTCTAATCTAACTTGATTTAATATTTCAATTATTTTATCTTTATTAATGTCGCTTTCCAAAACTCCTAAAGCGATATTGTTCTCAATAGTATCATCTGTCAAATATATAGATTGAGAAACATAGCCAATATTATTTCTCCATGTTTGTTTCATTTGCAATCCGCTGTTACCATCGATAATAATCTCTCCAGATTTAGGTTTATGCAAGCCTATGAATAAATCTACTAATGTACTTTTGCCAGAACCAGACTCACCTATAATTCCAATTGTTTTGCCCTTTTCAACAACAAAATTTATTCCATTTAAAATCTTATTTTTCTCATTAAAATAAAAGTGAACATTTTTGAATTGAATTTTATTTGTAAAGCTATACGACTCTAAATCATTTAACAACTCGATTTTTTCATCTGCTAATTTTAATTCTTCGCATATAACATCAAGAGCGGGTCTGTAATATTTAAACGACTGAACAGCTGTAATTATTCTATTCAATGAAGGAATCATTCTAAAAGTAGCCGCAACAAAAACTCCTAATATAGTGAATAAACTAGAGGTGTCTTTTCCTTGAAACAATAATAAAATAATGAAACTTACTAGTCCAGTTATAGATATTAATTCGAGATAAAATCTTGGGATCTGGCTAATAGTTCCTTGGTTGGAAACTATCCTTGATTTTAAATAATTTTTCTTAAAATACTCATCAATGAAAAAAGAGGTTCTACCAAGTATTAATAAATCTTTTATTCCACTTAAACCCTCTAAGGCAATTTTTGAAACTTGGGTGTCTAATTCTTGTCTAAGTTTTCCCCACATACTCATTTTTCTTTTTGTGAATTGTAAGAAAATAATTGATAACAATCCATAAAATAAACCAATCGAAATTGCACCAATAGGCTCAATGAATATAAGTGTTGCTAAAACAGAAATTACAAAACCTCCTTCAATAAAAATAGTAATTAACGAAAGAAAAAAAACTCCTAAAAAATTCATCTCAACTTGAATGTTTTTAATTAGTTCTGAAGCATTTCTATTTAAATGAAAGCTATATGGTTTAGTTAAATAAGAAGAAAAAAGTTTATTGGATATATATGCAGTTATATTAGTCAAAAATCTATTTTGCTTGTGTGTTAGTAGCAATAGAAATAAAGATTTAATAAAATATAATAATACAATTGCTCCAAGAAAGAAAATAACAAATTTTTGATAAGAAAAAATTGGGAATAAGCTTTTTATAGATGAAATCAAAGGGGTTTTTTCAATCATTTCAGGATCTAAAAGAATTGAAATTGCTGGTATTAATATTCCAAGACCAAACACTTCTAAAACCATTCCAACAAAAAGTAATAAAGTAAGAATGACTAGCCCTTTCCTTTGCCTTTTAGTAATTAAAAAATTTACCTTTTTAAGTGTGCTTAACATCTATAATTTTTTAAGCAGCCAACTAGAGGACTGTATTTTATCTCCAAGCCCATCAATGAGCGATACATTCATTTCTTCACAAACTGCCCTCTCTGGAATAGTATCATTATTTTGATCCCCTCCATTTGCAAAACCGAGTTCAAACTCTCCTCCATACTGCTCAGCGATCATTTTAATAGTGGAACATACGGTTCTGTCTTTATCAATAGAAAGAATTGCCTTGTCGACGGCTTTAATATTTGAAACAATTATCATTCGCTCATTCTCATCCTGAAACTCTCTACTTCCCTTTAACTCTCTTTGATGGTCGTTATTAACTATCACAAAAAGCTTATCGGCAATGGCCTTAGCATTATTAAAATACTCTAGATGTCCTTTATGAATGGGGTTAAAGTATCCTGAAACGATGATGGCTTTTTGTTTACTCATTTGAAAAAACTTGATTAATCAATTTTTACTACTGCAGGTAGGTGACTACTATGATTTAGAGCCGAACTACT
>Ga0209199_1003998_pt1 | contig 13924 bp, 10 predicted proteins | sample COGITO_mtgs_1105_7_FD_184805 | JGI IMG/M metagenome (GOLD analysis project Ga0209199, IMG submission 184805) | Pelagic marine microbial communities from North Sea - COGITO_mtgs_110523 (SPAdes) (version 2) | ecosystem: Environmental > Aquatic > Marine > Epipelagic ...
GTCGGTTAACATAGAAATAGCATCGTTGGTCAATATTTTTCTAAATATTGGATAAAAGTATGGTAACTGTAATAATTTTAAATTTAGTATTTCAGCCATTTTTTTTGATTTTAATGACTGTTTTTGTTTTATTAAAAGCTTACCAAAAAGATTTCTTAATTGTGGTGGAAATGAATACAACCACTTTTTATTCTCTAGCTCAAATACCTGTTTAAAAACTGGATAGCCTGCAAATAACTCATCAGAACCAGCTCCGGACAAAGCCATTTTAAATCCCTTTTGATGAACCTGTTTAGAAATGAAAAAAGTATTAATACCATCTACTGATGGATGGTCCATAAATTTAAAAGGTTCTTCAATTTGGTGTAATATATCATCAGGATTAAGTTCTAGTTCAAAATGATTGGTTTTATACTTAGAGGCCATCATTCTAGAAAATTTTCTTTCGTCAAATCCCTTTTCTTTAAAAACTACAGAAAATGTATTGGTATTTTGATTAGAAACTTTGCTTGCAGCAGCCACTAAAATGCTAGAATCAATTCCTCCACTTAAAAAAATCCCATATGGAACATCCGAAATCAATCTATTTTCAACGGATTCTAAAATTAATTTTTCAACATTTTTTAAAGGTTCTTTAACAGGTTTACTAAGAATAGTATTTTCAAATAAATTCCAATATTCGAAAATTTTAGTCTCTTGATTACTAATTTTTAAAAATGAAGCTCTAGGAACAGATTTTACACTTTCTAAAATGGTATTTGGCTGATGTACAGTACCGTATTGTATAAAGTCTAATAAATCATCTTCTTTTACATTTAAATCTTTTGCGTATAAGGATTTAACAGCTTTTAAAGAGGAAGAAAATATTATACTTTGGTTAATCTCTAGATAATAAAGAGGCTTTATACCAAATCTATCTCGACATAAAAAAAGTTCTTCTTTTGTTTTATCCCACAAAGCAAAGGAGAACATTCCATTAAACTTATAAACCATTTCTATTCCCCAGGAATGGTAGGCAGCAATAATTATTTCTGTGTCTGATTCGGTCTTAAATTTATAGGATTTTGACAACTGTTTTTTTAATTCTAGAAAATTATAAATCTCCCCGTTATAAACAAGTACTAAATTTTCATCATTAGATATGAAAGGTTGATTGGATTTACTGTCTAAATCAATAATAGCAAGTCTATTGTGGCCTAAACAGACTGTTGAATCTAAATAAATATCGGAAAAGTCTGGTCCTCTGTGCTTGGTCAAACTATTCATTTGTTTGACTTTATTTTCTACATCAGATAAAGATTGATGATTATAAACACCATTTATACCGCACATTAGGATTTATAATCAGGATGTTCAAGCATTAAATCCAATCCTTGATCTAAAGAAATTAAATCATTTTGAATAATATTTAACATTTTAGAGTTATCAGGCATTCTACGAGTCATATCCCCTTCTTTTAAAGCAGGCAAATGAATAATTTTAGATTTAGAATTTAACTTTTCAATTATTAATTTTGCAACGTCTAAGATCTTGTATTCCTTAGCTCCACCAATATTGATTACATCATTCATCATTAAATTGTCTTCAAATATTTTAATGCAAGTATTTATATTATCATCTACATAGCAAAATGTTCTAGTCTGAGACCCATCTCCATAAATCGTAATATCTTCATTTTTTAATGCAGATTTTAAAAATTTAGCAATAACAAAATCTTCACTCTGATTAGGCCCATAAGTATTAAAGAATCTAAATATAGTATATGGCAATCCATAGGATTTAAAATAAGACCTGAAAAATGATTCACCAACATTTTTAACTATAGCATAGGGAACTCTAGAATTTAACGGAGTTGTTTCCTCATTTTGAGGCAATTCAACAGGTTCTCCATACACTTCAGATGAAGAAGAGAAAAATACTCTTTTTACAGAACTGTTTTTAGATAGCTGTAGAACATTTTTAATTCCTTCAATGTCGTTTAAAACCATAATTGGATTTTCTTGAGTGCGTTTTACTCCAACTACAGCAGCATAGTGAAAAACATAATCAAAATGATTGGTTAACATTATTTCTGAAATACTTGTATAATTATTAACATCGCAGATAACAAAGCTCCAATTGGAAAGTTCTTTAGAAGGTAATTTGGTAGTAGAACCAGTAGATAGATCATCTACAATAACAACAAAATAATTTGGGTTTTCCACTAGTTTTCTTGCCAGTGCCCCACCAACATTTCCTGCTCCTCCGGTAATAAGTATTTTAATCATATCTACAACTTTTATTAATAATATTTGTCAATGTATTATTCCAAGTATTTAAATTATATAAATTTGATAACTCATGACTCACAGTTCCAAACTTACAAAGTTTCTTTTGAGGAAGTTCAGCAATTTGAATCATTTTATCTAATAAATCGTCAGTGTTATTAGCAATAAAGCTAAATCCATTTTTACCATCTTGCAAAAATGCACACCCCGAACCTACTTTATCACTTAAAATCAATGGCATTCCAGCTGAAGAAAATTCCTGAACAGCTACTCCCCAATGATCAAAATGTGATGGCATAATAAAAACACCTTTGCTTTTTAAAAACACATCTAATTCGTTCTGTTGAACAAATCCATGATGAATTATCTTAGGATGCAAGGTTTTACTTTCAAACAATTCACCAGAACCTATACAATTTAATTCCCAATCTGGAAACTTTTCTGAAAATTTTAAAAAAGCATCCCATAATTCTTGAACACCTTTAAGTTTCAAATATCTTCCTACATAGAAAAACTTTTTAGGAATAGTAGCATTTATATTTTTTTTATAAAATCTATTAAAAAAATCCAAATTGGTGGCGTAAAAACCAAAAAAAATATTTTCCTTATTGAACCCTAGCTTTGATGCATATTTAAGATGTATATCTCCTGGAACCCAACAAAAATCAAAAAATTTTTTAATAGTATTTTTAAATATAAAAGAACCTAATTTTTGCCTTATAGTATCTTCCCAATAATTATCAAAAAGCAAAACAGTAGAAAATGAATTTTTATGGTGTTTAATAACATTAATATATTCCTTATCTAGCCAACCACTACATAATATTAAATCAGGTTCAACTTTTTTAAGTAAAGATAAAAGATTTATCTCTTTTTTTTTAAAGGCAAAAACTGAAGAATCAAAATTTAAAATAAAAGGTGCTTCTTTATTTATATCCCAATGAACAATAAAAATACTTACCTCACTATTCTTTACAGCAAAATAATTTATACAATTAATTGTATAAACACTTAGTTCAGAGTAAAGAAATAAGACTTTTTTAATCATTTTTTATTGACAAGCTATTAGACTCAGGTTCTTTATAAGTTTGAAAATTATAATAGTACAATAAGAATAAAAAGGGTAAACCATTTAACATATAATTTCCTTGCCTAATAAAAGAAAGAATAATCAAAACAAATATTGATTGACTAATTATCAAATTTATAATTTGAGTTTCATTATTTGGTTTATAAACGAACCCCTTTAAAATAAAAATTATAATAAATACAACTCCAACTAAACCGGTCTCAGTGCACAACCGAATAAATAAAGAATTACCATCTTTCTTGTTAAAAGCAAAATCATATTTTATGACCTTACCTGTTAAAGAATGCTTTTTAAAAGCAGCCTCATGGGAGCCGATTCCAGTACCAAAAACTGGGTTTTCTATTAAATTTTCTTTTGCAATGTGTAGATTGTTATATAGAACAAAACTTGAGTTATTTGTATTTAAAATACTAAAATCATTATCTATCCAAAGTCCAAATGCAGAATCAACTCTAGATTTAAATTCGTAAATATTGTTGTATGTAATTTGATATAAGAATAAAGAAATTAAAAATCCTATAGCTAGATATCTCAACTTAAAACCTTCTATAACTAATATTAAAGACAATAAAAACCCGAAGTAACCAACAGTTGAAGTAGTAAAAATCAATACAATTAAAATGAGTATAGATTGATATTTATTTAATATGAAACTTTCTTTTCTAATTAAATTACGAATAGCAACATAAATTGCAGGCGATATAACTATTGCCAATTGAGAAGGCTCTGCCAAAATAGAATTTATTCTAATACCTATAATACCTCCTTTAATTACGCCCCATTTATTAAAAAGCCAGGAATAATCATAACCCCAAAAAAAACCTATCCTGAAAGAAATTAATTGAATAAATCCTACTAATGAAATATAATAACAAAACTTTATATAAAGATCAAATAATGTATTAATCTTAATATTGGAATAATTTATAAAATGATAAAAAAATAAAATTGTAGCCGTTAAGCCACCTAAAACTTTAATAAAATCAAAGAGTTGATAATTGCCTAATAAAACATTAATTAAACCAACAAAAAAAGGTAATATAAGGACATTAAAAACTAGTCTAGGAAAACCAAATTTTAATAAAAATAGAGGTATTAAAAATATAAAAATTATATAGTGAAAATAAAACTCAAAAGGGTATTTAAAAAAAATAAAAGATGATGAAAATAAGGAGACAAATAAAATTATTTTAAATAGAAGTGAAATTTGTTCATTATTATTAATTTTTAACTTTTCCAAAAAATAGATTTATAGTTTATATTAATTTTATCAGTTAAAAGAATGAATTTTATTTTTTAAAATTTCAGAAAAATGTAGTGCTCCATTATAATTCAAGTGAGTAGTATTAAAAAACAAATCATTATTGGTAAATTCATTTCTAAAATCAATTACAAATAAATTATCATTTTTATTAATTTCATTTAAAAAATCATTAACAACTTCAATATTATTAAAATTATTTAAATATGATATATGATAAGGAGCAATAACAACAAAAATCCTTCTACTTGTTGAATTAATTAAATTTTCAAACTTTTTAATCGCAATATCATTAATTACAAATTTATCGGGATTATAATACCTCTTTTCAATTAATTTATTAAATTTTTTTTCAATAAGTGTATTCTTTTCAAAACTACCACCATTTTGGGTGATTTTAGTAAGATTCATTTTCTCATTTAAAAATGATTTAAAATAATATTCATAATAACCAAAGTACTTAATTCCAGGGATATTATATTTGAAATTTTTAATTGAACCTGTTAAATTTTTTGTTGAGCTGTAATTAGGAATATAATTGCTTATACTACCAATATAGTTACTAAACCCAGATAAGTCAAAATTGATTATAATATGACTCTTTTTATCTTTTTTTAATTCTTGTTCTAAGAAAAACAACCAAATATTAGAGCTAATACCATCAATACCATAATTAAAAACATTATCACCAATAATTAATGGACAATAACTTCCTTGAGCCCTTGATGAACCAAAAATTGGAATTTCATTAGTGTATTGATAATTCAAAATTCGGTTAATTTTAGATGCACCTGTAATTTGGCTATTGAATATAACGAACCTTTCAAAAAATAAGCCAATAGTACAAATAAGAGTGAAAAAAATTAATGAAAGGAAAAATAGATATTTGAAAAAATATTTAAAATTGGAAATATATAAACTCTGGTTCTCCATTTACTCCTAAGACTAAAATTAATAACAATACTACAACATTAAAAATAACTGTTTTTAAAGGTTTATCAAAAATCAAACTTTTTGGAAGCAGATAACTTAAATAAAGTAAAAAAATAGATAAAAGGCTGATAAATAAATTTAAAGGACCTTTTTCAGCACATATTTCAACTAAATTATAACTAAAATCAAATTGAAGTATATGATAAACGTATTTAAAGGCATGAGTTATATTCTCTGATCTAAAGAAAATCCAAGCAAAATTAACAATTATAAAAACAAATAAAATATTTAAATATTTTCTAAACCTATTTTTATTTTTCATTTTACTATTATTTGAAAACATCAAGAAAACAATTGCAAAAAAACCATGTATAAAACCCCAAAAAATAAAGGTCCAATTAGCACCATGCCATAACCCACTAACCACAAAAACAAGCATTATATTTATATAAGTTCTTTTTTTTGAAATTCGATTTCCTCCAACTGGGATATATAAATAATCTCTAAACCAAGTAGATAGTGAAATGTGCCATCTTCTCCAAAACTCAGTAATTGATTGAGAAAAGTAAGGGCGGTTAAAATTCACCATAAGTTCAAAACCAAATAGTTTTGCTGTTCCCCTAGCAATTAAAGAATATCCAGAAAAATCACAATATATCTGAATTGCAAAAAATACAACTGCTAAAGTTAAAGAAATAGAATTATAACTGTAATAATCATTAAAAACAGAGTTAACATAAATTGCTAATCGATCAGCAATTACCACTTTTTTAAACAGTCCATATACAATTAACGAGCAACCATTAATAGCATTAGTTGAATGGAAATACCTTTTATTTAGAAATTGAGGTAGAAGGTTTTTCGCTCTTTCAATAGGTCCAGCAACTAACTGAGGGAAGAAAGAAACAAATGCAGAATAAGAAATGAAATCTTTTGTTGGTTTTAAGTTGTTATTAAAAATATCAAAAGAATATGATAAAGTTTGGAAGGTGTAAAATGAAATTCCAACTGGCAAAATAATACTTAATGACCAAGAATCGAAAGTATACCCAATAGCTAAAAAACTTTTCTGAAGAGAAGAAATAAAAAAATTAAAGTATTTAAAAAAACCTAAAATTCCAAGGTTACAAACAATACTAATTATTAAATAAAACTTCTTATTAGAAAATTTTGAACTATGAATTTTAATTCCCAAAAAGAAATCCAAACATGTACTAAATATAATAAGCGATAGAAACCTCCAATCCCACCATCCATAAAAGACATAACTAGCAAATAAAATAATAATGTTTTGCCCAGATACATTCTTAGGAAAAAAAAACCAATAAGTAACAAAAACTATTGGCAGGAACAACAAAAACTCTACAGAGTTAAAAAACATTATTTCAATTTAGTTTTAAAAAAAATATAAGAACTGTAAAACAGAATTATAAAAAGTAACCAAAAATTTAAATTTTTATATGTTTAAGATTGACTCAAAATTATTTATTTAAACTAGATAAAAGTTTAAAAGTTATATTTTGCCACAAAAAATTTTCCTTTATTATTTGGATTGAATTTTCTTTCATTTTTAAAATCAATTTTTTATCCATTAAAATAATTTTACTAATGGCTTTTCGAATTAAAATTTCATTACAATTATTTAATAAGATTCCATTGTCTTCAGAGACTAATAACCTTACAGCACCAACATCAGTTGCCATAATAGCAAGACCTCTAGACATAGCTTCTAAAATAACATTTGGCATCCCTTCAGAATAACTAGGACACATTAAAATATCACATTTATCGTATATTTTCTTCTTTGATTCTTCATCAATAATTTCTCCATAATAAATGATTTTGAAATCATTGCTTTTTATTTGATTTTTGGCTGGAATTGATCCTACGAAATGAAATTCAATATCTAGATTATTAATGGGTAAATTTAATATTGCCTTATTAATTTCTTCAATTCCTTTTCTTCTCTCAAATCTGCCAACAAATAAAAATTTAATACTGTTAGAAATATTTAATTTTTTCTTATACAACCAACTTTTATTAATCGCAGATGGAATTTCAATTATTTTATTATTTGGAACTCCTAAATCTTTAATAATATTGGTGATTTTACCACCATATGAAAAAACATAATCAGCTTTTTGATTAATTTTTTTTACAAATTGTCTCAGCATAATGTGTTGGAATTTTATCTTAAGACTAGGTGCATATTGATACATTTCATATCCATGAAACTTTACTCCAATTTTAGGTTTAATCCTCATTTCTTTTCGTTTCTGTAATAATCTCCATGAGCTAAAGCCCTTAGAATATATTAAGTCATAAGAAGAATTATTTTTTTTAATGATTTCAAATACAGATTTAGAGTATCTATATGAGTTCCATAAATAATGACCTGGGAAACGTATTGAAGTTGGAAAATATAGACAGTATATTTTATTAAAACCCTCTATTGAATTAAAATGAAATCTATTCACTTCATCTGAAGTTGGAATAGAGTTCCCATTTAGAACAAAATGATATAAATCTACAGAATAACCTAGCTTAACCAATTCAACACCAATCGATGATGAATGCTTCTGCATGCCTCCGATAACATATGGATAAATACCATCACTAATTAAAGCTATTTTCACTTAATTAAGAATAATTTAAAGACGTAATTTAATCCTTTAAAATGAATTTTTCTCTTTTTAATGATTTTATAAATTGCAATCCATAGTTTATTAAATTGTGACCAATTACTTAAATCAAATGAATTTTCTAATAAATTAATTAAATTGATAAGTTGTGATATTGTTATTTTATCCTGTTTGTAAAAAGTATAAATTATTAAGTAAGATTCAAAAATTGTGCCTCTTAAATTTTTTAGATTTTTTGAACCTTTAAGATTATTTTTAAAATAATTATAGTAATTGGTTTTGCCTAAAATATCTTTTTTTAAAAAATTAGTATAATTCTTGATGCGATTTGAATCAATTCTAAAAAAGCAATCAACTTTTACACTACTACATATTTCATATTTAAAATTTGAAATTAACGCTCTAGTATGAAGCTCTACGTCCTGACTTCTAGGAAACGATTCTTGAAAACCATTTAAGTCAATTAAAGTCTTTTTTCTCCATAAAACCATCATAGTATGCCAAGGTAGACTGTGAGATAGAAAACGTTTAAGATGATCCCCACTAAAGTCAGACCAAATTGATTTAGAATCGCCAATGGCTTTATAAAATGTTCCCATTTTAAAAACAGCATAATCGATATTTGATTTCTTTTTTAAGAAGCTTATCCTATTTTCAAAACAATAATTAGATAAAAAATCATCAGAATCTAAAAATAAAATATAATCTCCTGATGATTTTTTTATGCCAGTATTTCTCGAATAACTAGCTCCCATATTTTTTTTATTTACTATTAAATTAAATCTCTTGTCGTATTTAATTTCATTACGAATTATTGCTATCGAATCATCATGTGAAAAATCATCAACAATAATGCATTCCCAATTTTGATATGTTTGACTTTTAATACTGTTTATTGTACTAACTAAATATTCTGACTTATTATAATTAGGAATAATAATTGAAATCATTAAGTTAGAATTTTAAGGTAATTTTTAGTGATGAATTTTAAATCAAAAGATTTGAAATTATAATTTAAATAAAATTTTGATGATTTATTTTTCAAGTTTACAAGAGCTTCAAGAAAAATTTTGGAAGAGTTTTCAAAACTAAATGAATAACCAATATTATTTTCATCTATATACTTTGATGTTAGACCATTGTTAGAAAACACAATAATTGGTTTTTTAAGTGCTATATAATCGCAGAATTTTGAACTGAATGAATAATTAATATCGTCAGTTAAAAATAAAAGACAACCATCAGATTTTAGAATTTCTTTATAAACTACATCTTTAGATCTTAACCCATGAAAAATCACATTTTTATGATTATAAAAAATAGAATTTTGAATATTAATAGTTCCGAAGAAATCAATAAATATAGAATTATATATTTCTATATTCAGGGATTTAATTTCGTCTAACCATTCAGATAAAAGAGTTAGATATTTTGCTGCAGAATTATAAAATGTCCCAGAGAAAACAAGTCTTATTTTGGTTGGGGAGGATTTTATTTTTAGTGACTTAAGGTTTAAATAGTCTTCTCTATCAAATCCATTTGGTATTGTTGTAAATATTGCTTTTGATTTTGGATATTTATTTTTTAAAACTGTAGTTATTGAATCTGAAACTGTAACGACATAATTAAATTTTTCTACAACCTGTTTTTCGGATTTTTTTTCAATATATTTTCTTTTTTCATTTAATGAATAATATCCGTATGATGTTTTATTTCCAACCCATGGATCTCTGAAGTCAACGATAAAATTAACTTTAGGGTATTTTAAAATAATATCTGAAACATAAGTTGCTAAATGAAAAGGAGCAATTGAAACCAAAACATTATTATACCCCAAGTTTATATAATATTCTACTTTTTTTAATAAATTCTTTTTACCATGAACTGCCTTGTCATAATAATTTTTATTAGTAACTAATTTAGAATAAATAAGAGAAAACTTATATAAAACTTTCTCTAATGTATTAGATGGATTGATACCTAAGTATTTTGGATAGTTAAAGTTTACACAGTCTATTAAGTTTTCAAAATTATAAGTAGGTTCTTCACCAATATTATCAGTTGATGTTAATATTCTTATATCCACATTACTTTTAATTAAGTATTTAGAAAATTTTGACCACCTCCTTCCACCAACTTTTTTAGTTGGGGGGAAGGTATATGAAACAATCAATAATTTTTTTTGCATTATAATTTAACTATTTGATTAAGACAAAACTGTCTAAAATCAAAATTAAGATTTTCACTTTCAGGAAGCACTTTTCTCATTATTTCTGAGTCTGGAACAGTATATCCCTTTTTATCTTTTCTCCACTTTATTTTCACTAAAGAATCATCCAAAACTTTTCTTAAAATATACTTAGACCAACCATTTTTAAGTAGAAAATTATTGGGAAGAGAATATCCCAATTCAACAATCCTGTAATCCAAAAAAGGATGTCTTGTTTCTACACTATGAGACATTGAGTTTCTATCATCTGAATGTAAATATAAAGGAAGTTGATAAGAGGAAAAATCACTTTTTAGAAAACTTGTTAAATCATTAATCTTATGACAATAATTTAGCAGTTTATTATCTAATTTTTTTAATTCAGTTTTATATTTTAAAAAAGTTGTAACATCACTTAATACTATTTTATGTAAGTTAATTTTTGATACTTCTCGAATTTCTGAATAGGCACTTATTTCTGAAAAATAAGACATTATCTTTCCTTTAAGGATTAAGGTTTTAAAATACATAAAATAGTGTGAATGATAGCCTCCAAACACTTCGTCTGCACCTTGACCAACAAGGTTTACTTTTACGCCCTTCTGACTCATTAATCTAGAAACTAACCATTGGGCATAAAATGCAGTTGATTTTGGTGGAAATTCCAATTGATTTAAAAACTTTATAAAATCGGACTTATTAAAAGATTCGTAGGGATTAATAAAATGAGAATCTAAATCATAATTATTTAATACTTCATGGATAAATTCAGATTCATCACCTTTCATATTTGGTGAAACTGCAGAAAAAGATTTTAACTTTTTGTTAAATTTTAATTGATGGATATCAAAACCATATTGAACCAAGATACTTGAATCTATTCCACCTGATATTGAAATCCCTAATTCAACATCTGATCGGTGTCTTAGGGTGATAGCATCAGACAATGTGTTTTTCAAAGTGGTAATAGCATCATTAAAAACCCATTTATTATTTATCTTAATATTATAAATAGAGTAATAACTTTTTGGATTTTCTTGAAAATTATTGGAGAAATTAAAGACTAAAGAAGAGCCACATGGAAATCTATTAATTTCATTAAAATAAGTTGATTGATCTAAAGGCTGGTATCCGTGGTCCAAGTATAGGTTACAATTTTCAATATTTTTTGTTTTTAAAATTGAATTGAAAAAATGAAATTGTTTAATTTCCGATGTAAAAATAGCTTTTTCAGAACTTTTATAGAAATAAAGTGGCTTTACACCAAATCTGTCATTTGAAATGAATAAAGATTTTAAATTATTATCCCAGATTACAAACGACCACATACCATTGAACTTTTGCAAACATTTTTCTCCCCAACAGTGGTATGCTTTTAATACAATTTCAGTATCTGAAGAGGACATGAATTTATAGCCCTCAATTTGTAATTCTTTTTTTATCTCTAAATAATTATAGATTTCACCATTATAGGAAATCCAATTGTTTTCAAACTCCATTGGTTGATGTCCAGAACTTGTCAGGTCAATTATTTTTAATCTTCTATGACCAATTAATAAATTATAGTCTGATTTTAAAGTATTTTTTATTTCAATATCATTAGGAGTGTCTTTAGTCTTTAAGATTTTGTGATTACCAGTATTGGTATTAATTAAAACTAATCCTTCTCCATCCGGTCCTCTGTGCTTTATAGAGTTTAAGGATTGTATGGAATCAGTTATTTCTTTAGATTTTAAATAAGATTTTGAATAATATGCTAGTATTCCACACAAATTATTAAATTTTTAAAGATTTGTTTGAATAAGAAATTAAATTATTGTAATTAAAGAAATAAGATGTACTAGAATAAAGAGCTTTTTTAATTAAATTTTCAAAGTCATTTTCATTTTTAGCACAAATATTTGAAAGAGGAGAATTTTTAATTGAAAAGCAGGGATTATTTAGATAATAATTAGTGATTTTAAAGAACAAAAAGGAAGTTACTTTAGTATAATATGATATAATCATCTAAACTAATTAATCGTATTTACATAAACTTTTTGAGTATATGAAAACTCATTATTTATAAGTTTAACAATATATATTCCTTTACTTAGTTGCAGAGGAAGTCTATTATTATAATTAGTACTTAACAATTCTCGACCAGAAAGATCATAGATTTTAATTTGTTCAAACATCTTTGAGGAAGAAATATTTAGAAAATTATTATTGTAAGAAATTAAATTCTCGTTATTAGAATGATCAAATACATTAGTAAAAGGATTATTAATAACAACTACTATCTTGGTAAAACTATCTGAACAAGTAGCACTAGAATCATTGTATGCTGTTAATTCAACCGTATAAACTCCTGGGTAAATAAAAGTATGCATAGGGTTTATTTGATTAGAAAAAGTTCCATCTCCAAAATCCCATAAATAAGCGGATGAGCCCAGAGAATTATTATTGAAATAAATATTTATATTCCCAGAATCTATAAAAAAAGTATCAGTAGCAGTAATGAAATTAGATATTACATTTTCTGGCTCGAGAATAACAATTTCTTGATTATCAACAGGACACCTTCCAGAATGATTGGTAGAAAAGTTAAAGACTCCTGAGTTTAAATTATCAAATAATAATGAATCACCATTTGCTATAACCGAATCAACTACTAACCCTGTAGAATCTAGTAAATTAAAATAACTTCCATGAATACCAGTACCAAATAATTTTACAAATGCGGAACTGTCTTGAAAACAAGTTGAATTTGTTACATGAATATCGTAATCTACTTCAACTGTCATTTTAAATCTTGGTGATATAGCTGTTGAATCAGACATAAATGTAAAATTTGAATCTAATCTTAAGTCTGTAGAAATCCCAGTATGTAAATCTTCAATTGAAATGCAAGAGCCAATCATAAAGTTAGAAATGTTTTCAAAATTCAATGTGTAATTACCATGTGCCAAAGCACCAACTTTCGCATCAAAAAACAGGTCTATATCTTGGTTATTGTTAATACAAATTCTATCTAAATCATTGCTGTCAGAATCTAAAAAAAAGATATTTGGAGCATAATCTGGGTATGGAGAATATAATTTAGAAATTTCATATGACGAATCGTAAGCAGATGAAAAATTGGCATTCGCTTCAATATGAGCATAATCAAAATAGGAATTTTGATCAGATGTAATTTTCAAACTCAGAGGTAAATTAATTCCATTAACAGATTTCACAAAACTTGCTTGGGAATTAATAGTTTGGTTTACATTAAAACTAATATTTCCACTTGAATTCGCATTTACAAAAAAACCTTGGCTGTGAGGAATATTATTTGTACTCGACAAAAAATTACCAGCATCTCCACTAAATATCCAATGGGCATTCTGAATTGAGTTGGCACCTTGAAATACACTCCAGTCAAGTGTAGCTGGATAGGGATTAGAAATTAAATTATAACCCGGACCATTTCTTGTAATTGGGTAAGAAATAGCATCAAAATTCGGAGATCTAGCTCCTCCCATATTTAGAGTTTTAGCT
>Ga0209199_1004000_pt1 | contig 13919 bp, 10 predicted proteins | sample COGITO_mtgs_1105_7_FD_184805 | JGI IMG/M metagenome (GOLD analysis project Ga0209199, IMG submission 184805) | Pelagic marine microbial communities from North Sea - COGITO_mtgs_110523 (SPAdes) (version 2) | ecosystem: Environmental > Aquatic > Marine > Epipelagic ...
ATAAGTAACGATAATGCGGGCGAGAAACCCGCACACCGAAAGACTAAGGTTTCCTCAGCTATGCTAATCAGCTGAGGGTTAGTCGGGACCTAACGCGAACCCGAAAGGGGTAGTGGATGGACAACAGATTAATATTTCTGTACCTGCTCACAATAAAAGTGACGGAGGCGTAAATTTGGTGCGTACTGACGGAATAGTACGTTGAAGCCAGTGGTAACACGGCGATAGTACACTGAAACTTCGGTAGAGGTGATAATCCAGAAAAGCGACTTCCAAGAAAAACAAGTGAAGCAGCCCGTACCCCAAACCGACACAGGTAGTTGGGATGAGAATTCTAAGGTGCTCGAGAGATTCATGGTTAAGGAACTAGGCAAAATCGACCCGTAACTTCGGGAGAAGGGTCGCCCATCTTCGGATGGGCCGCAGTGAAAAGGTCCAGGCGACTGTTTATCAAAAACACAGGGCTATGCTAAATCGAAAGATGATGTATATGGCCTGACACCTGCCCGGTGCTGGAAGGTTAAGTGGAGGGTTTAGCTTCGGCGAAGATCTGAAATGAAGCCCCAGTAAACGGCGGCCGTAACTATAACGGTCCTAAGGTAGCGAAATTCCTTGTCGGGTAAGTTCCGACCTGCACGAATGGTGCAACGATCTGGACACTGTCTCAACCATGAGCTCGGTGAAATTGTAGTATCGGTGAAGATGCCGATTACCCGCAGTGGGACGAAAAGACCCCGTGAACCTTTACTATAGCTTAGTATTGGCTTTGGATAAGTAATGTGTAGGATAGTTGGGAGACTTTGAAGCGGCATCGCTAGGTGTTGTGGAGTCATTGTTGAAATACCAACCTTTGCTTATCTAGAGTCTAACCTCTTACAAGGGACAGTGCTTGGTGGGTAGTTTGACTGGGGTGGTCGCCTCCAAAAGAGTAACGGAGGCTTCTAAAGGTTCCCTCAGCACGCTTGGTAACCGTGCGTAGAGTGCAATGGCATAAGGGAGCTTGACTGAGAGACAGACAAGTCGATCAGGTACGAAAGTAGAGCATAGTGATCCGGTGGTTCCGCATGGAAGGGCCATCGCTCAAAGGATAAAAGGTACTCCGGGGATAACAGGCTGATCTCCCCCAAGAGCTCACATCGACGGGGGGGTTTGGCACCTCGATGTCGGCTCGTCACATCCTGGGGCTGGAGAAGGTCCCAAGGGTTGGGCTGTTCGCCCATTAAAGTGGCACGCGAGCTGGGTTCAGAACGTCGTGAGACAGTTCGGTCTCTATCTACTGTGGGCGTTAGAAATTTGAGTGGATCTGACTCTAGTACGAGAGGACCGAGTTGGACTAACCTCTGGTGTATCAGTTGTTCCGCCAGGAGCATTGCTGAGTAGCTACGTTGGGAAGGGATAAGCGCTGAAAGCATATAAGCGCGAAACCCACCACAAGATGAGATTTCTTTAAAGGGTCGTGGTAGATGACCACGTTGATAGGCTATAGGTGTAAAGGCAGTAATGTCATAGCCAAGTAGTACTAATAACCCATAGGCTTATTGTACGTCTGTTTTTTTGAGTTTTTTATGTTTTTTTCAATATGTTAAGATATTTGTGTTGTTTTTTTAACAACCATAACCCTAAGGTGGTTATTGCAATGGGGCTCACCTCTTTCCATCCCGAACAGAGAAGTTAAGCCCATTAGCGCCGATGGTACTACTATTGTGGAAGAGTAGGTCACCGCCTTTTTTTGAAGACCCTTACATTTATTTGTAAGGGTCTTTTTTTTATATTTATAATATGAAAAAGTCTTCCTATCATATTATTGGATTAATGTCTGGAACTTCTTTAGATGGATTAGATATTTGTTATGCCCAGTATTTTTATAACGGTAATTGGTCATTTAAAATTTTAAAAGCTGTTACTATTCCATATAGTAAAAGGTGGGTTGCAATTTTAAAAGGCTTAGTTGATAAATCAGCATCTCAAATTGATACAATCGATAAGGATTACACTAGACTTTTAAGCACCCTAGTTTTAGAGTTTATCTCTAATTATAACATTGAATTAATTGATGCTATTTCTAGTCACGGTCATACTGCTATTCACAAACCTGAAGAAGGTTTAACATTTCAAATTGGAAATTTGAAAATCTTGGCTGAATTAACAAATCACACCTGTGTATGTGATTTTAGAACTCAAGATGTAGATTTAGGAGGTCAAGGTGCTCCACTAGTTCCAGTTGGAGATAAGTTACTGTTTAATAAATATGATTTCTGTATAAATTTAGGTGGTTTTAGTAATATTTCATTCAGTAAATTAAATAAACTTATAGCTTTTGATATTTGCCCTTTAAATATTATTCTCAATTATTATTCTAAGAAATTAGGTCATGATTATGACTATTTAGGGTACTTAGCATCCACTGGACAAATTATTAAACCTTTACTTGAAAATTTAAATTCTTTGAACTATTATCAAATTTATGGACCTAAATCTTTGGGTTTGGAATGGGTTGTCGAAAATTTTCATGAAACAATCAAAAATTATGACAATACTATTAAAGATATTTTAAGAACGTTGGTAGAACATGCTGCAATTCAAATCAGCAAGATATTAGATCAATATGGTAATGGTCAAGTATTACTTTCTGGAGGTGGTACTTACAATGAATTTTTTATTAAAATATTGACCCAGCACTCAAATTCAAAATTTATTATTCCTTCAAAACCTATTATTGATTATAAAGAAGCGCTCATATTTGGATTTTTAGGAGTTTTAAAATTAAGAAATGAAATTAATTGTATGAAGTCTGTAACAGGTGCTTCTAAAAATCACTCAACTGGTAAAATTTATCAAATATTTAAATAAATTTTAATATATAAAAATCTTAATATTTATTATATTACCTCTTTAAAAAAAAAATATGGAATTATTAGTTATTGTAGTTTTTGTTCTTGGGTATTTAGCTATAACATTAGAACACACTTTAAAGGTAGATAAATTAGTGCCAGCACTTGTTATGATGGCTATTTCATGGGCAATAATTGCGTTAAATTTAGATACATTTACAAGTTGGTTTAGCCCAGCTATTCATGGATTAGTTGAAGGTTTTGGTGGTTTAGATATAGATGCTAAAGAACATCTAATGGAAGAGACATTACTACATCACCTAGGTAAAACTGCAGAAATTCTAGTTTTTCTACTAGGTGCAATGACAATTGTTGAAATTATAGATTATTTCAACGGCTTTTCTGTCATTAAAGATTTAATTAATTACAAAAAGAAAAAGACTATACTATGGATTTTTTGCGGTCTAGCATTTATACTTTCTGCAATTATTGATAACCTTACTGCTACTATTGTACTTATATCCATTTTACAAAAAGTTGTCTCTGATAAAAACATGCGACTATGGTATGCAGGGCTTATAATTATTGCAGCTAATGCAGGAGGTGCATGGTCTCCAATTGGTGATGTTACTACTACAATGCTTTGGATAGGAGATAAAGTTACTACACCTGAATTAATTTCATATCTGTTAATACCTTCTATAGTATGTATGGTAGTACCTACGGTTATAGCTTCTTTTTTACCTCAATTTAAAGGAGATATTGAACTTAATAAGTCAACAACTGATAGTAATAAATATAGCTCTAAGATGTTAATATTAGGTCTAAGTGCAATTGTTTTTGTTCCAATTTTTAAAGTGGTTACTCACCTTCCTCCGTACATAGGGATGATGTTAAGTTTAGGAGTAGTTTCAGTATTTGCAGAAATTTTTAGTAATTCACAATATAGTTTATCTAAAATCACTTCTTCAGATTCCACTGCTCACTCTAGTCCAGTTCACAAAGCTTTAACTAAGATTGAAATGCCAAGTATATTATTTTTCTTAGGTATTTTAATGGCTGTTGGTGCATTAGAATCTTTGGGTATTCTTTTTGAGTTTGCTACTGATTTAAAACAAACTATTCCATTAGATGTTCTTGTTATTTTAATGGGTGTAGGATCGGCTATTATTGATAATGTTCCTTTAGTTGCGGCAAGTCTAGGGATGTTTACCGAGCCAATAGACCATCCATTATGGCACTTTATTGCTTATTCTGCTGGAACAGGTGGTAGTATGTTAATTATAGGGTCTGCTGCTGGAGTTGTAGCAATGGGTATGGAAAAAATTAATTTCTTCTGGTATTTAAAGAAAATATCTTGGCTTGCATTTATAGGGTTTGTTTCTGGAGCTGCAGCCTTTGTACTTATTAGAGATTTTATATAACATATAAATTGAAATATAATTCTACTATAGAATGGATGTTTAATAAGCTTCCTGTATATCAAAATTCAGGGACTTTCAAATATAAGATTGATTTACAAAATATTTACGACCTATCTAGTTACTTAGGCAATCCACATACTAAACTAAAGACTATTCATGTTGCCGGTACAAATGGTAAAGGTTCCACCTCGCATATACTTTCTTCAATTTTGCAAGAGGCGGGTTACAGAGTTGGATTATATACTTCTCCCCATTTAAAAGACTTTAGAGAAAGAATTAAAATTAATGGCGAATGCATTTCAAAAGACAATGTTGTAAACTTTATAGATACTCATAAAGATTATTTGAACGGAAATAAACTATCATTTTTTGAAATGACTGTAGGTATGGCTTTCGATTATTTTAATAATCAAGAAGTTGATATAGCAATCATTGAAGTAGGTATGGGAGGTCGATTGGATTCTACTAATATTATTATCCCTGAAATATCCGTAATTACAAATATAGGTTTAGATCATACTAAATTTCTTGGTAATTCCATCGAAGAAATAGCAAATGAAAAGGCAGGAATAATAAAAAGAGGTAAGACTGTAATTATTGGAGAAACTCAAAAAGAGTTAGTAGATTTATTTGTAAATAAAGCCAACCAACTTAACTCAAAAATTATTTTTGCTGATCAGCAAAAAAAACATAATTACACTTCAGATTTAAAAGGGTCTTTTCAAAGTAAAAATATCCAAACTGCTATTTCTGCAATTCATGAGCTTACTATGTCAAATTGGAATGTTGATATTGATGCAATAAGGCTAGGTATTTCAAGAGTTCACACAAATACTGGTTTTACTGGAAGATGGACTGTGTTAAACCAAAGCCCTTTAATAATCTGTGACACAGCTCATAATAAAGAAGGGTTATCAATTGTTTTAAAAGACATTTCATTCATTAAGTATTCAAAACTACATTTTGTAATTGGTTTTGTTGAGGATAAAGAGCTAGATTCTATAATTGAATTATTCCCTAAAGACGCTATTTATTATTTTTGTAAGCCAGATATAAAAAGAGGTTTAAGTGCAATTAAATTAGAGTCTATATTTGAATCAAATTCAAGGTTTGGAAGCTCATTTAATTCGGTTAATGATGCTCTATTATCGGCTAAAGAAAATTCTAAAGAGAGTGATTTGATTTATATAGGAGGAAGTACATTTGTGGTTTCTGAGGTAATTTAGTTTCTTTTTTTTATGAATTAAAATAGTCAGATAATAAAAAAATAATTTATTTAGTAGATAGTTTATTTTTAGATTAAAAAATTTTATATTTGCCCACCTGATATTCTAATTAGGGGCGCGTAGCTCAGTTGGTTCAGAGCACCTGGTTTACACCCAGGGGGTCGGGGGTTCGAATCCCTCCGCGCCCACATTAATAACCTCAACTTTTAGTTGGGGTTTTTTTTATAAATTGCAATTTCTACTATAATTTATTATGATTCGAGTAATAGTAAAAGAAAATCAAGCTAATGGCGCTTTTAATAATGGAGAGATATTGGAGAGTAAGCCAATTGGCTTTCCTTTAGATGGTGGTGAAACTAAGCCATATTCAAATCTTTTTTACTGGGCTCATGCCTGGACAACTAATAAGTCCAGTGCAATCGGATTACATCCACACCAAGGATTTGAAATATGTAGTTTTGTATTAAAAGGATATATTAACCACTTTGATACAAAATTAAATTCTTGGATCCGTTTGGAAGAAGGAGATGTGCAAGTAATAAGATCTGGTAATGGTATTTCTCACTCTGAAGAAATAGGTGAAAAATCTGAAATATTTCAAATTTGGTTTGACCCTGATATTTCAAAAACTCTTCTAGATGATGCAACTTATGATGATTATAAGTCAAATGACTTTGAAATAATAGAATCTGATAATCATTTTAAAAAAATAATAAAAGGGGATAGTTCACCTTTAAAATTATTTTCAGAAAATATAAACATCAATGAATTTTCTTTTAATTCTGGAGATTTTGAACATAATTTAAGCTTGGACCTGACTAGTTCGATATTTGTTCTCAACGGAGAAGGTCAATTTAATAATCAAATTATTAAAAAAGGAGATTTTATAATAATTGAAGATGAAGAGATGTTAAACATAAAGTGTGATAGTCATCTCAAATTATTCGAAATCACTTCACCTAAAAAACCGTCTTATCCTACGTATTTTCAAAGATTTGGATAGTTTGTATTTTATTTATCTAGTGATTCAAGATATTCATTTGCAACTTTAAAATGATTTGTTTTTTTATCCTCAGACATTTTATCTAGCATACTAACCATAAACTTCATTCGTATATTTTTTGCAAATATTTCTCTATTGAGATTAATAAATCTCCAATATAATGCATCCCATATTTTTTGCCATTCTCCATTCGGAAAATCGCTCATCTTTTTTAAATAGTTACTACTTGATATGTAAGGTTTAGTTGACATTAGGCCACCATCTGCAAATTGACTCATTCCATATACATTCGGAACCATTACCCAGTCATATGCATCTATGTAATGCTCCATGAACCATCTATATATTTCATCCGGATCAAATTCACATAGCATCATAAAGTTACCCAATACCATTAGTCTCTCTATATGGTGATTATATGCTGTTTTTTTAACTTTTTCAATGGTAATATCAATCGGCAATATTCCAGTTGTTGCGTTGTAAAATGAAACAGGTATTTTTCTTGTAAAATTAAAGAAATTTGTAGTTCTCTCTTGACTACCTTTTACTTTATAAACCCCTCTTATAAATTCTCTCCATCCAATGATCTGTCTTAAAAATCCTTCTAAAGAATTTAAAGGATATTTGTCTTTAAATGATAGTGTTTTTTCAATTACATGTTTTGGAGTAATAAGTCCTGAGTTTAATAGAGGTGATATTACACTATGATTTAAAAAAGACTCTTTTTGAACCATCGCATCTTCATATGGACCAAATTCCTGCATTCTTTCCTCTAAAAATATATCTAACCATTTTTCAGATAAATCATGGGAGTGTGGGTATATAGGCTTTTCAGGAAAATCTCCTGGATTACTTTTAAAATGATTTTCAACATACTCTTTTGCTTCTGAAAAAAAGTCATCTGCCTTTAGTTTTTTAATAACAGGAGCAACTTTTGTTTTTGGATATTTTTTTCTGTTTTCAGTGTCAAAACTCCATTTTCCACCTTCAGCATTACCATCTTCATCTAATAAAACACCAAGTTTTTTTCTTTGCTCGATATAAAAGGATGTTTGGTAAAACTTTTTCTTATCAGTTCTAAAAAAAGATTCTAAATCTTTGGAGCTATTTAGAAACATTGGACTATCATGAACTATTAAATCAATACTATTTTTTTTAGCACTACTTGTAAGTCGTCTTTCTAAATAATTATCATCTGTAACTAGGTAATTAACAGACCTATAACCCTCTTTTTTAAGAAAAGAAATAAGTTTTCTAACATCAGAAATGCTTTCTGATTGTTCTATATAAAGTACTTTTTTATTCTTTTGCAACAGATAGCTTTCGTAAAACTTCATAGATGACCGATGAAATATCAGTTTTTGAACATGAAATTTAAAGTGTTGAAAAAATAGCACTTCTTCAACAAGTAAAAAGTCTCCTTCAATTTCTAGAAGTGGATTTGCCTTAAAAAGTTGATTTGGAAATAAGATATTTATATTTTTCATTTCTTTTTTTTATTTTTTCTACATCTTTGACTACAATATTTTACATTTTCCCATTCTTTAGCCCATTTTTTTCGCCAATTAAAAGGAAGTCCACAAACTATGCACAATTTAAATGGTAAGTTTTTTGGCATAAATTAAAAGGATTTTTCTTTTTTTAGTTTATTCCAAAATTTAAAAAATGATGGATAATATCCATTAACGCTACCCATCCAGTCTCTACTATCTTTAGTGCCCTTATAATTATAATTAAGTGGGTGCTCTTTGTAATAAACTTCTAAATCTCCAATTTTTAATTCGTCAAATTCACCCACAAAGATCTTGATAAAAGGGATGTTTTTTGAAAGTTCTAGCATAAAATTCATAGCCTTTTTTCCAATTGGATATTTGTTAAAAATACTAGGTTCAATTAATAATATTCTATTAGCATTTATATCTGCTCTCCACAAAGGGTCTAAATTATAATAATTGTATATACAAATTGGTTTGCTATTATCAATAGAAATTTTTTCTAAATCTGGAAATTCAGTTTTAAGAATTTCTTTGCTGACTAATTTGAAGTTTGAGGGCTGTTCAAGATTCATTATCTCCTCATAAGAAGTATCTAAAAAAGTATTTTTTTGATTGCTATAAGTGTACTTGTTAATGTTGTCTTGGTTTGCGATATATTTCTTGTTACTATTAGCTCCACACACCCATTGCCAGCTTAATGCGTTTGAGGCCCAATCTCCGTCAAGTAAGTGGTAGTACATCCATTTTGCAGGGTGTTTCCAATGACTTTTTGCAATATTTGTAGATATACTTGCAACATACATTCTTAAATGATTATGCATATAGCCAGTGCTGTACAAATCCTCAATAGATTTATCAATAGCCTCAATATTTGTTTTAGCATCTACAATACATTGAGATATTCCTTCTTGATAGACTTCTCTTTGTGGATTTTTAATATCAAAATTAATGTCTTTTTCTAACCAAATTAGTTGCCAATAGTCTCTCCAAGCTAATTCTTGTATGAATTTTTCTATTTTTTTTGACTCAACCCCTTTTTTAAGTACATAATCTAATACTTGTTTTGTTGAAATAACCCCTCGCGAAATATAAGGAGACAGCCTAGTTACAGAGCCATCTATAAAATTTCGATTTCTCGCATATTCTAAAGGTTTAATTTGATCTAATTGTTTTAAAATTTCATTGTAATTAGTATCCATAAATAATCTAAATATTATATAAATTCAATAATTTTTTCTAACTGCATTCCTCTTGATCCTTTTATTAAAATTGAATAATTACTAACATTTGTTTTTGATAGATTATTTATTAGTTCTTTTTTAGAAGAAAAAGATTTAATTTTATCTGAGTGTTTTGTATTGCAAAAATATTCACCAACGATGTAAATTATAGAATTGTTTATTTTTTCTAAATAGTTTATAATTTCTTGATGATAATGGATTGAATCACTTCCTAACTCAAACATATCTCCTACGATTATCATCTTATTGGTATAGCTTGTCTTGCAGAAAGATTCAAGAGCTAGTTTCATACTAGTTGGATTTGCATTGTAGGCATCTAAAACAACGGTATTTCTTTCTGTTATAGTTACTTGAGATCTATTATTTTCTGGTAAATAACTTTCAATTCCTTTTTTTATTTGTTCAAAACTTACACCAAAGTACTCTCCAATAGCAATTGCAATACATATATTTTCAAAATTATAATCTCCGTATATATTAGATTTAATTAATTCACTTCTATAGTTTACATGAACTGAATCTTCATTACTGCAATTTATTATATTACAATTTGAATCATCATTAAGTCCATAAGTAAAAGTGTTTGCATAACCATTTAATATATTTGATTGTTTTTTGTTATCTGAATTATAAAAAATAAACTTTTTATTACTTTTTAGATAATCATACAACTCACTTTTTCCTTTTATTACTCCTTCTAAGGACTTAAAGCCTTCTAGATGTGCATTTCCAAAATTAGTTATATAGCCAAAATCAGGCTCGGCAATTACACATAAATTAGCAATTTCGTTTAAATGATTTGCTCCCATTTCAATTATTCCAATCTCTGTGTCCTTTTCTATCGAAAGAAGGGAAAGAGGAACGCCTAAGTGATTGTTTAAATTCCCTTTAGTAGCAACAGTTTTAAATCTGGATTTTAAGACATTTAAAACAAGTTCTTTTGTTGTTGTTTTACCATTACTTCCTGTGATCGCTATTATTTTAGTATTTAGTTTTCTTCTGTGATAATTTGCTAATTTTTGCAATGCCTTAATAGAATTTTCAACATAAATTATTTTATCTGATTTTTTTGAAATATCTAAGTTGTCTGAAACGACATAGGAAGCTCCATTTTTAATCGCTTGTAATGCGAATTTATTACCATCAAAATTAGGCCCTTTGATAGCAAAAAAAATATCATTTACTTTTATGCTTCTAGTGTCAATGGACACCAAATTAGATTCTTGAAAAAGCTTGTATATTTTTTTAATATCCATTATATAAATTTAATAAAAAAACCCTAATCTTATGATTAGGGTTTTAGATATTATAAAAATATTTTTTAATTTCTTTTCTTGGTACCGTATCCATTTTTTGCACCTACTCTTGACATAGCACATCTAAATCCAATAAAGTCTGTAGATAATTCTTCAGCGTAGAATCTTCTTTGTGCAGGATCTAACCAGTAAGCTCTGTCTTTCCATGAACCTCCTTTATAAACTCTAGCTTGATCATTAATAAGTGATGTTCTTTTATCAGAATCATCATACATAAATTCATCCGCATCGTTTAGAGCACGTAAATTTGGAGAATTATACATTGATCTAGTTTCTTCAGGGTTTGAACCTGTAATTGAATCGGTAAATTCTTCTTGATCTAAAAAGTTTCTTGAAGATCTTTTGTCTCCATCTCTAAAGTTTATGTTATAGCTTTCAGAGTAATTAGTTCTAAACCTTGTGTCACTATCTTGAACCTGAATTTTAGATATTTCACCTGGCAAGCGGACAGCTACTCTTTTGCCATTTAATAAAGTTTTGTATTCCACTTCATCTTCACCAACAATTTTAGAGGTTTTACCATCCTCACTAATTTCGTTTTTAGTATAAACATTTCCTCTGTAGTAGTTAAAGTCATTAAACTCATCGTCTACAATAGGTCTGTATACATCTGCTACCCATTCAGCAACATTTCCAGCCATATCATACAATCCAAAATCATTTGGAGCATAAGATTTTACAGCATTAGTAATATCTGCTCCATCATCGGACCATCCAGCAATACCTCCATAATCACCATCACTATTTTTGAAGTTAGCTAATTGATCCCCTAATATTTGTCTTTCTCCAGATCTAGTGTATTGTCCACTCCAGGGGTATTTTTTTCTACCTCTGTACATATTAAAGTCTCTATTCTCTTGCAGTGCAAGCGCTGCATATTCCCATTCTGATTCACTAGGTAGTCTGTATTTGGGAGTTATTAAACCAGTTTCTCTTGATGCCGATTTAAGCTCAGTGTTTGTAGTGTCTTTAGAATTTCTTTGATTGATTCTACCATTTAGTCGTTCTTCATTTCTGTCTCCGTAAGTTGAGTTCGGATTTAAAACATAAGTTTCAATACTGAAATTGGATTGAATCCCAGTAGCTTTTTCTTTAACTTCCACTTCTTCATCATCATTATTTCTTTTATTTCCATTTAATTCACGATTGGTAGCTAAATAACCTTCATCCATCAATATTTTTTCATTGTATCTATCCGATCTCCATTTAGCAAATTCATTTGCTTGAATCCAACTTACTCCAACCACAGGGTATTGCCCATAAGCAGGATTTCTTAAGTAGTTTTCTACAAGATCTTCTGTATTTCCTAATCTGTTTCTCCAAACTAAAGTATCTGGAAGAGCTCCGTTGTAAATATCCGTATAATTACTATTTGATGGAGGGAAATTAGTTTTAATCCAATCTAAATATTCTAAGTACATCATATTTGTAACCTCCGTAGCATCCATATAAAAAGACATTACGTGTTGTTGATTTGGAGTGTTATTCCAATCATGCATTACATCATCTTGTACTTTTCCTTTTGTGTAAGTTCCCCCTTCAATAAAAACCAATCCTGGACCAGCTTCTTGGCCTTTGTAATTAGTGTTATATTGAAAACCACCATCTCTTGAATTAATAGTCCACCCTGTGGCGTTGGAAGTGTTCATAGATGTCTTAGAGTTATTACAACCAAAAAAAGTAAGTGAAATAAGTACTACAAATAATTTATACATATTCATTTTTTTAATATTATAATTTTTGTTAAAATCTTTAATCTTAAAAATTTTAAGTGATGCAATATATGAATTTAACCTTAAATTACAATCATTAATATTTATAAAAAAAGAAGATTATTAACCTTAAAACGATAATATTAATTTATTATTATTGTAATTTTGATTAATTGTGTAAATAGTAATATTCTTTAGATTTTGTCGTTTTTTATATATGAAAATTAATCAGTTAGTTGTTTTTTTATTTTTAATTAACTTCTGCTCAGTTGCTTCACAAGAAAAGTTAATCAATATAAATTGGGTTGATAATAAAACTTATTTGAGTGAGTTTAACTCTTTTAATGTCCCATATTTTGATAACTATACCCATAATTTTGAGCCTGACATTGGAGTTACACTAACGACCCAATGGATAGAAGACTTTATTATTGATCCCAATTTAGTTAGTATTGAAAAAATTAATTATGTCACTGTAAATACTTCTGAAGTTGGTAGTTTGGATATTAATTCTGTGCCTACCAAAATAGACTTTAAATTAAACAATAGCCTTTCCAAAAAAAATAGAACATTATACCTTGAATTTAATCCATTTTTTAGACAGGACAACGTCTTAAATAAAGTTTTATCTTTTTCTATTCAATACAATAAAAAACGCTCACAAGACAATCAAAAACTGTCAACTATTTCAAATTCTGTTCTTAGTCAAGGCTCTTGGTATAAATTTCAAGTTGGAAACTCTGGTGTATACAAGCTAAGTAAAAGTTTTTTAAATGATATGGGTGTTAATACCAATAATATAGATCCAAGAACCATTAAAATATTTGGTAATGGTGGGGGAATGTTACCGTTAATGAACTCTTCTGAATTTCCATATGACCCTATTGAAAATGCTATAAAATTTATTGGTGAGGAAGATGGAGTTTTTAACAATGATGATTACATTATTTTTTACGCTAAAGGACAAGATACTTACAACGAAGAAAGCAACACTAATTTAAACTCTTTCACCAATGAAACATTCTATTTGTTAAATGTTAGTGCTGGACTTGGTAGAAGGGTTGTTGATATAGTAGAGCCTGATATAGATGAAAACTATATTATTGATGAATATCAAGATTATAAATTTCATGAAGTTGATAATTATAATATAGCTAAAATTGGAAGAAGGTGGTTCGGGGAAAGATTTGATTTTGAATCAATCAAAAATTTTGAATTTGAATTTGATAATTTAATAACTTCTAAACCAATTGATTTAAAGGTTTATACAGCTGCTGTGTCCGAGATTCCTACTTCAATGAGCTTACAAGTAAATAACATAGATATAGACAATTTTAATTATCAATCTATTAATGATCCAATATTAGCAAGTGAAGATTATTTTAACAATCAAATATCAGTTTCTAACTCACTAATTAATGTAACACTAGATTATAATAACAATGGTAATCCAAGCTCGTATGCTTATCTTGATTATATCTCTATTGAAGCTACATGTGGTTTGTCCTTCAATGGTTCTCAGCTAATTTTTTACAACAATGAAGTTGAAAATTTAAATGGTGTAGGGAAATATGTTATTTCCAACTCAAATTCTTTGGATGAGGTATGGAATGTTACTGATATTTCAAATATCACATTTAAAGAAAACTCAAATTTAGAATCTAATTTTT
>Ga0209199_1004018_pt1 | contig 13883 bp, 8 predicted proteins | sample COGITO_mtgs_1105_7_FD_184805 | JGI IMG/M metagenome (GOLD analysis project Ga0209199, IMG submission 184805) | Pelagic marine microbial communities from North Sea - COGITO_mtgs_110523 (SPAdes) (version 2) | ecosystem: Environmental > Aquatic > Marine > Epipelagic ...
TTGAAGGCATGCAAATCTATGGTCCAAAAACGGATAAAACCTCGGTTATTTCTTTTAATATAGAGGGCGTTCATGCTTATGACTTAGGTACTATCGTTGATAAACTGGGGATTGCCATTCGTACGGGTCAACACTGTGCGCAACCCATTATGGATTTCTTTAAAGTCTCTGGAACTGCGAGAGCTTCGTTTTGTTTTTATAACACCAAAGAAGAAGTAGACACTTTTGTAGCGGGCGTTAAAAAGGCAGCCATGATGTTGCGTTAGTTTAGGTTTTAGTACATTTATAAAAATAAACACGCTTGAATTTATAAATAAAATATTAAATATTGATTTATGAAACTACTTGTCACTTGTTTTACATTGATCGTTTTTGCAACCAACTGTAATTCAAATAAAAAGGTGCTTACCCAAAATAACGAAAACACTTCAACGCAAAGTCAGGTTACGATTTCTTACAGTGCGAACACCCGTGGATTTTTTCAAGAATTTATTCTAAAAGAAAACAGCCTTATAGAATTCAAAGATCGTGAAAAATTAAACACCATTTCGAGCGATTTAAAAGCAAAAGACTGGAAGGAGTGTTTAAGGTTACTAGATCAAATCGACCTGAAAAACTTACCAAATTTAAAATCCCCAACCAATTACAGACAGTATGATGGTGCTGCATTTGCACAATTAACAGTCATTCAAAAAGGAGACACCATTCAATCGAGTGGCTTTGATCATAAATATCCACCTGTCGAAATAAAGCCATTGGTAGAATACATATTATCTATCTCAGAAAATTAAAATTCCCATTTAAGAATTGTATTTTTGCATTGTAAAACATCCATAACCAAAACTTGATACCCAAGAAAATGATTAAATGGATGTACTATACTTGCACTGAGCCTGCCTATCGGCAGATAGGCGCAGTCGAAGTGTAATCTTTGAAAAACAATAAATATAAACACATGAATATTGAAGCGATACAAGCGGATTTAATAGATGAGTTTTCCATGTTTGACGATTGGATGGAGCGGTATGAACACATGATCGATTTGGGAAAATCATTACCTCTCATCGATTCAAAATTCAAAACGGAAGACAATATCATCAAAGGCTGCCAGAGTAAAGTTTGGCTTCATGCCGATTTGGAAAGTGAAAAAGTCGTGTTTTCTGCCGACAGTGATGCCATTATCACAAAAGGCATTGTTGCGATTTTAATACGTGTATTTTCAAACCAAAGTCCTGATACTATCTTAAATACCTCAACCGATTTTATTGACGAAATTGGACTTAAAGAACACTTGTCTCCTACCCGAGCAAACGGATTGGTGAGTATGGTAAAAAAAATAAAAATGTATGCGCTTGCATATCAAACACAAATAGGATTATGAGTACCGAAAAAATTGACGTAAATGCTTTGGGAGAAAAAATAGTACGTGTTATAAAAACCATTTTTGATCCAGAAATTCCGGTAGATATTTATGAATTAGGATTGATTTACGACGTGTTCGTAAATGAAGACTATGAAGTAAAAATCTTGATGACCTTGACCACGCCCAACTGTCCTGTAGCAGAAACCCTTCCTTTGGAAGTAGAGGAAAAAGTTAAATCTTTGGATGCTGTGAAAGATGCGGAAGTCGAAATTACGTTTGACCCACCATGGACACAAGAGTTGATGAGTGAAGAAGCGAAACTTGAACTTGGAATGTTATAGCAATGGCGACTGGTGAAATTGTAAATCGTGTTGCCAACAGTGTACTTATCACTCTTGATTTAGAGGACTATTATCCTAAGGGAGCACGTGTATGTTTTGACATTAAAGACTGGCTTTACGAAGGCTTGGTACTTCGAGAAAAAGAATTCAGGGCGTTTGTAAACACCCATGATTGGTCGGTCTATACAAATCAATTTGTTGCTCTGCATTGCACTTCTGACGCCATCATTCCTGGCTGGGCTTATATGTTGGTTCGACTCAAACTTTCAGGCGTTGCTACGCAAGTTGTGGTGGGTGATTTAGAAGTTTTAGAAACATCCCTATATCAAACGATCATTGAAGATTTAGATCTTGATTTCTGTAAAAATAAGCCTGTTATTATCAAAGGCTGCTCTAACAAACCCGTGCCACAAAATGCTTATCTTTTTCTGATAGATAAATTACAGCCAATCGCAAAATCCATTATGTATGGCGAAGCCTGTTCGTCGGTACCTTTGTTTAAAAAATAAATAAGGATTCTTTTCCTTTAGATTTATCAATTTATTTCAATTTTATATATTTGCACTTAATTTAAAACCCCTATACCTACAATCACATGAAAAAATTTATTTTAGTATTCGCTCTCATTACTCAATTCCACAGTCTGTACGCGCAAGAGGAGCCCACAACGGAAACTACCGAAAAACCCGTTTGGACTAGAGGTGGTAGCTTTACATTTTTATTAAACCAGTCTGCATTTGAAAACTGGGTTGCCGGAGGAGTTAGTAGTATTTCTGGAACTGTTGGCATCAACTATGATATTAATTATCTTAAAGGCGATTGGTCTTGGGACAATAAAATCATTGCGTCTTTTGGAATTACGAAGATTAAAGAGCAAGACATTAAAAAATCGGATGACCGTTTGGAATGGAATTCTGTGTTAGGAAAAAAAGCAAAAGGCTATTGGTTCTACTCTGCATTCGTCAATTTTAAAACACAATTTACAGATGATTTAGACAGTGATACGGAAGGTCCTACCAAGTTTTTATCTCCTGGATATTTACAGATAGGTCCTGGTATGCTTTGGAAAAAAAGCGAAAATTTAAAGGTGAATATCGCCCCTGCCACCACCAAATTAATTGTTGTCGATAAAAACCTTACCCTTCCAGACGCTGCTTATTTTGGCGTGGAAGAAGGAAAAAGCACCCGTTTTGAGTTTGGTGCTTCTGTAGGTGCCTATTATAAATTTGATTTGATGAAAAACATTTCCATGGAAAACACCTTGAATCTTTATTCAAATTATTTGGAAGACCCACAAAATGTCGATCTTGACTATACCATGAATTTAGTCATGAACATTAACAAATACATCTCAACTACTCTGGCATATCAAACCATTTATGATGACAATGCTTTTGAAGGTTTACAAACCCGACAAGTGTTTGGATTGGGAGTCAATTATAATTTCTAAGGAATAATCGCTTCGAAGAGGCTGTCTGGAAAATAGCAAACCTGTCATTCTGAATTTATTTCAGAATCTCCATTAACTGAAATTCAATTTGTTTTAGAATCTGAAACGAGCCTACCTTCGGTAGGTAAACTTGTCTGCCGACAGGCAGGACTGCCTGACGGTAGTCAGATTCAGATTGACAAGAAAAAAACTTTTCAGACCCCTCTTTTACTCTATAATATCTTCATAATCGGGGTACAAGAATCGATTGTAAGGAAAACGTTTCACATGAATTTCACGAACCGTATCGTACACCCGTTTTCTAAAATCTTCTAAGTTCTCTTTGTTGAGTGCAGAAATAAACAGTGAATTTTCACCAATTTTTGACATCCATGTGGACTTCCATTCGTCTAAAGAATAATGAGCTTCGGTACGAACCGCAATCAAATCCGTGTCATCAAAAGGTTCTGCTTCGTAAGCATCAATCTTATTGAACACCATGAGCGTGGGTTTGTCTAACGCATTAATTTCTCCTAAAATCAGGTTGACAGATGCGATATGATCTTCAAAATTGGGATGCGAAATATCCACCACATGCAGGAGCAAATCCGATTCTCGAACCTCATCTAAGGTACTCTTAAACGAATCGACCAATTGCGTGGGCAATTTTCTAATAAACCCAACAGTATCACTCATCAGAAAAGGCAGGTTTTTTACCACCACTTTCCGAACTGTTGTATCCAGGGTTGCAAATAATTTATTTTCTGCAAACACATCCGACTTGCTAATGACATTCATCAACGTCGATTTCCCAACGTTGGTATAGCCCACCAAAGCCACCCGAACCATGGCGCCTCTGTTGCTTCGTTGAACGGACATTTGCTTGTCAATTTTTTTTATCTTAGCTTTTAAAAGGGCAATTTTCTCTCTTACAATACGACGGTCCGTTTCAATTTCCGTTTCCCCTGGTCCGCGCATTCCAATACCTCCTTTTTGACGTTCAAGGTGTGTCCACATTCCTTTTAATCGGGGTAATAAATATTCGCACTGTGCCAATTCTACCTGAGTACGGGCATAACTTGTTTGTGCACGTTGTGCAAAAATATCCAGTATAAGGTTGGTACGGTCTAAGACTTTACAGTTTAATATTTTACTAATATTACGTTCTTGAGCGGACGATAACTCGTCATCAAAAATGGCAGTTCCTACTTTATGCTCCTCTATATAGAGACGCAACTCTTCCATTTTACCCGTTCCAATAAAGGTTTTGGGATTCGGCTTGTCCATTTTTTGAGTGAAACGTCTGAGCACTTCCCCACCAGCTGTATAGGTCAGAAATTCAAGTTCCTCTAAGTATTCTTCGGACTTAGTTTCATCTTGTAATTTTGTAATTACTCCTATTAAAACAGCTTTTTCTAAGCCGATAACTTTTTTCTCAATCATATAAACGTATTGGTCAAAGGTAAAAATTAATAGCTAGACTGAATCATCCAAAATTTAAATATTTAGGGAAGTTCGGAATTCGGTTTTATGTGCTTAATCGATTTTATATGTGTTTAATCGATTTTATTAGATTGAATTAAATGTAACTTAAAAAAAACAACTAACTTCACTGTCTAACCAATTTAACATTATGAAAGATATTACTTACGCATTAGCGGTCTTTTTCTGCACGCTAATTTCTTTTGGTCAATGCGACTACTCACTAAAAATGATTGATTCTTACGGAGATGGATGGAACGGAAACACTATGAATGTTTCGGTTAATGGCGCTCTTGTACTTACTGGAGTAACCATCCCAGCTGGTGGCTCAGAACTCATTTTACCTTTTGCGGTAACCGATGGAGCTGATGTCACTACAGAATGGCTTGGTGGCGGAGGGTTCGCATATGAAACTAGTTATGAAATTCTTGATTCAACAGGAACCTTTGTTTTATCTGGAGCTGAATCTTCTATTACAACTGGCACAATTACGGCATCTTGCCCAAGTTGTGTAGCGCCTACAGCACTTACTGTTGACAGTACTACTGATGTCGGAGCCACAATCTCTTGGACAGCTGAAGCCGGAGATGCAGCATGGCAATATGAATTGGTTCTTACGGGTGAGACTCCTACAGAAACAGGGACTGACACTACAGACAATCCACTAACAATTACAGGCTGTTATGCAAATACTGGCTATGACTTATATATTAGAACCGATTGTGGAGACACCGAAAGTACTTGGGGGATGGTTAGTTTTACAACCCTTCCAGTACCCTTTACGATGCCCGGATGTTTTGATTTTGAAACGGGTGCTTTAGGTGCAAATGCAGGTTTATCGTCCGATATATATTCGGATGCAAGCTTAGACGCTGGAGCGGCGGCCTTTGCTTCCGATTTTGGAATTCTTTTAACTGGTGGTGATTCCGGAACTGGATGGACTGGTGGAGGTACTACTACAACAGAAACTCAAGCATGGGTTGACAACGTTACACACCAATCGGCAGTGAGTATTACTGTAGATGCAACTGCAGAAACCGTTGTTGTTCTGACTTTTGATTTAAAACAAACCTATAGCTATGGTGCTAAGTACTCTAACTTTAGAGTCACGGCAAATGGCACGCAAATTGGTGGAACTTTAAATCCTACTACAGCAGGTGCAGATTCTTTTGTCAATCAATACTACGATTTAAGTGCCTATGCAGGAACGAGTTTTAATTTAAAACTAGAACACAGTGGTAAATATAACGCAGCTTACTCCGCACCAGGAGATCAATCTCTAATTGACAATATATGTATTACGGCACCAAGTTGTACGCAGCCTAGTGCAGCGACCGCGACCGCTGTTACAGCATCGTCGGCAGATATGAGCTGGACACTAGGTGCTACTGAAACCGCCTGGAATATTGAATATGGTCCTGCTGGATTTACACAAGGAACAGGTACTACAGGTACTGTAACAACGACAGCCTATAACTTAACTGGACTGGATTCCAATACAACCTATCACTTTTATGTGCAAGCAGATTGTGGGGATTCTACAAGTAATTGGGTAGGCCCTGTAGAATTCACGACAAGTCCTGGTTGTGGAGATACGCTTTATGATTCTGGAGGCGCTACTGGAGATTATGCAAGTAATGAATTAACAACCGTCACCATTTACCCTGATACTACAGGAGATCTTGTGACCTTTACCTTCCTAAGTTTTGAAACAGAAGCTAATTGGGATTTCTTAACTGTTTATGATGGACCCGATGTGAGCGCAACTGAAGTAGGTGTATATGACGGTGCCACTGTACCAGACGCCATCACCTCCTCACACCCAACAGGGGCTTTGACTTTTGTGTTTGATAGTGATGGGTCTGCAAATCGTTCTGGATATGAAATTTTAATCTCTTGCTCCCCAGCACCTTCTTGTCTTCAAGTAAGTGATTTGGTGGTGTCAACAGCTACGGGAAGTACCGCTGATATTTCATGGACTGCAAATAATGGAGAAACTGCTTGGGAGTATGTGATACAAGCTCAAGGCACTGGTGAACCAACCACTGCAGGAATTGCAATCACAACAAATCCTTTTACAATTACTGGATTGAACTCTGCAACAGATTATGAAGTATTTGTAAGAGCCATTTGTGATGGCGCTGATTCAAGTCCTTGGAGAGGGCCTGTAAACTTTACAACAAGTCCTGCATGTGGAGACACACTATATGACTCTGGTGGTGCTACTGGAGATTATGCAAGTAATGAATTAACAACCGTCACCGTATATCCTGACAATGCAGGAGATCTTGTGACCTTTACCTTCCTAAGTTTTGAAACAGAAGCTAATTGGGATTTCTTAACTGTTTATGATGGACCCGATGTGAGCGCAACTGAAGTAGGTGTATATGACGGAGCCACTGTTCCAGACGCCATAACATCCTCACACCCAACAGGGGCTTTGACTTTTGTGTTTGATAGTGATGGGTCTGCAAATCGTTCTGGATATGAAATTTTAATCTCTTGCTCCCCAGCACCTTCTTGTCTTCAAGTAAGTGATTTGGTGGTGTCAACAGCTACGGGAAGTACCGCTGATATTTCATGGACTGCAAATAATGGAGAAACTGCTTGGGAGTATGTGATACAAGCTCAAGGCACTGGTGAACCAACCACTGCAGGAATTGCAATCACAACAAATCCTTTTACAATTACTGGATTGAACTCTGCAACAGATTATGAAGTATTTGTAAGAGCCATTTGTGACGGTACGGAACCAAGTGATTGGAGAGGCCCTGTAGCGTTCGCAACATCGTATCTTTGTGGAGACACTATGTACGATTCTGGAGGGGCTACTGGAAATTATGCAAGTAATGAATTCACAACCGTCACCGTTTACCCTGATAATGCAGGAGATCTTGTCACGTTTACCTTCCTAAGTTTTGAAACAGAAGCTAATTGGGATACTTTAACAGTTTATGATGGACCCGATGTAACCTCAACTTTAATTGGTGTATATGACGGAGACACTTTACCAGATCCCATCACCTCCTCACATCCAACAGGAGCTTTGACTTTTGTGTTTGATAGTGATGGTTCTGTAAATGATCCTGGATATGAAATTTTAATCTCTTGCTCACCAGCACCTACTTGTCTTCAAGTAAGTGATGTGACCGCTACAAATGCAACAACAACTACAGTAGATCTAGGCTGGACTGCTTACAACTCTGAAGTCCTTTGGAATATAGAGTATGGTCCTGCTGATTTTGTACAAGGCGCAGGAACTACTACTGTAGCAAATTCAAATCCTTTTACATTAACTGGATTAGACAACAACGCTACTTATGATTTTTATGTCCAAGCCGATTGTGGCGATGGAGACACAAGTGCATGGGTAGGTCCTTTGAGCTTTACAACACTTCCGGTTCCCTTTACGATGCCGGGATGTTTTGATTTTGAAGATGGTGTTTTAGGAGCCAATGCAGCTTTATCTTCAGAGATTTATGCGGATGCTAGTTTGGATGCTGGAGCGGCGGCGTTTGCCTCCGATTTTGGAATTCTTTTAACTGGTGGTGATTCCGGAACTGGATGGACTGGTGGAAGTACTAGTACAACAGAAACAGAAGCATGGGTTGAAAACATTACACACCAATCAGCCGTAAATATAACTGTAGATGCAACTGCCGAAACAATTGTTGTTTTGACCTTTGATTTAAAACAAACTTATAGCTATGGTCCCAACTACTCTAACTTTAGAGTGACTGTGGATGGTGCACAAATAGGAGCCACTTTAAATCCAACGACTGAAAGTTCAGATCCATTTGTCAATCAATACTACGATTTAAGTGCTTATGCAGGCACAAGTTTTGATTTAAGACTTGAACACAGTGGGAAATATGACGCAGATTACTCGGCACCCGGAGATCAATCTCTAATTGACAATATTTGTATTACTGCACCCACTTGTACGCAGCCTGGAGCAGCAATTGCAGAAGCGATTACCACTTCATCCGCAGACATTAGCTGGACACTGGGAGATGCTGAAACTGCTTGGAATATTGAATATGGTCCTGTTGGATTTACACAAGGAACAGGGACAACAGATACGACTGTAGCAATGGCTTATGACTTGAGTGGTTTAGAGTCCAATACGACTTATCACTTTTATGTACAAGCAGACTGTGGCAATGGAAACACAAGCAATTGGGTAGGTCCACTGGCCTTCACCACAGCTCCTGGTTGTGGAGATACTCTTTTTGATTCTGGAGGCGCTACTGGAGATTATTCAGGTAATGAATCGATAACTGTCACTATATACCCTGAAACTGCAGGAGATCTTGTGACTTTGACCTTCATCAGTTTTGAAACGGAAGCAAATTGGGATTTCTTTACGGTTTACAATGGACCAGATGCAACCTCAGATGTATTAGGAAGCTTTAGTGGAGCAAATGTTCCAGATCCTGTTTCATCAACAGATGCTACAGGCGCCTTGACTTTTGTGTTTGAAAGTGATGGGTTTGCTAATGATCCTGGATATGAAATTTTAATCTCTTGTGCACCCGCACCAAGTTGTTATCCTCCAACAGCACTGACCATTTCTAATATTTCTGGTTCGACAGCTGATTTTGATTGGACTGGAGCAACAGGAAATAGTTCTTGGGAATATATCATAGTTCCAACAGGCGATCCTGCACCCACTGGAAGTGGGTCTGCAGCAACTGTGACCTCTACACAATTTACAGGCTTGGATTTTGAAACGACCTACGATGTATATGTACGTGCCGATTGTGGTGCAGTAGATGGTTTTTCTACATGGTCTGGACCCGTAACCTTTACAACCACACAACAAACAAATTATACTGTGGACTGTGCATCCGGAGTTCCCGTAAACATAAATTATTGTTATGAAAATAACGACACCATGTTTTGGGTATTCACCTCTACAACTGGATTTCCATTAAAATTAACTTTTAATGCGGGTACAATTGAAGGAAATTACGATGACATTACGATATACGATGGACTTGATAACACAGGAACGGTGTTGTTTAACAACAATACAAACAACATGGATGATCTTGCAGGTCTGGTTATTGAATCGACCTCAACATCCATATATGTAGAAGTAGATTCAGACGGCTCTAGCAGTTGTGATGCAAGTACTTTCTATACCCCGTGGGATTTTGATGTGAGTTGTAAAACCTGTATCACACAAACTGTTTCTTATGATATCATAGGCGACTGTGAAGTCAGTCAAGAATTCTTTATTGAAGTTGATATTTCAGATTTAGGAAGTGCAACATCAGTGGTTGTTTCTGACAACCTCGCAAGTGCAGCTCAGACAGTGACAAGCACAGGCGTCATTAGTTTTGGCCCTTACACTGCAGGTTTCAACGTGATAATCTCATCCGTAAACAACGATGATGACTCTTGTTTAGTGAATAGTAGTGCAATGACATTTTTATGTCCACCACCACCAAACGATTGTTCAATTATATATGCTGGAGAAGACACTACTTTTTGTGAAGGCACCAGTACTAATTTAACAGCCGCTTACCATATTTTAGGACAAGACACTTCGGCTTATGAAGTCAATTTGCAACAATCGTGTCCAATGCCAGCACTTGAGGGTGGGACGCCAACAAGTTTAGATATTGATGATACTTGGTCTGACATTATTGATTTAGGGTTTGAGTTTTGTTTCTTTGGAGAAACCTACAGTCAAATTTTAATAGGATCAAACGGCGTCCTGTCTTTTGAATTTGAGAATGCAGGGGGCGGCAATGGATATAGTTTAGATTCAGATGATACCTTACCAAATGCTTCAAATTCAACCTTATCAGAAGCAAATATATTTGGAGTGGGTCATGATATCGATCCTTCTGTTTGTGGAGATATCAATTATGTTATCTTAGGCGCATCGCCTTCAAGACAATTTGTTGTCAACTACTCTGAAGTCTGTCATTTTGGATCTTCTTGTAATGATAACAAATCAAGCTCACAGATTATTCTTTACGAATCGTCTAACGCGATTGATGTGAATATTTATGACAAACCAACTTGTACAGCTTGGAATGATGGCAACGCTGTTGTTGGAGTTCAAAACGTACCAGGAACAATTGCATTTACACCACCTGGAAGAAACACTGGTGTTTGGGATGCTACAGATGAATTTTGGAGATTTACACCTTCATTAGGAACTCCTGATTTTTCAATTGAATGGTTTGATGGCACAACGTCTGTGGGAACAGGTGAAACTGTTACAGTAGCACCTATTGTAACGACGACGTACACCGCAGCAATTACATATACCCTTTGTACTGGTGGAACAGCTACCGTTACAGATACGGTAGAGGTAGGCATTAACCCAACTCCAGAACCAATCGCAACTGAAAGCACCATTTACCGATGTTCAGGTGAAGAAAGTATTTTGGAGGTAACGGTTACGAATTCGGATGTCTTAGCGAGCATGACGTATTATTGGACGTATGATGGCGTTGATGTACAAGCGGGACCTGATAACACCTATACAGTCCCAGCAGATTCAGATCAAACTGGCGAGTATTTTGTCACTGTAATTGATGAAAGAGACTGTTTTGGTGAAACCACCATTACTTTGGTTGCAGGCGTAACACCTCAACTTGAAGAGGATACGATTTTCACAAAATGTATGAATGAGGATACAGAAATCTCTGTAAATGTTCTAAATATGGATCTTTTAGGAAGCGATCTTGAATATGTTTGGTATATTGGCGGAACTGAAGTTCAATCTGGCTCAGATTATACTTACACCCATGTTGCAGGAGAAGCACTCGGATTTGTGGAGGTAGTTGTTATAGATTTTAATACGACCTGTCAATCATCCACAACAATTGAAGTCGCTGGCTTTATGAACGCGGACTGTGTGGACATCCCTCAGGGACTTTCACCAAATGGCGATGGTGTGAATGACTGTCTTGTTTTAGATCATTTAGAAGCATCTGATGATATTGTCAAAGCTGAAATCTATAACAGATACGGAGTCAAAGTATTTGAGTTGAATGATTACACAAGCCAATGGTGTGGACAAGATGCGAGTTCTGGAAATTCAAATTCTAACGACTTATTACCCGTTGGAACTTATTTCTATGTGATTCAATTTAACTCTGGAAGAGCACCGATTACAAGCTGGATATACCTAAATTACTAACCAAAATAACAATAAACAATAATGAAAAATTTAGTAATAATTTTATTTACACTACTGTGTGCCTCTCAGGTGAATGCACAACAGGATCCACAGTACACGCAGTATATGTACAATATGAATATTATCAATCCAGCGTATACAGGATCCACCGAAGGCTTGGCCGTTGGCGCCTTGTACCGTAGCCAATGGGTGGGACTCGATGGAGGGCCAGAAACCTTTACATTTAACATCCACTCCCCTGTTGGGAAACGAGTTGGCTTGGGATTGTCTATAATCGCAGATCAAATTGGCCCTGTAAAGGAAACCAATGCGTATGTAGATTTCTCTTACACAATTCCAGTCGGAACGGTGACCAAATTAGCGTTTGGTGTCAAGGGTGGGTTTACCTTTCATGATATAGGGATTGCAGAAAGTCAAATTTCACTCATAGATCAAGGCGATCCGTTTTTTGCAAATGCAATCAACGAAACCACTCCGAATATAGGAGCTGGAGTGTATTTCTACAAACCGAGCAAGTACTACATTTCGGTATCAATCCCAAACATTTTAAATGGTGTTCATTTAGATGCGAACGGGACAAAAATTGGTTCGGAGTCCGAACACTTTTTTGCAGCTGCAGGGTATGTATTTGATCTTTCAGAAAACTTTAAGTTAAAGCCACATACACTTATAAAATATGCGTTTGATGCGCCTGTAAGTTATGATATAAATGCAAACGTATTTATGTTTGATGTTGTAGAAGTAGGTGTCGGCTATCGATTGGAAGATTCGTTTAGTGGGATGGTAAATTTTCAGGTTATGGACAATCTAAGAATTGGATATGCGTATGATGCGATTCAATCAGATTTGGACATTGTGACCAGTTCATCTCATGAAATCTTTATTAATTTTGACCTTAATTTCTCAACTAAAGTTTCACGATCTCCACGTTATTTCTAATCTAAGTTAATCATCACACTATGAAAAATATTATATCAATTTTTATCCTTACTTTATTGAGTAGTTTTTGCTTAACTGCTCAAAGTAATGCCACAAAAAAAGCGGACAAGCATTTTAACAAATATCAATTTGTTGAAGCAGCTGAAGACTACTTAAAATTAGCAACCGACGGCGACGCAGATGCTTATGTCTATGGACAACTGGCAGAATGCTATTACAATGTATTCAAAACTGTAGAGGCAGAAATGTGGTACGCCAAAGCATTGGAAACTTCTTCTAGCCCAGAGATGATTTACAATTACTCTCAAATGCTAAAAGCAAACGGGAAGTATGAAGAGTCTAACATACAGTTAGATAAATTTGCTTCCATGCGCCCGGCAGATCACAGAGCTACAGCGTTTAGAGCCAACCCTAATTACTTGCCTAAAATTTTAGAGAAAGGCAAAAAATTTAATGTTCAGAATTTATCGATCAACACAGCAGTTTCTGATTTTGGAGGGACGCTTCAAGATGGGAAACTTTACATTACTTCTGCTAGAAATAGTAATCGGAAAACCTACGGATGGAATGAAGAGCCATTTTTAGACATCTATACTTCCGCAGTTGATAGTGACGGTGCTTTTCAAATGCCTGCAATTATTAAGGAAAACATCAATACAAAATACCATGAAGGAACCGTAAGTTTTTCTCCAGATGGAAATACAATGTATTTTTCTCGCGAAAGTTATTACGAAAAAGTTTTTGAAAGAGATTCGTTGACAAAATACAAAATCAGTGTTTTGAATCTTTATAAGAGCGTGAAGCAAGAAGACCAATGGTCGGAAGCAGAAGCCTTGTCGTTAAATGGAGATAGCTATTCTGTTAAAAATCCATCCGTGAGTGCAGACGGCAGTACCTTATATTTTGCTTCGGACAAAACAGGGGGTTACGGTCAATTTGACATTTACAGCGCGCCTATTGACGCAGACGGTTCTGTGGGTGAAGCCACCAATATGGGTCAAAAACTAAATACGGAGGGACAAGAAATGTTTCCGTTTATCAGCTCAAATAATACACTCTATTTTTCTTCTAATGGTCATTTAGGACTTGGAGGTATGGATGTGTTTTTTGCGAAGGTAGTGGATGGAAAAGTAGGCCCTGTACGAAATATAGGAATTCCTGTGA
>Ga0209199_1004030_pt1 | contig 13864 bp, 12 predicted proteins | sample COGITO_mtgs_1105_7_FD_184805 | JGI IMG/M metagenome (GOLD analysis project Ga0209199, IMG submission 184805) | Pelagic marine microbial communities from North Sea - COGITO_mtgs_110523 (SPAdes) (version 2) | ecosystem: Environmental > Aquatic > Marine > Epipelagic ...
TTCAATACTTTTTGGAATGTCATGATGAATTACAAAACGTACATCAGGTTTGTCAATACCCATTCCAAAAGCAATAGTTGCCACCACTATATCTGTGTCTTCCATCAAAAACATGTCTTGATGTTTAGAGCGTGTTTTGGCATCCAAGCCAGCGTGGTAGGGAACAGCTTTGATCCCGTTCACCTGAAGAATTTGCGACAAACCTTCGACACGTTTTCTGCTCAGGCAATAGATAATTCCAGATTTTCCTTCGTTTTGTTTTACAAATCGGATAATGTCATTATCAACCTGATCTGTTTTGGGAAGTATCTCGTAAAATAAGTTGGGTCTATTAAAAGACGCTTTAAACGTTTGAGAATCCGTGGTTCCTAAATTTTTAAGAATATCTTCTTGAACTTTAGGCGTTGCCGTTGCTGTCAATCCAATGATGGGAATGTTATCCCCTATTTGGGTGATGATGTGTTTCAGATTTCTGTATTCAGGTCTGAAATCATGTCCCCACTCACTTATACAGTGTGCTTCATCTACCGCCATAAATGAAACCGTTTGCCCTCTTAAGAATTCAATATTCTCAGCTTTTGAAAGCGACTCTGGTGCAACGTATAAAAGTTTGGTGATTCCAGATTCTATATCTGATTTCACTTGTTTTATTTCGGTTTTATTTAAGGAAGAATTCAATACATGTGCAATTCCCTCATAATCCGAAATACCTCGAATCGCATCCACTTGATTTTTCATGAGTGCTATTAATGGAGAGACAACAATCGCCGTTCCCTCCTGCATCAACGCTGGTAATTGATAACAAAGTGACTTCCCTCCGCCTGTTGGCATAATGGCAAAGGTGTGTTTTTTCTCTAAAATACTAACAATAACTTGTTCTTGCAGTCCTTTAAATTTATCAAACCCGAAAAAGGTTTTAAGTGCTTTATGTAATTCTTTAGTCGAAATACTCATTTATGCTTAATTTCTTATCTTAATTAAAAAAAAACGTGGTTAATTGAATCAAAATTGGAATAAATCCGGGAACACTCCTAATTTTTTTGTTTTTTTGTACCGTGAATTAAAGGTAGATATATTTAAATAAGTACACAACCAAAATATAAAAAAATTGAGTTCAAAAAAATCGATCGTAGCATTAGCCAAAGAAACCATTGCAATTGAAAGCTTAGCAATCTCTCAACTTGCAGATTTTATTGATGACACATTTGCAGAAGCTGTTGAATTTATCTACAATTCTACAGGCCGTGTCATTATAACAGGGATTGGAAAAAGTGCCATTATTGCCAATAAAATCGTGGCAACTCTCAATTCCACAGGCACTCCTTCCGTATTTATGCATGCCGCAGACGCCATTCATGGCGATTTAGGACTTATTCTTGACGATGATGTTGTCATCTGTATTTCTAAAAGTGGAAACACACCAGAAATTAAAGTGCTTATCCCTTTTTTGAAAAATGCAGGAAATACGTTGATTGCAATTACAGGAAATCAAAAATCCGTTTTGGCAGAACAAGCCGATTTTGTTTTTAATTCTTATGTCGAAAAAGAAGCATGCCCAATTAACTTAGCACCTACCACGAGTACAACAGCCCAGTTGGTGATCGGAGATGCCTTAGCGGTTTGTTTATTAGAACTTCGTGGTTTTACAAAAGATGACTTTGCAAAATACCACCCAGGCGGTGCCTTAGGAAAAAAATTATTTTTAAAAGTAAGAGATATATTAGCATTGAACGAAGTACCCGCAGTAGGACCCGATGCTAGCATCAAGAAGGTTATTGTAGAAATTTCAGAAAAACGCAAAGGGGTGACCGCTGTGACCGCTGCAGAAAAAATTATTGGAATTATTACCGATGGAGATTTAAGACGTATGCTGTCCGTCACAGAAGATTTATCACAACTAAAGGCGGAAGATATTATGAGTAAAAACCCACGATCCATCACCATCGATGCCATGGCAATTGAAGCAATGGAATTGATGGACACTCACAAAATTTCGCAACTTTTAGTTGAAGATCAAGGGAACTACGCCGGAGTAATTCATATTCACGACCTTATAAAAGAAGGAATTATCTAGTTATGGGAATACAAAAAGAAATGTCGTTTTTAGACCATCTTGAGGAATTAAGATGGCATATCATCAGAGCTTTGGGCGCTGTCATGGTGGCGGCAACAGCGGCTTTTTTAGCAAAAGGCTTTATATTTGACATCCTTATTTTTGGCCCTACAAAAGCTGATTTTTTTACCTATGAATTTCTTTGCAATACCTCAAAATTATTAGGATTTGAAAGTTTTTGCGACACTAATTTTGATTTTGAAGTTCAAAGTCGAACGATGGCTGGACAGTTTTCTGCACACATTTGGACTTCCATTACGTTTGGGTTGATCGTTGCATTCCCCTACGTACTTTATGAATTCTGGAAGTTCATCAGCCCTGGGCTTTACAACAAAGAAAAAAACAGCTCAAGAGGTTTTATTTTTATTTCCTCTATATTGTTTTTTATTGGCGTCTTATTTGGTTACTACATTGTTTGCCCGCTTTCTATTAACTTTTTAGGAACCTATTCTGTGGCCGAACAAGTGCACAACGATTTTGATTTAAACTCTTATATAGGTCTCATACGTGCGTCCACACTGGCATCTGGGTTTATTTTTGAACTTCCTATTATTATTTATTTCCTGACTAAAATAGGATTGGTCACTCCTGAATTCCTACGAAAAAACAGAAAGTATGCCTTGGTTATTGTGCTTATTTTTGCGGCTATAATTACCCCGCCCGATATTGCGAGTCAAGTGATTGTTGCAATCCCCGTATTGATCTTGTATCAAGTAAGCATACTGATCTCAAAACTAGTGTTAAGAAACCAAAAAAGAAAAGAAAAAAATGGCGAATGAAGTAGAGGAATTTAACGCGTATCGCGAGAAAATGAACACTAAAATTCTTGCAGAAAACAATACCGTTATCAAACGCATTTTTAATTTAGATACGAATGCTTTTCAAAAAGGGGCTTTAAACACTGAAACAAAAGAGCTGTTAGGCTTGGTGGCCTCTGCTGTTTTGCGCTGTGATGATTGTGTGCGCTACCATCTAGAAAAATGCCACGAAGAAGGCTTGAGCAGAGCGCAAATTTCAGAAGCATTGAGCATCGCCACCCTTGTAGGAGGTACGATTGTCATCCCTCATTTGAGAAAGGCTTATGAATACTTAGATCTTTTAGAAGCCTAGTTAAATTTAATATAAAGTACCCAGAGTTGATGGATAGTCTGTTTCATTTTACTATTTTTAAAATTCTTTAAGCAAACGAATGAAATTAAGAGTCGAAAATTTGATGAAGTCCTATAACGGACGAAAGGTAGTAAAGGATGTTTCACTTGAAGTCAATCAAGGGGAGATTGTGGGATTGCTAGGGCCTAATGGTGCTGGGAAAACAACTTCTTTTTACATGGCTGTTGGTTTGATTAAACCCAACGGCGGTGCCATCTATTTAGATGATAAGGACATTACGAACTACCCAATGTACAAAAGAGCCCAAAGTGGTATTGGATACCTTGCACAAGAGGCTTCTGTCTTTCGCAAATTAAGCATTGAAGACAATATTTTGAGCGTGCTTCAAATGACAAAACTTTCTAAAAAAGAACAAGTTGATAAAATGGAATCTTTGATTGACGAGTTCAGTCTGGGGCACATCAGAACCAACAGAGGCGACTTGTTATCTGGAGGCGAACGAAGACGTACCGAAATCGCGCGTGCTTTAGCAACCGACCCTAGTTTTATACTCCTCGATGAACCCTTTGCTGGCGTTGATCCCGTGGCGGTGGAAGACATTCAGCGGATTATTGCAAGACTGACCAAAAAAAATATTGGCATCTTAATTACGGATCACAATGTGCAAGAAACTTTGGCCATTACCGACCGTACCTATTTAATGTTTGAAGGGAGTATTCTTAAAGCTGGAAAACCCGAAGTACTCGCCAATGACGAGATGGTTCGAAAAGTCTATCTCGGTCAAAATTTCGAATTACGTAAGAAAAAATTAGAGTTTTAGAACCCCTTAAGCTTTTTTCAAAAACGGTTTCACAACCCGCTTCGATAGTTTCACTACTAAAAGGGTGATGATTCCTGCGCTGAGTCCAAATACCAAATCCCTTAAAATCCCTGGAAAACTTTCTAAAAGGTGATGAAAAATTTCGATGTTGTGAATGAATATCCCACCAGAGACCAGCAAAAGTGCAACCGTTCCAACCAACGACAAGCATTTAATAACCACTGGTAACGCACTCACTAAAGTCACTCCTATAAAATGAAGGCTGTTTTTTTTGCCCTTACTCATTTGTATTAACTTCAATCCAAAATCGTCCATACGGACAATGAGTGCCACAACTCCGTACACACCAACCGTGGCAATCATAGATATAATACTCACCACAATTATTTGAATCGTTATCGACTGGTCCAGTACAGTTCCTAAAACAATGATAATGATCTCAATGGATAAGATGAAATCCGTCAGAATCGCTGATTTTATTTTCTTTTTCTCTAAGGCTAAAATTTCCACTTCTGACAATGATTCAGCACTGGTATCAACGACAGTTGATTTATGTGGAAGGATGTATTCAAAAATCTTTTCAACGCCTTCATAGGCTAAATAGAGCCCTCCTAAAATTAATATAAACGTAATTACCGAAGGTAAAAAAGCACTGAGTAAAAAGGCAACCGGTAAAATAACCAGTTTATTGAAAAAAGAGCCTTTTGTAATGGCCCACAACACAGGTAATTCTCTAGAAGAAACAAAGCCAGAAGCTTTTTCTGCATTGACAGCTAAATCATCGCCAAGGATGCCCGCTGTTTTTTTAGCAGATATTTTACTCATCACAAGCACATCGTCCATAAGAACCGAAATATCATCTAATAATGCAAAAAAGCCTGAAGCCATAAAAGAGGTGTTTATTTAATAATTATTTCGAAGCGATTGACAAAAGGATATATGCTATGATGACAAGTGGAATTCCTGCAAATTGAAAAATAGCGAGAATTGCTATCGATAAAACAATCAATATATAGCGTGAGGCATTGTCTTTAAAATTCCATGTTTTAAATTTTAAGGCGATCAGCTTTATAGGTGCGTTTAACAAATAACAACTCACCAAGGTCAGCACGATAAGAAACCAAGGATTTAGAATCGTTGCATTGATTGCATCGCTGTGTTGATATTCTAATATAAGAGGTAAAGAAATAATCAAGAGGGTATTTGCGGGTGTTGGCAATCCAATAAACGCATCGGATTGATTGGTAGAAATATTAAATTTTGCCAAACGAAAAGCCGACGCTAAGGTGACTAACAACCCAAAATAAGGGAGTAAATTGTAGGTTTCCCAAGACAACTGTGGCGCTAAACCTAATAAATGAAAGAGTACCAAACCGGGCACTAAACCACTGGTGACCATATCAGCCAAAGAATCCAATTGCACACCCAACTCACTTTCCACCTTTAATTTACGAGCCAAAAGTCCGTCAAAAAAATCAAAGAAAACACCAAGACACACAAACAAGGCGGTGAGCTTCATATTGCCTTCCAAAGCAAAAATTACGGCCACACAACCAGAGAATAGATTTAATAATGTAATAAAATGAGGGATATATGATTTCACGATAAATTGTATTTAATTAGTAAAAATAATAAACTATTTTTGTTTTCGGTAAATAAACAACAATATCTAAAAAAAAATAGAGTTTACATTAGTGTTTATCAGTTCATTTAAAAAAAGCCCTTGCAAGTATTAAAATTTGTCTTTATATTTTTGACCCCACTGTTGATGGTGTCTCAATCTACTCGAAAATATTCCAATGAATTTTTGAATATTGGAGTGGATGCGTCTGCTTTGGGAATGAGCAATGCGGTCGTCGCCTCTTCTGATGATGTAAATTCTGGCTACTGGAATCCCGCCGGTTTGGTGCATCTAAAAGACAGTGAGGCTGCCATCATGCACTCCAGTTATTTTGCCAACATTGCCAATTATAATTACATCGCTTTTGCAATGCCTTTGGACGATCGAAGTGCGGTCAGTCTGTCGTTAATTCGGTTTGGAGTCGATGATATTTTAGATACCACTAAACTTATAGACCAACAGGGCGTGATCAATTACGATCGGATTAATTTATTTTCCGCGGCAGATTATGCACTTACGTTTTCTTACGCGAGAAGATTGCCCGTTCCGGGATGGAATTACGGTGTCAATGCGAAAGTCATTCGACGTATTATTGGCGATTTTGCAACCTCATGGGGATTTGGTTTGGATCTAGGTATTCAGTTTGAGTCCAACGATTGGAAATTTGGTTTGATGGCAAGAGACGTCACCACCACCTTTAATGCGTGGGCTATTAATGCAGACCGATTGCAAGACATTAAAGATGCCATCCCAGGACAAAATCAAGAAGAACCTGAAGCCACAGAGCTCACACTTCCTAAACTGCAACTTGGAATGTCGAAACTCTTTACTTTTAATTACGATTACACCCTAAGAACCGAAGTGGACTTCATCTGTCGGTTTGAAGAAAACAACGATATGATTTCCTCTTCTTTTGTCAGTATCAATCCTGCTTTGGGTCTTGAATTTGGATATACGGATCTGGTGTTTTTTAGAGCAGGGATCGGAAATTTTCAAAATGAATTACAAATTGATAACTCTACGCCTTTAACCTTTCAACCTAATTTTGGTGTCGGATTCAAATATAACGGCATATTTTTAGACTACGCCTTTACGGATATTGGCGATCAAAGTGCCGCCTTATACTCCAATGTATTTTCTCTCAAAATCGACTTAAGCATCTTTAGATAATGGACTTTAAAAAATTAATTACGCTTTTACTTGTATGGATAAGCTTCTCTGTAAACGCACAACTTGAGCTGACGACAGAGTCTGAAATCAGTATTCTGACCATTGGCGCCGGCACCTCTTTAAATGATGCGTTTGGACACAATGCGATTCGAATCAAAGACCCCGTTTATAAATTTGATATTGTGTTTGATTATGGACGGTATGACTTCGATACAGAAAATTTTTATCTGAAATTCGCACAAGGAAAACTCGATTATCAAATCAGTCAATCTAAATTTGAGACCTTTTTTGGGTACTATCAATATAACAACCGAAGTGTTAAAGAGCAAGTTTTAAACTTAAATTCAGAACAAAAAACCGTCTTTTACAATCTGTTAAAAGAAAACATCAAACCCGAAAATAAAAATTATCTTTATGATTTTTTCTATAATAATTGTGCTACAAAAATCAAAGATGACATTGAAAACATCCTAGACTACCAACTCGCGTATTACCCCGCAGCAGCATTTCAACAACTTTCTTTTAGAAATTTAATTCGTTCCGATTTGAATCAAAATTCATGGGGAAGCTTGGGAATTGATATTGCCTTGGGTTCAAAAATAGACCAGATTGCCAGCGTTGAAGAACATATGTTTTTGCCTAAATACTTACACCAACTGCTTGAAAATTCACGTTTAAAAACAGACGATTCAAAATTAGTGACTGCCTCAAAAACACTGAGCCCTTCTGATGCTATTACAAAAAGTGACTTTTTTAGCAGTCCGCTTTTCATCTTGGGAATTCTAGCACTTATCATGCTCTTCATCACTTATAAAGATTACAAAAACAACAGCCGTAGCAAATGGCTTGATGTTGGTTTATTTGCCATTACGGGCTGCATAGGTGTGTTTTTATTACTGCTTTGGTTAGCAACTGACCATCAGACAACGGCTTATAACTACAACCTTTTATGGGCGTGTGCGCTGAATATTTTATTCCTTCCTTCCATACGTAAGTCGAGGTTAAACAATCGTGGACTGAGCTATTTAAAATTCCTTGTACTGCTTCTATCTCTGATGGGGCTGCATTGGATCACAGGAGTACAATCCTTTGCTATTGGATTGATCCCACTTCTGATTGCTATTTGTGTGCGATATTTATTTTTAATTCATCATTTCAAGGCTGCAATTCGTCTATAATTATCCTTTCTTTGCAAAAACAAAATTTTGAATTACCTTAACGTAGAAAATATATCAAAGTCTTACGGCGAACTTAATCTGTTCGAAGACCTTTCTTTTAGTATTCATAAAGATCAAAAAATAGCGTTTGTTGCCAAAAATGGCACCGGAAAAACGTCTATTTTAAATATTCTTTCAGGAAAAGATGCACCCGATACGGGGCAAATCATTTATCGAAAAGGACTGCGAACTACTTTTTTATCGCAAGAACCTGTTTTAGATCAAACACTAACGATTGAGGAAACGATTTTTAATTCGGACAACCCGATTTTAAAAGTCATCAATACCTACCATGCAGCACTTGAAAATCCAGAAGACAGCAATCTCTATCAAACAGCTTTTGATGATATGGAGCGCTACCAAGCTTGGGATTTTGAAACACAATACACTCAAATACTTTTTAAGTTAAAACTTGAAAATTTAAACCAAAAAGTAAGTGAACTTTCTGGGGGGCAGCAAAAGCGTTTGGCTTTGGCCAATACCCTCTTAAGTAAACCCGATTTGCTTATTTTAGATGAGCCTACAAACCATTTGGATTTAGAAATGATTGAGTGGTTGGAATCGTTTTTTGCGAAGGAAAACATCACCCTATTTATGGTCACGCATGATCGGTATTTTTTGGAACGTGTTTGTTCCGAAATTATCGAGCTAGATGAAGGCTGTATTTATAACTATAAAGGAAACTACTCTTACTACCTCGAGAAAAAAGAAGAACGTATTGAGCGTGAAGCCATAGAAACCAATAAATCCAAACAACTCTTTAAAAAAGAACTTGGGTGGATGCGTCGTCAGCCAAAAGCACGAACAACCAAATCCAAGTCCAGAATTGATGATTTTTATGAAATAAAAGAACGAGCTAGTAAGCGTCGGAACGACCACGAGGTTCAGTTAGAAATCAATATGGAGCGCTTAGGAAGTAAGATTTTAGAAATTTATAAAGTCTCCAAAGCTTTTGAGGAAAAAGTCATTTTAGACAAGTTCGAATATGTATTTCAACGTGGAGAACGTATTGGAATTATCGGTAAAAATGGAACGGGGAAATCTACGTTTTTGAACATGATTACAGGTGGATTACAACCTGACAGTGGCAAAATCATACAAGGTGAAACCATTAAGTTTGGCTACTATACGCAAGATGGCATCAAAGCCAAACCAATGCAGAAGGTCATTGATGTGGTGCGTGAATTTGGAGAATACATTCCTTTAATGAAAGGCAAGCAAATTAGTGCCCAACAATTGCTAGAACGCTTTTTATTCAGTCGAAAAAAACAATATGATTTTGTAGAAAAACTAAGTGGTGGCGAACGAAAACGTCTGTATTTATGTACGGTGCTGATTCAAAACCCTAACTTTCTAATTCTCGATGAGCCAACCAATGATTTAGACATTGTAACGCTGAATGTTTTGGAAAACTTCTTACTCGATTTTCCGGGCTGTTTGTTAGTGGTTTCGCATGACCGTTATTTTATGGATAAAATTGTCGATCACTTATTTGTATTTCGTGGCGAAGGTATGGTGGAAGATTTTCCAGGGAATTATTCCGATTTTAGAACTTATGAAGACAGTACGCCTGTGGCGGCAGAACCTAAGAAAATAACCGCTTCAAAGGTTTCTACAGAAAGTCAATCTGAAGCTAAATTAAGTTTTAACGAACAAAAAGAACTCAAAAATTTGGAAAGCAAATTAAAATCTCTTGAGTTTGACAAAAAAGAATTAGAAGCAAAATTTCTTGTTCCAGAGATTGACATGGATACCATCGGAGCCCTGTCTGACGAATTGAAAGTCTTAAATGACGTGATTGAAGAAAAAGAACTAAGGTGGTTGGAATTAAATGAAAAGCTGAATTGAACCGACTCGTTTCATATTTAAAATTTTGGTGGCACTCCAAAAATGAACATGGCGTCCACTCCCCTTTTGTGTTTGATTTGGTTACCAACTGTTTTTATGACCGCAGCAAACACAGCGCGTATCAACAGCTTTCTTCAAACGATTCAAAGTCAAAGTTCTTAATTCTCTTAGGGGCTTATTTTAAGTTTGAGAACTGCTTCATTCCTGAAACCATTGACCCAAAATTTAAGGAAGCTTTAAATCTGGTACAAAACACACCTACATTTAAAACAATTGACGATTTAATCAAGACTGAATCTGAAATTTCAAAAACACCCTGTTTGATTTATCTCGATTTAAAAACCATTGAAGAATCTTCGATCGCCGAATTGTTTCAAATTTGTCACAAGGATTCCACAATTCTTATTCCCTCCATACGGGAAACTAAAACCAGATTTGAGCACTGGAATCAGCTGAAATCTCAGTCGGAAGTATCGGTGTCTATTGACACCTTTTATTGGGGACTGTTGTTTTTTAGAACCGAACAACCCAAAGAACATTTCACAATAAGGCTCTAATTACTTGCTGATTGGAATATTACTTTTAACTTTATAGCTCAAAATAATCTATGAAAATCTACACAAAAACAGGAGATAAAGGAACTACGGGACTCGTTGGAGGCACACGCATTCCAAAGCACGATTTGAGAATAGATTGCTACGGCACCGTCGATGAATTGAACTCCTACCTCGGTTTGATACGCGATCAGGCGATTTCAAAGGACAGCAAAACCACACTCATTGAAATACAAAACCAATTGTTTATCATTGGTTCTCTTTTGGCAACCGATCCTGAGAAACTGAAGGAGGAGTCTAAAAGAAAACGTCTCGGAATCACTTTTCTAGAAGCGGACGCTATTGCATTTTTAGAAACCGAAATTGATGCGATGAATTTAGCATTGCCTCCAATGACGCATTTTATTTTGCCCGGAGGCCATCAAACCGTGTCATTCTGTCATATTGCACGCTGTATTTGTCGCCGTGCCGAGAGAAATGTCTCTAAACTCAACGTAGATCAGCCCACCCAACCCGAGGTACTTATTTATTTGAATCGCTTGTCGGACTTCATTTTTGTGTTGGCACGAAAATTGTCTAAAGAGTTAGAAGCGGAGGAAATCAAGTGGATTCCTAATAAACCCTCCTAAATTAGGAAGCCAATTATTACAAATCACTGTCTAACAATTTTTTAGTTTAACAGATGGTTTTTAAACGTTCATAACTTTATTGACGAAATAAATGCTTTTTTACTTGATTTTTTCATCTAAAAAATTATTTTTGCAAAAATTAAATACTTCAACATATGTATTGGACATTAGAACTTGCCTCTTACCTAAGTGATGCGCCTTGGCCAGCCACTAAAGATGAATTGATAGATTATTCTATAAGAACAGGAGCTCCACTAGAAGTTGTGGAAAACCTTCAATCTATTGAAGATGAAGGCGACTCCTACGATTCTATCCAAGAGATTTGGCCTGATTATCCATCAGATGAAGATTATCTTTGGAATGAAGATGAATATTAAAAACTCAAAAATTATTTAAAAAAGTCTCAAACGAGGCTTTTTTTTTGCTTTATTTCACAAAGAAAATAACAACAAACTGTATCTTTGACTGTCTATACATTTAAAGATTATTAAAATAAAACCCAAAAATGAGTTTACTGAATTCGGTACTAAAAGTATTCGTTGGAGATAAATCCAAACAAGACGTGAAGGCGATCATGCCAATCGTTCACAAAATAAAAACATTTGAAGCCGCCACTGCAGCCTTGAGTAATGACGCTCTTAGAGCCAAGACTCAAGAATTCAAATCGACGATCTCAGAGGCTTGCAAAGCACTTGAAGATAACATCGCTGCGTTATATATTGAAGCAGACACCACGGAGGATATCGACCGAAAGGAAGAAATCTATCTAGAAATTGATGGTCTCAAAGATGAAGTGTATGCACAGACGCAAGAAGTTTTAGATGCCATTCTCCCTGAAGCCTATTCTGTTATCAAAGAAACTGCCAAACGTTTTGTGAACAACCCACAAATTGAAGTAACTGCCAGTCCTTTTGACCGAGAACTTTCGGGGACTAAAGACTATGTCTCTTTAAATGGTGAAAAAGCATTTTGGGCCAATTCTTGGGATGCCGCTGGAAAACCCATCACTTGGGACATGGTACATTACGATGTGCAGCTTATAGGCGGTGTCGCGATGCATCAAGGGAAAATTGCTGAGATGCACACAGGAGAAGGGAAAACACTCGTAGCAACGCTGCCAGTGTACTTAAACGCGATCACGGGCAAAGGAGTTCACTTGGTAACGGTGAACGACTACTTGGCAAAAAGAGACAGTGCTTGGATGGCACCCATTTTTCAATTTCATGGGTTGAGTATTGATTGTATTGATTACCACCAACCGAATTCTCAGGAACGTAAAAACGCTTACAATGCCGATATTACTTACGGTACCAATAACGAATTTGGATTTGATTACCTAAGAGATAATATGGCGCATACGCCCGATGATCTTGTGCAACGTCCACCGCACTATGCGATTGTCGATGAAATTGATTCTGTTTTAATTGATGATGCACGAACGCCTTTGATTATTTCAGGACCCATTCCTCAAGGCGATCGTCATGAATTTGTAGAGTTAAAACCAAAAGTAGAAGACATTGTTGGGGTTCAACGCAAATACCTTACAGCAGTGCTTGTTGATGCTAAAAAAATGATTGCTGCTGGTGACACCAAAGAAGGTGGTCTCCAGTTGTTACGTGTTTTTAGAGGAATTCCAAAAAACAAAGCATTAATTAAATTTTTAAGTGAAGAAGGAATCAGACAACTCCTTCAAAAAACAGAGAATTTCTATATGCAAGACAACAATAGAGAAATGCCCAAAGTGGATGAAGAACTCTATTACGTCATTGATGAAAAAAACAATCAGATTGAATTGTCTGATAAGGGCGTCGAATATCTTTCTGGAAAAGACAACCCCGACTTTTTTGTAATGCCTGAAATTGGCATGGAAATTTCAAAAATTGAAACTCAAAATCTTGCGACTGAAAAAGAAGCCGAACTCAAAGAAGAATTGTTTAGAGAGTTTGGAATCAAATCAGAACGCATTCATACGCTCAATCAACTTTTAAAAGCCTATGCCCTCTTTGAAAAAGACATTCAATATGTGGTCATGGAAAATAAAGTCATGATTGTCGATGAGCAAACCGGTCGTATTATGGACGGACGTCGTTACAGTGATGGATTGCACCAAGCGATTGAAGCCAAGGAAAATGTAAAAATTGAAGCGGCGACACAAACCTTTGCGACGGTGACCTTACAGAATTATTTTAGAATGTACCGCAAGCTGTCTGGAATGACAGGAACAGCGGTGACAGAAGCAGGTGAATTTTGGGAGATTTATAAATTGGATGTGATCGAAATTCCGACCAACCGTCCGATTGCAAGAGACGATCGCGAAGATTTAGTGTATAAAACCAAACGTGAAAAATACAATGCCGTTATTGACGAAGTGACGACCTTATCAAAAGCAGGACGTCCGGTATTGATTGGAACGACGAATGTAGAAATTAGTGAGTTGTTGGGGAAAATGTTGAGCATTCGCAAAATTCCTCACAACGTCTTAAATGCAAAGTTGCATAAAAAAGAAGCCGATATTGTAGCAGAAGCGGGACAGCCCGGACAAGTGACGATTGCCACCAACATGGCAGGTCGTGGAACGGATATCAAATTGTCTGAAGAAGTGAAGGCCGCAGGCGGATTGGCGATTGTAGGTACGGAGCGTCACGATTCGCGACGTGTAGACAGACAGTTACGTGGACGTGCAGGACGTCAAGGAGATCCTGGAAGTTCACAGTTTTATGTGTCTTTAGAAGACAATCTAATGCGTCTTTTTGGTAGCGAACGCATTGCCAAAATGATGGAC
>Ga0209199_1004038_pt1 | contig 13839 bp, 17 predicted proteins | sample COGITO_mtgs_1105_7_FD_184805 | JGI IMG/M metagenome (GOLD analysis project Ga0209199, IMG submission 184805) | Pelagic marine microbial communities from North Sea - COGITO_mtgs_110523 (SPAdes) (version 2) | ecosystem: Environmental > Aquatic > Marine > Epipelagic ...
ACTATTCACAACTTGTTTGGCAAGGTTTAACTAGTTAAAGTAAATTTGTAGCATCAATAAATCAACCATAAATGCGATATCAATTATTATTTCTATTTTCTCTTTCGAGCCTGATTTCTTTTGGGCAAATAACAGTTAACTCTATAACTGTGACGACACCAAGCCCTTCTTCATGCACCGATACTTATATCACTATTGCAACAACCGAGAATTGTGCTAATTACGGAGTGCTTGGCACTTCTGTTGCAATAGTCGGAAATACAGTAACCGCTCAAATAGATTTCACAGTTGGTTTTATTTGTCTTCCAGCGACTGTATCTGGTATTCATGTAATAAACCTTGGACAACTTCCCGCGGGAGTTAACGCAATCACAGTTGATGCATTCTTAAATGGTGGGTTTAGTTCTACTTTAGGTCCGCAAAATCAACTGGTGGCATCTTGCTGTGGTGCCACTTCTTCGTTTACAGCAGCCTCAAGTTCAGTGTGCCAGTTCGACACTCTGATGGTTACAAATAATACGACCAATGCAGATAGTGTGAGATGGTTTGCTGATGGCATACTCCTAGATACAGCGTTCACACCAACTTTCACATTTGGATCTGCTGGTACCATTGATTTATCTCTTGTTGCTTATTCTGATACGTGTAACGATACTTCCTCTACTTTAATTACGGTTGTTCCATTACCACAGTTCTCCTTAGGAAATGATACAGCAATATGTTTGAATGATGAGTTGGTATTGTCTTTACCTGGCTTTAGTTCTTATTTGTGGTCTAACGGTTCTGCGTCAAATAACTCCATGATTGATTCGGTTGGATTTATATGGCTAGAAGTTTCAGATACTAATGGATGTAAGAGTAGGGATACCTTGAATATTACATCACTATTACCCTTAACTGATGTTGATTTAGGTCCAAATATTGACAAGTGTCCAGAAGCTCAAGAAACCTTGACTGCTTCTAGCATGCACGTTATTTATTTATGGTCAGATGGTTCAACTTCAAGTTCAATTGTAGCAACTCAGCCTGGTGAATACTGGTTAGAAGCCACTGATAACGGACTTTGTCCTGGTCGAGATACTGTAATAGTTGCTGACTATCAAGTTGATCCAATTCAGTTTGTTGAGGATTCGAATAAATGTGGTGTTAATACTGTGACATTGTCTTCCAACTACTTTATTTACAATTGGTCCAATGGCTCAACACAACCTAGTGCTGATATTTTGATAAACTCTACGGTAGGTGTTAGTGTAATTGATCCTAATGGTTGTTTTCAAGAGGATTCATTAGAGGTGGAAGTGTTTGATATTCCAAATGTTAATCTCGGTAACGATACATACCTATGCGGTACGCAAGGCGTTACTTTAACATCTAACGTGACGGGTCAGTATTTGTGGTCTACAGGAAGCATGGCATCAATAATTTTAGTAACTCAGGTAGGGCAGTATTGGCTTGAAGTAACCAATGTTGATGGGTGCTTTGGAAGAGATACAATTACTGTGGAACAATGCTTGGGAGTTCAGGAAGAGGTTGGTGCCTTGATTAAAGTTTATCCAAACCCGGTCAGTACCTTGCTTAATCTAGATGTTGAGCCTTCTTTTATCGGACGAACTTGCACAATTTACAATGTAGAGGGAATAGTAGTTAGTAAAAATGAAATATTAAGTCAGCATAGCAGTGTTGATGTTTCTCAATTTTCTAATGGATTTTACTACTTTGAAATTGGAAATGAAAAACTATTGACACCTATTGTGATCAATAGGTAAGGTTTTTTAGATTAGAATTTTATTCCAAGTCTTTTATAGATAAATCCCATAAGCCAAGCTGGTCCTACTAAAAGGAATTGATTGTCCTTGAAAAAGGAAGGATTTTTCCTTCGATTTTATGACCAATAAATTGTCCTATCCAAGCCAATACTAATAAGGTAAGCGAAATGGCCCATAAAGGAGTCTCTGCGGTTTCCATGATTTTCACATTCATCCAAACGGTAAATACGGAGAATAATAGCATCCCAATTAATATCCTGGAAGAAATACTGAAATAGAAGATGCAAGTCAACAGAATAGCGATTGTGCCGTAATTGGCATACGCAGAGAAGACAGGAGGGAATAATGAGGCTAAAGAATGACTAGGTATTGAAACCAGTAGACCAGCAATGCTGAAAAAAAATGGTCGGAACGCAAATCCAATGGATGAATTTATTTGTAGGGTTTTGATGACTTTCACCATACTCATCAAACCATTCTTGGGCTGAATTCACTCATTAAATGTAATTATTGCACCAATTAACTGGAGAGGATCATTCCATCTAGGCAGAGCTTTGTATAGAAAGGCTCAATGTTTTGTTTCAATTGCTGGACATCGGCAATACCAAATTCCTTCGTAATAACAGGTATAAGTTCAAAAACTGAAATGGGCTCAGTTTGCATTGTGGCTAATAACCACGCGAAAAAAGGAGAGAGGTTTAAAAACTTCACTTTAAAGGTTTCAGGTTGTCTGAAAATCAGACAGAAGTATTGTCCTTCTTCACTGATAGAAATGAATCGTGCGTTTTTTAAGTGGAGCGGATACGAAAGCGTTAAAATCTCGGATTCAGGATTAAAAACCCAAGGATCGCTGAAGAAGTCTGAGGTTTTTTCTTCAGGGAACTGCTCGTCAGGCATCATGTAATATTCAACTTCTTTCCATTCGAAGTTTAAGAGTTCTATTAGTAGAGGATATTTCTTCGTTAATGATGATTGGTGCTTTTCAGTGTATTCGATCAATTCAAGAGGCATCTTCCAAACCTGTGGGTCTTGGCAATTATGACTTTCGAAGAATTCTTGGATTAAGATACTCCACTCTTTATTGGTGAGAAGGTTTACAGTAAGCGGGTAGGTGCTACTCAAAGCCTCTCTAACCACTCCAAACACTAATCGCCTGTAATTGTGCAGACGACCTTCAGTAATTCCTTCTAAAGAAGGTTCAGCTCCATCGCGACAAAACTTTGCCAACAAACTTTGCTGCTCAATGGTATCAATGTGCAATGATTGGCTCATGGTCCCATTGTTTTTGGCAGATTGACTCCAATTGATTCATTTCTGCTGCTAATTCTTCCATTTCAGGAATATTGAAATCTCGTTCTAATAAAACAGGAACTGGCTGATCCAATTTTGAAATTGCGAATTCAAATAGATCATATACCGGATCAATTATGGCTTGACCGTGAGTGTCGATGATGAGGTCATCACTCACTTTTTCATGTCCAGCCATGTGAATGTACTTTACGCTTGAAAGATCGAGTTGCTCGATAAATTGTTTTGGATCGTAGTTGTGATTAAATGCATTGACATAAACATTGTTGATATCAAAGAGCAATTCACAATCGGATTCTTTGAGTATGGAGTTAATGAATTCAACTTCACTCATTTCAGCTGCAACAGGGGTGTAATAGGAAACGATTTCAATAACCAACTTACGCCCTAAAAAGTCTTGGACTTGTTTTATTCGCTTGGAAATATGCTTAACAGCATCCTCTCGGAATGGAATAGGAAGAAGGTCGTAAATATGTGCGTTGTCGCACTTGCTGTAACTTAAATGCTCAGAATAGACTTTGACATCCCATTCTTGCATGAATGATTTAATTTTTTTGAGAAAATCCCAATCAATGGGATCTGGACTTCCAATCGAAAGCGAAAGCCCGTGTGTGTAGATTGGATATTTGTCAGCTACTTTAGAAAACTCATTTTTCCAATAGCCACCCACATCTACCCAATTTTCAGGTGCTACTTCCACAAATGCAGGATTGAGAACATCACTTTCTAAAAAAGCTGATCCAAAATCTTTGCGGTATCCTATTCCTACGTGTTTTGACATAAAAAAGAAAAGCCTGACCTTGAATATAGATCAGGCTATATATGTAATTATCTAGTTAGGCTTAACAGTCTTAGCAGGCTTTACTGTTGCTTTAGCACCAGCTGGTTTCATTTCAGCTTTCGCTTCGCCACACTTACCTTCACCGCATTTGTGCTCAGCAGCCTTAGAATCAGCTGGCTTCATGTCAGCTTTCGCTTCGCCACATTTCCCTTCGCCACACTTATGCTCAGCAGCTTTAGAGTCACCAGCTTTCGCTTCGCTTTTCTCTTCGCCACATTTACCTTCACCGCATTTAGCTTCAGGTGATTTAAAGCCTGTGTTTGAAGCATCCAATAGATCTGCTCTTAGTTCAGAACCTGATCCAAGATCATCATAAGAGAATAACTCATTAGCATTAGAAGTCCCTAAAAGAGCTCCAGCCATAATTGTTCCAGTGATTAATGCACCTAAACCTTTGTTTGTGTTTTTCATACTATTTTGGTTTTAATTGTTGCGAATTATTTAGTCGAATCCTTCATCCGTCCTTCAAGATCTTGCTTTTCAGATTCAGAAAAAGAATCATGAGTGTTTGCATGTTTTGAGACTCCATTTATCCATGAACTTTGAACATTAAAAGCACTGCAATATTTGCACATCATTAAGTGAAAAGATAGCTCTATTCGTTCTCTTAGAGTTATTTTATTCTCTTCTTTCTTAATTGTTAGTCTTGTTGACTCTTTACAGTTTATCATTTATCGAACCAGTTTTTCTCGATACAAGAACGCAATTGCAGCTTTGCCCTATGGATTAATACCCAATAGTTAGAAGATGATATTTCAAGTTCCTTACAAATGGTTTTAGATTCTTCTCCATCTATATACTTCATAGTGAATACTTGAGCCTGAACCTCTTTCAACGCAGACTTGCATTGTATAAATATTTGCATGAATTCTTTATTCTGAATTATGTTGTCTGTTGATCATTCTTTGGGGAGTTTACCATCCATCCAATGCCCTTTATTATCGAATGAATCGTCATCGTCATCATCGGTTCCGAAATCAGATTCAAGCACTTCTTTTCGCTTTTTGTAATAATCTAAGATTCGACTTCTGAGTATGAGGTAAAGCCAATTTTTTTCAGAAATCTCTCCTCTAAAGTTCTCTTTGGATTTAAGCGCGGAAAAAAACGTGTCTTGAACAAGGTCTTTGGCCACATCTCGCTCTGGAACTCTAATGAGGGCGTAGCTTAAAAGTTGATCAGCATAAAGGTTGATCCAAGTTTCAGGGTTGAGTTGGTGTTTAGTCATTCAGAAATCCAATGTAATACTTATCTGAGAATTGATCCCCGCAAGGTGGTTAAATATGAAGGTTGAAGTTAAGGGTTCATGTTAAATTTACTATTTGTTATTTTAGAGTATCTAATTTCTTAGTTAATTTGCAGTGTGAGAAGATTCGTGAGTTTTTTTCTATTAATCCTATTGGCATTTATCAATGTGCCTCGTGAGTTTATTCACGAATGTGATCAGGATTTACCTCACGATACAAGTGGTTTTCAAACAAAACACTTAGAAGAAGATTGCTCTATTTGTGACTTTTCATTTGCGCCTGTTGTAGAACAGACTGAAGTTGCCGAGTTTGTATTTCTAATTCTGTTTTTTCAATTTGAGACATCTTCAATTATTAATCCTGAGCATGTTTCTATATCCCACTCTCAAGGGCGAGCACCTCCTGTTTTAGCTTAATCGGTATTAGATTTTAGCTAAAACAACCCTGAATGAAATATTTATTAATGCTATTGCTTAGTGCAGTGGCATCTCCCATATTTACGCAAGAGATTTGCAATTTAACCCTGACTGGTCATGTAATTGACGAGCATGATGGGGCTGTCTTGTCCTTTTCAGAAATTAGACTCCTCAATGATCAAAGGGCAACAGTAGCTGATCAGGATGGCACTTTTAAGTTTGATAAGCTATGCTCAGGAACGTTCGATTTAGTGATCAATCATATTGGTTGCGAACCTGATACTCTTCATATTGAGTTGTTTTCGGATTTGGAAATGGTGTTCTTTTTAGAGCATCATTCAGAAATGCTCGAGATACTGACTGTTGAGGCTAAGCGTCCTCATAAAGATATCGCTCAAAGGGTCGAGGTCGATAAAGAAAAGCTTGATTTGAATCGTGGCGTTTCGCTCGCAAGCCTTTTGGATGAATCTCAGGGTGTTCAGTCTTTGAATACGGGAGGAAATATCTCTAAACCCGTGATTCACGGTATGCATAGCAATCGGGTTGTGATCATGAGCGATAATACTAAATTGCAAGGACAGCAATGGGGCAGTGAACATGCCCCTGAAATTGACCCTCTTTCGGTGGCTTCTTTAGAGGTTATTCAAGGTGCAAGTGGTTTAAGATATGGCCCTGAAGCTATTGGTGGGGTAGTTATTGCCAAGAAGAGTGAGTTAGGAAAGAACAGAAAGCTCAATGGAAAACTAAAATCAAGTATTTCATCTAACGGACGACAAGGAATGCTTTCAGGTGAATTGCAAGGTGCTTTGACCAAGAAGCTTCCATTATTCTTTAGAGCTCAACTTTCTGGGACAAGGGCTGGTGATCTCAAAGCACCAGATTATTACTTGAAAAATACTGGTAAAGAGGAGTTTAGCGGATCTGGCCAGTTGTCTTGGATCAAGGAAAAGTATGGGGTTGACATTCAGTATAGCCAAATTCAAACACAGCTTGGAATTTTTTCATACTCGCATATTGGCAACCTGTCTGACCTAGAACAGGTCATTGAATCGGGAGTGCCACAAAACCTTTCTGATTCTTTTAGTTATTCTATTTCTGCACCGAATCAGTCAGTTATCCATGAGATAACCTCAGCGAGATTCTTCTGGAAGCCAAAGCTGGAGAGTAAGGTTGAATTCAATATATCAAGGCAATATAATCTTCGTCAAGAGTTTGATGTCAGCACATTTAGTGATCCATCTATTGCTGATTTACAATATGAAATCACGACCCATCAAGCTGATCTTCATTATGAACATAGAATGAGCGGTAATTACAAGCTTGAATTCGGAATTGCTTCTGAAACTCAGGCTAATACGTATGAAGGCCGTTTCTTCATTCCTAATTTCAGGAACTATCAAGGCGGTGTTTATACCATTCATCACCTCAATATCGGTTCATGGGAATTTGAAGGTGGAGCACGTTATGATTATAGATGGCAGCAAGCGTTTATGTATCAGGATGATGACTTGTATTCGCCTGTGCGGACTTTTGATGGCCTTTCATGGAACGTAGGTGTCTCGAAGGAAATCGAGAAAATTACTCTAATGATGAGTTTTGGAAGGGCATGGAGAGCTCCATCCATTAATGAGTTATATAGTTCCGGATTACATCACGGAGCAGCTGCTATTGAATTTGGAGATGAATCAATTGACTCTGAAGTTGTGCACTCTGGAAGTGTTTCTCTGAGCACAAATAAACTCTCAATTTTCAATATCCGCACGGAAGTAAATGCTTCGGTATTCGCATACCTATTTGATAATTATATCTATTTACGCCCTGCTCAGCCTCCAACGTTGACAATTCGAGGTGCATTTCCAACGTTCTATTATTCTGGCGTTGATGCTTGGTTTAGAGGTGTTGATGCATCTATTAAATTTCACCTAACATCAAAACTGAATATTTTTTTAGGCGTTGAATCAATTCGTGCAAATGAGATTAATAATGGCGAATACATTATTAATATTCCTGCCGATCGGGTTGATGCATCAGTAAAATATTCACTTTGGGAGCGAAAGTGGTCTCATAAGGTATCTTTTCATTCTTCTTTCACACGCCAACAAACGCGTTTCCCATTAGGTGTTGATTACACCAATCCACCTGCTGGCTATGTTTTGTTAGGAGGAAGCTTATCAGGCGCTTTACCAATCGCCACTAATCAATTACAGTACAGTTTTGGTGTGGAAAGCGCTAATAATCAAGACTATAGATCCTATTTAAACAGGCTCAGGTATTATGCAGATGAGCCTGGAATCAATTTTATTTTAACTCTTCAATTTAAATTTTAAACAGTTTTAAAAATGAATAAGCACATTTTAATTTTATCGATAATGTCATTTTTTATTTCACTTGAATCATGTAAAAAGGATGACGATGATCCTGAGCTTCCACAGGTACTAGAAAATGAACCTGAGAGCATCACTAAGGTTAGATTGTCCTTCGAAAGCACAAACCCAACGGGAAATAGTTTTGCTGCGGAATGGAGTGATTCTGATGGAGTAGGCGGGAATGCTGCGTCTATTGACACCATTAGGTTAGACAGCGGTCAGACGTATGATCTTGACATCTCATTTATTGATGGCTCGGGTAATTCTGAAGAAGATTTAACGTTCGAAATTCAGAATGAATCTGATGAGCATTTGGTATGTTTCGAAAGTGGTCTTTTGGGAACAGCCCTAAGCAATACAATTACTGATTCAGATGGAACATATCCAATTGGTATTCAGTCTGAGTGGATAGTGAATAGTAAAGCCAATGGAACAATGACCATTTCATTAAAGCATCAGCCTGACGGATTGAAAAATGGTAGTTGTGATGTTGGAGAAACTGATGTTGAAATTGAATTTCCAGTAGTGATTAATTAATCTTTTAAACGAAGAAAGGCGCCCACTGGGCGCCTTTCTTTTTAGCATTTGGATTCTTAATCAGCAATAGACTCAGTATCTGGGGCTGCTTTGCTTCTTTCTGCAGCACGTTGTTGTCGTTCCGCTTTTTTGATTTCTTGAAATTTAGTTTTTTGTTCATCTGTGAGAATTGCATGAACCTTTTCTCTTTCCTCATTTCGCTTAGCTTTCATTTCTTCCCTTTTTTCAGGTGTCATTTCTCCACGATTTTGAGACGGTGCTTCTTCTCTGTATTCTGCTCGCACAGTATTAATCTGATCTATTTGCGTTTCCGTCAGGTTAAGTTCAGTTTGGTAAGACTCGATACTTTCATGCCTCATGTTTTTAGGATGAAAGGGTCTCTGAGCGATAGTTACTGAAACGATAATAATGCTGAGGGCTAATGTTGCTATATGCTTTTTCATTGTTGTTTTTATTAGAATTTGTAAAGCTAAATCAATATAAGGGCCAAAATATTATAAGTTCAAATAATAAGGCTTTAATCGTTGTGTACCCTCTTGGGTATAGGTATGATTATCAGTATATAAAGTGAGTTCTTCGCAATCTATCTTTGTGTTTTCATCTTTTGAGAGAAGAACGATTACTCGATTAAATGCTCGGTCTTTTTTTGGACGGACACTTAATTTGCGCTCAATAAACCATTTCCCTTTCTTGCATTCCTTTTCTATTTGAATGAGTCGCTCATATGGCATTACTAGAGCTAGTTGTCCTGTCTCATTGGTTAAGGAATAAGAATGAATAAGAAGAGATTCTAAACTAAGATGTTCTTCATGGCGCGCTGCACTCACGCGACTCTCTTTGTTTTTAGTTGATCCTACGAAGAAAGGAGGATTGCATACTATAAGATCATACTTGGTATTTGTTTTACTAACGAAGTCATTCAAGTCTATATGACTTACCCGCAATCTCTCCGTCCATGGAGATTTTACGAAATTATCCTCGGCTTGATCACTACTTAATTGGTCTAGTTCAATAGCTTCAATTAATGCTGTACTCTTTTGTGCTAGCATGAGAGCTATAACTCCAGAGCCAGTTCCAATGTCCAGAATATGTTGTGCGTTTTTAGGTTTGAGCCATGCTCCAAGAAGACAAGCATCTGTGCCTACTTTAAAGGCTGCATTTTCCTGCTCAACTCGAAACTGCTTGAAGTCGAACCATGAATTAGCCATTTACAAAGCGTCAATTACTTGAGAAAAAAGTTCGATAAGCTTTTCTTCTGCCTTGCCTGCAATTTCCATGATTTCATCGATATCAATTGGCTTCAGATTATCAGGATCGCACTCATCAGTAAGAACAATTACTGCTGCCACATTCATTCCACTGTGCTTAGCAACAATAACCTCAGGAGCAGTACTCATTCCGACAGCATCAGCGCCAATAGTTCTCAGAAACCGGTACTCTGCTGGTGTTTCAAGCATAGGGCCTTGAACGGCAACATAAACGCCTTGCCGAAGGTTAAACTTTTTGGAGTCTGCTATAGATATTATCTTTTCTTGCAAATTCTTTGAATAGGTTTCACTCATGTCAGGAAAGCGTGGACCGAGACGTTCGTCATTAGCGCCAATCAATGGATTGGTTAGTAAAAGGTTGATTTGGTCTGTGATCATCATCAAGTCGCCTTTCTTGAACTCAAGATTTATTGCACCAGCAGCCCCGGATAGAAGGAGATTGCTAGCACCTAAAAATTTCATAACTCTAATCGGAAATGAAATAGCTTTCATATCGTATCCTTCATAGTAATGAAGTCGACCTTGCATGGCTAAAACCTTTTTGTTGCCTATAGTTCCAAAAATGAGTTTGCCCTTGTGCGACTCAACTGTGGATGCTGAGAAATACGGTATGTCGGTGCTGTCGATTGAAATGGAGTCCTGAATTAGATCAGCTAATTTCCCAAGTCCTGTTCCTAGCACAATACCAACTTCTACATCTTTTATTCCTTTAGAGGCTAAGAACTGGGTTGCTTCTTGAATTTTTGAGAACAGATCCATTCAATGATTAGTTTTCTCTGTTAATGTAGTAGCTATTTGCTTGGGCCAAACTAGTAATGACCATGTCATTGATACACAAGTTATCGGGAAGCGTGGTTACGTAATAAACTTGTTCTGCAATATCGTTTGGTGTCATAGGTTGATAGCCATTATAAGCAGCTTTTGCGCGTGCTTCATCTCCATGAAAGCGCACAAGACTGAATTCTGTTTCTGCTGCTCCAGGAACAATCTGAGTGACTTTGATTCCCGTGCCTAAAAGGTCAATCCGCATTCCTTTAGAAATGGCATCCACTGCGTGCTTTGAAGCGCAGTACACATTTCCATTTTCATAGACTTCTTTACCCGCTGTTGATCCTATATTGATGATGTGTCCTTTCTTTCTTTCAATCATTAACGGAATGATTGATTTAGAGACATAGAGAAGACCTTTCACATTGGTGTCAATCATTCTATCCCAATCTTCAATATCACCATCCTGAATGTGATTTAATCCACTTGCTAAGCCAGCATTATTGATGAGTATATCGATGGATTGCCATTCTTTTGGCAAACTATTTAGATTGATTTTAACTGCCGATTGATCGCGCACATCAAAAGAGAGCGTCAATACTTTGACTTGAAATTCAGATTCTAGAGATGTTTTCAGTTTTTCAAGACGTTCGGTTCTTCTCCCGGTGATGATAAGGTCGAAATTATTTTTTGCAAATGTGTTTGCGATGGCCTCACCGAATCCAGCTGTAGCGCCAGTGATCAATGCGATTTTATTCATGGCTCAAATCTAACACTTGATTATTGGATTCAGATGGAAAAAGGGAAGAGAGAATTGTAAAAACGTTAAAGCCCGCTGACCAATCGCTTGATGATTACTGATAGCGGTTCAACAGCCTTGATGCTTTCAATAGCAGGGCCAGCAACCCATACAGTTTTGTATGTGGCCTTATTAGCGGCATTAGAGATTTTATTTAATCCTCTCACAGCAATGAACATCTTGATGTACTTCTTAAGCCATTTGTTTCGATGCATTAACTTCTCCAAAAAACTGGCTTCAGTTCCTATTGTTTGCACATAGGGAGTATTAATAACGGTAAGAGCACTACCAGACATTTTAGTTGTTCTCACAATGTCTTTCTCACCATATTGAACCAATGCATTTTTATAGTCATCAGATACTCCGGCTTCTTCGCTCGCAATAAAGATTGTTCCTACCGATACAGCACTTGCCCCCAAGTCAATCATTCTTTTAATATCATCTGAATTACTAACTCCTCCAGCAGATATTATTGGGATATGTAACTCTTTTTTGAGCATTGGTATTAGCTCTTCAGGAGTGATATTTCCTGCATGCCCTCCGGCTACCGAATTAACAGCTATTACAGCGTCAGCGCCAAGCTCTTCGACCTTAAGGGCATATTTTAAGTCAGTCACATCGCAGAATACTTTTATCCCTAGAGGCTTGCATCGATCGATGCATTCTTTTGGGTTTCCAAGAGAGGTGATGATGTAATCAATCTTTTTTTCAATGCATGTACCTAACTGTGTTTTGTACTTAACGTTTGATTTATTAACGATAAGGTTTACACCAAAAGGCTTTGAAGAATGAGCTCTAATATTATCAATAGCCGCTCTAAATTCTTTATCAGTGCGGTAGTTTAATGCTGGAAATGTGCCCGAAATACCGTTGTCTGAAGCAGCTACTACCATCGCTGCATTTGAAACTAAAAACATGGGAGCCATGATTACTGGGTAATCGGCTTCAAAAAGATTTTTGTGCGTGTCTATTGCCATTGATTAGTTATAAGAGAGGATAAAACCTATCATCTAGTTGTGTCAAAAAACTTAAGACAAAGAAACGGAATTGATTATCGTCTGAAGCCCATCAACATAACTGCACAACCGCTTGCTCCAGCAATAGGATCAAGCTGTGCCTCAATGATTACGTCAAGAGTAGCTTCTACTTGAAAATCCCAATGAGGGGCGTTTTGAAATTCATCATTCTTAAAAAGAAGATTTCTTTGAGAATCAAACACTCTGTATTGAAGATTTCCATCTTGAGTTCCACTGCATCCGGCTAATCTATAAGTAGTTCCTCCATATAGCGTTGCGTTAAACTCAGCTACTTGGTCACTTAAAAGTAACGCACGATAGTGCTGACCATCTGAAAGATATTGACTACTAATATGAGTTTGACAAACATCAGCTGTAATTTCACATTGAGCATTAGCGCCTACAGACGCTAGAAAAAGGACACAAATCAGGATCAAATTTCTCATGAGGCTGAAGTTGTAATTATATTTTTGCGTAACGCAGTTATTTTATTTGATATCTCTTCCATCAGAGCATTGTCTAACTCCACGGAGCTTTTACTCTTTATAATCGTAAGTTTCTGGTCTGGTTTTGTTTCAGGCTCGAAATAAGAGTATGTGCTGTTCACCTTAGCAAAAGATGCTTTTAAATCGTTCAGCGAGGCCAAAATATCATCAAAACGACCATCACTATTTTGCAGGGTTATGAATCCAATAAGATTGACAAGTGTATTTTTTTGCTCTCCCACGCGTGCTCGAAGCGCGTCATTGTCAAGGCTCTTACTCAATTCAGAGACAAAGTATAATGATTCAACCCATCCTCCATAAAGAATCATGGCGCTTAAATCTTCACTTTCATTCTCTTTTAAATATTCATCACTAAGGCGGTTGAGTTCAGAAACGAAAATTAATAAAGAGTCTTTATTTTCCATGTTTCCCTCAAAACGCTTCATTAGACCTTTATATAAGGCAGGAGAAATACCGAGCTCTGCACCTAACTTCTTTGTAGTAGCCAAAAGTGTGCAGGCCTTTTGGGATTGATTGTAAATCAAGTAATAACCCAAGTCGGCTCCATAAACCCCAAGATTCATAGCCTGCTTAATTTTTACAGAATATTGACCAGCATCCACAACTGGATTCAACATTGACTCATTGAAATGACCACCAACTTCCTCAATAAGCATTGCTGTTTCAAGAGGTGAAGGCAAGTTGAATAATTTATCACCCACTTTCAATAACGATGAACCTGAAGCTTTAGCCTTTGGTTCTGAGGATTCTGAAGAAGGTCCGCTATCCATATTCTTTGGGTCTTCACTACCACAGGATGATAAAGTCAAAACAGAAATGATGGCTATTGATAGAAGAAAGTATAAAGATGATTTCATTTAGATTCTGAATTGCGTCCTAAGATATTGGTTTTTTTGAGAAATATCTTCAAACTGAATACGGATATAATTGACAATGAAACGTAGATAACTGCATTTTGGAATTCCATCAAAATTAAACTACCAATCGCAAACAGGAACGAAATA
>Ga0209199_1004041_pt1 | contig 13832 bp, 14 predicted proteins | sample COGITO_mtgs_1105_7_FD_184805 | JGI IMG/M metagenome (GOLD analysis project Ga0209199, IMG submission 184805) | Pelagic marine microbial communities from North Sea - COGITO_mtgs_110523 (SPAdes) (version 2) | ecosystem: Environmental > Aquatic > Marine > Epipelagic ...
TTCATTAATATTATTCCTCGATAAACAAAAAACAGTAAAATAATCTTAACTTTGTTAGAAATTCAAAAGCGAGCGTTATGTTGATTATTGGTATTGGTGGTGGAACAGGAAGTGGAAAAACGACGGTGGTAAATCAAATTTTATCAGAATTTCCAGCAGGAGAAGTTCAAGTGATTTCTCAAGACTCTTACTATAAAGAAACGTCTCATTTGACCTTTGAAGAACGATGTAAAATTAATTTTGACCATCCAAAATCAATCGATTTTGAACTGCTTGAATCTCACTTGAAAGCCTTAAAAAATGGTAAAAACGTCAACCAACCCGTATATTCCTTTAAAACGCACAACCGAACTGGTGAGACCACAATTACAGAACCTAAAAAAGTAGTGATTGTAGAAGGGATTTTAATTTTATCTAATACTGAGTTACGATCGCTTTTTGATATAAAAATATTTGTTCATGCAGATAGTGACGAGCGCTTAATGCGCCGTTTAAAAAGAGATATCGCTGAGCGCGGAAGAGATTTAGACGAAGTTTTGGAACGTTATCAAACAACGCTCAAACCTATGCATCAACAGTTTATTGAGCCGATGAAAGCCTTTGCCGATATTATCATCCCAAACAATCATTATAATACCGTGGCTGTAAATGTTGTGAAATCAATTATAAACGATCAACTCTAATGTTAAAAAAGTCCAACCGTTTTTTAAAACTACTGAAACCCTTTAAGAATATTTATTTTCTTATATTGATCGTGTTTATTGTTTGGATGGTGGTGTTTGATGCCAATTCGTGGTTGATTCACTCCGATTTAAATGAGGACATTGAGGATTTAAATTCTAAAATTGAGTTTTACAATGGTGAGATTGAAAAAGATCAAAAAGAAATCAACACATTAAATTCTACCGATGGAATTGAAAAATATGCGCGTGAGCATTATAAAATGAAAAAAGAAAATGAAGTCGTTTATATTATAGAAGATGCCGACAGTTTAAAGGTTAAAACAAATGAGTAAGTCAAATCTTTTTGAGAATTTTGAATCCGTTTCTGCCAAAGCGTGGAAACAAAAGATTCAATTTGAACTTCAAGGAAAAGATTTTAACGACCATTTAGTTTGGAATTCTATCGAAGGAATTGACGTGAAACCCTTCTATCATTCCGAAGCTTATTCCAAAGCACCCGCCATTCAACACAATTCTTCTGACTGGAACATCGGACATTCAATTTATGTAAATTTCGTAGAAAAAAGCAATACCCACGCTCTTAAATTGATTGAAAGTGGAGTTGAAAGTATACATTTCACACTCCCAACAGCTGATATTTCAGTAGAAAAACTTCTTAAAAACATAGATACTTCTCTAGTGCCTATTTATTTTGAACCTTTGTTTCTTTCAGAAGCAGTGGTCAAAACACTTCAGGAGTTTTCATTGAAAAATAAGACCTCATTTTACATCTTACAAGATCCCATTGGTCACTTGGCACGCTCTGGAAACTGGCATGAAAATCTCAAAACAGATCTACATACATTAAAACAAACCCTTGCCTTAGGGAGCAATTTAAAAAGTGTTATTTCTATCGATTTGGGACTCTTTCAAAATGCAGGCGGTAGCATGATTCAACAGCTGGCCTATACCCTAGCCCATGCGAATGAATACCTTAATTTATTTGATGGTGACGCTATAAAGTCTATCGTTTTTAAAGTTTCTGTTGGAGGAAATTACTTTTTTGAAATAGCAAAACTTCAAGCATTGCGAGTCTTATGGCAAAGTCTCACAAAGGACTACGGTCTTTCAATTGATTGTCATATTCTTACACAACCCAGTCGTCGTAATAAAACAATTTACGACTACAACATTAATATGTTGCGAACGACCACCGAATGCATGAGTGCTATTTTGGGAAGTAGCGATACCATTATTAATATGCCCTATGATCATTTGTACCATAAGGATAATGATTTTGGAAATCGATTGTCAAGAAATCAATTGTTGATTCTCAAAAAGGAAAGTTATTTTGATGCTGTTTCCAATCCTACGGAAGGGGTTTATTATATAGAAACACTGACGCATCAATTGGCTCAAAAGTCATTTGATTTATTTAAAGACATCGAAAAACAAGGCGGCTTTTTAAAACTTCTCAAAGAAGGTATGGTTCAACGAAAACTGAAAGAGCATGCGCAAAAAGAACAGCGTTTGTATGATGAAGGAACTGAGGGACTTTTGGGATCTCATTTTCAACAAAACACATTGGATAAAATAAAATCGGATTTAGAAATCTATCCGTTTATCAAACAACAGGCTCGAAAAACTTTGTTAGAACCTATCATCCCTCGTAGAATTTCTGAGGAAATTGAGCAAAAACGGTTAAAAGATGAATAGAAAAAAAGTTCAACATATTGTTTTGGAAGGCGTTAAAACAAAAGCCACTTCGAAAAAACCGTTTGAAACTGCGGAAAATATCTCCGTACAATCAAGCTACTCTGAACAAGATACAGAGGATTTAGAACACTTGAATTTTGCTGCTGGCACTGCCCCTTTTTTAAGAGGGCCTTACAGCACAATGTATGTACAGCGCCCATGGACGATTAGACAATACGCTGGATTTTCGACCGCCGAAGACAGTAATGCTTTCTATAAACGAAATTTAAAAGCAGGACAAAAAGGACTGTCCGTCGCGTTTGACTTGCCCACCCACCGGGGATATGATAGTGACCATGAACGTGTTGTTGGAGACGTGGGAAAAGCCGGAGTTGCCATAGATTCTGTGGAAGACATGAAACTATTGTTTGATGAAATCCCTTTGGATCAAATGAGTGTGTCCATGACCATGAACGGCGCCGTATTGCCAATTATGGCATTTTATATTGTGGCTGCTCAAGAACAAGGCGTTGAAATGGATCAATTAAGTGGAACGATTCAAAATGATATTTTGAAAGAATTTATGGTGCGAAATACTTATATCTATCCGCCTGAAGCTTCCATGAAAATTGTTTCTGACATCTTTGAATACACCAGTAAACACATGCCGAAATTTAACAGCATTAGTATTTCTGGATACCATATGCAAGAAGCAGGCGCAACCGCTGATATAGAGTTAGCTTACACCTTAGCCAATGGGCTTGAATACATCCGAAAAGGATTGGATGCAGGTTTAGAAATTGACACCTTTGCACCACGATTGTCCTTTTTCTGGGGTATTGGAATGAATCACTTTATGGAGGTTGCCAAACTTCGAGCAGCGCGTATGTTATGGGCGAAAATTGTTCAAAAATTTAATCCTAAAAACCCAAAATCTTTAGCACTGAGAACCCATTGTCAAACCAGTGGCTGGAGTTTAACAGAACAAGACCCCTTTAATAATGTCGCTCGCACCTGTATTGAAGCCACGGCTGCTATTTTTGGCGGCACTCAAAGTTTACATACAAATGCCTTGGACGAAGCGATTGCGTTGCCCACTGATTTTTCGGCAAGAATAGCAAGAAACACCCAACTATACCTTCAAAAAGAAACTAACATCACTAAAACGGTGGATCCTTGGGCAGGAAGTTATTATGTTGAAAAACTGACCCATGAAATCGCAGAAAAAGCCTGGAGTCATATTGAAGAGGTGGAAGCCTTAGGAGGTATGACCAAAGCCATTAAATCTGGAGTCCCAAAACTTAGAATTGAAGAAGCTGCAGCACGAAAACAAGCTCGTATAGATTCTGGTCAAGATACCATTGTAGGTGTTAATAAATTTAAACTTGAGAATGAGGATGCATTACATATTTTAGAAGTAGATAACGAATTGGTTCGGGCTCAACAATTAGAGCGGTTAAATCACACGAAAACTCAACGCAATTCAGAAAAAGTAAAGCTGATTTTAGAAAAATTAACAAAAGCTGCAGCCAATGGGAGTGAAAATTTATTAGCTTTAGCGGTAGAAGCTGCCAGACATCGTGCCACGCTTGGAGAAATAAGCGACGCATTAGAACAAGAGTTTGGAAGGTATAAAGCAGAAATTAAAACATTTTCAGGTGTGTACAGTAAAGAAATAAAAAATGACGCGTCTTTTGAAAAGGCCAAAAAATTAGCCAATCAATTTGCGAAATCAGAAGGACGCCGTCCAAGAATCATGATTGCAAAAATGGGACAAGATGGTCACGATCGCGGTGCAAAAGTAGTGGCTACTGGATATGCCGATTTAGGCTTTGATGTTGATATAGGCCCACTCTTTCAAACGGCCCAGGAAGCTGCAAAACAAGCGGTGGAAAACGACGTGCATATCCTGGGAGTCTCTTCTTTAGCGGGTGGTCACAAAACATTGGTTCCTAAAGTTATTGAAGCTTTGAAAACATACGGACGGGAAGATATTATGGTAATTGTTGGCGGCGTGATTCCTAAGCAAGATTACCAATATTTGTTTGATGCAGGAACGGTTGCTGTGTTTGGCCCCGGTACAAAAATTAGCGAAACTGCCATTACGGTGTTGGATATATTAATATAATTAATTACCTTTATATCGATTCTTAACCAAATCAACCACTAAGTAAGTAGCAAATGAAACCCTAAATCTCATATGCCACTATCAAAAATAATCGCAATTGCGAACCAAAAAGGAGGTGTTGGTAAAACAACGACTGCCATAAACCTATCCAGTGCACTTGGCATATTGGAGCAAAATGTCTTGCTTATTGATGCAGACCCGCAAGCAAATGCAACTTCTGGATTAGGAATAATTTCAAAAAACATTGAATTCTCTATAGTAAACCTTTTTAGGGGAGATACAAACACGGATCAATGTATTTTAGATACACACAGTCCTAATTTAAAGATCATCCCAGGATCCATCAAACTTGCGGAAATTGAAATCAATGTTAAAAACCCCAATTTAAATCGATTAAAAACTAGTTTAGATTCGTTAAAAGATAAATTTGATTTTATCATCATTGATTGTTCGCCGTCATTGGGCTATCTCACTTTAAATTCATTTGTAGCTGCGGACTCTATCCTAATACCCGTACAATGTGAGTTTTTTGCATTAGATGGGCTGAGGAAGCTCCTCTCTACAATTAAAAGTGTCAGAAAATCATTCAATACGAACTTAAATATTGAAGGTATTTTAATGACGATGTATGATGGAAGAGTCAATCATAATAACCATATCGTTAATGAGTTAAAAATACATTTTAAAGATTTAATATTTAAAACCATCATCAAAAGAAACGTAAGCTTGAGTGAAGCTCCTAGTTTTGGAACGAGCGTTTTTGATTATAAAATGAACAGCGAAGGCTCTACGAACTACCTTAATCTATCCCGAGAAATCATGAAAAACCTAATCCCAACCAAACAAAAATCTTTAGGCAAAAAAATACCTCAAATTCTGAAAGAAACCGAGGAAACTATTTTACTTGACCCTACTGTTAAAGAACGAGATCTAGATAATTTTAAAACATTCTCAATAAATAATAAAAATTTCGATAAACTAAAGGGCTGCACAAAAAAGGAAGTCATTGAACACTTAGGTATGGTATATAATGACATCCATAGTGATGTATGGATGTATCACATCACAGATAAAGTAAGTCTGATTAAGAAAAACTATCTTTATATCTATTTTGATAAAAACAAAGTAAGCCACATTAAATTAAGACGCTTCAAGTTCAGTTCAAAACTTGATTAAATTCTTGAACAATTTGGTTTATATTCCTCATAAATAATTGTATTTTTACCTCACTAAAAGAAACCATTAATGGGAAAACTCATTGCTATAGCAAATCAAAAAGGAGGTGTTGGAAAAACTACGACGACGGTTAATCTAGCCGCTTGCTTAGGAGTTTTAGATAAAAAAGTGTTATTAATAGATGCCGACCCACAAGCAAATGCTTCATCGGGGCTTGGAATTGATGTGGATTCTGTAGAATTAGGAACGTATCAACTGTTAGAACACAATTGTACGGCTGAAGAAGCCATCCAAAAAACGTCCGCTGCAAACGTTGATATCATCCCTGCTCATATTGATTTGGTTGCCATAGAAATCGAATTGGTTAATATGGAGCAACGAGAGTATATGCTCAAGCAAGCCATTGAATCTGTTAAATCCAAATACGATTATATACTCATTGATTGTGCGCCCTCATTAGGCCTACTGACACTTAATGCATTAACTGCCGCAGACTCTGTTATTATTCCTATTCAATGCGAATATTTTGCTTTAGAAGGTTTAGGTAAATTATTGAATACCATCAAAAGCGTACAAAAAATTCATAATGAACATTTGGATATTGAAGGGTTGTTGCTCACCATGTACGATTCCCGTTTGCGACTTTCCAACCAAGTTGTTGAAGAAGTTCAGAACCACTTTACAAACATGGTTTTTAAAACTATTATTCAGCGCAACGTACGACTCAGTGAAGCCCCTAGCCATGGTGAAAGCATCATTTATTATGACGTAAATAGTAAAGGTGCTACAAATTACTTAAATTTGGCTAAAGAAATCATCAGTAAACAGTAATATAATGGCCAAAGCTATTAAAAAACAAGCCTTAGGACGCGGACTCTCTGCTCTTTTACAGGAACCTGAAAAGAACCAACAGACTGCTGGGAGTACAAGCAGTAGTCCTCAAGTAGGAACTATCGTCGAATTAGAATTAAACCGAATAGAAGTCAATCCGTTCCAACCACGTACACAATTTAAAGAAGAAGCCATTCGTGAGTTAGCATCTTCTATTCAAGAGTTAGGCGTGATTCAACCCATAACAGTTCGTAAAACCAAAGCCAATACATTTCAATTGGTTTCTGGTGAACGTCGTTTTAGAGCCTCTAAATTATTAGACTTAAAGACAATTCCAGCTTACATCAGAATTGCAAACGATCAGGAAGCCTTAGAAATGGCATTGGTTGAAAATATTCAACGTGAAGATTTAGATCCCATCGAAATTGCTTTAAGTTACCAGCGATTGATTGACGACATCCAGTTGACTCAAGAACAAATGAGTCAACGTGTTGGGAAAAAACGTTCTACGATTGCTAATTACCTGCGATTATTAAAACTAGATCCCTTAATCCAAACAGGGATGCGTGATGGATTTATCAGTATGGGACACGGGAGGGCTATCGTAAACATAAGTTCTCACACAGATCAAATTGCTATCTATAAAGAAATTATTTCGAACAAATTATCCGTCCGAGCGACTGAAACACTGGTTAAAAATTACAACACTCCCAACTCAGTAAAAACAACAAAAACGAACGAACTGCCTGACTTTGTTAAAAATGGCGTTGAAAAAATAGCCTCTTATTTTGGTCATAAAATTGATGTGAAAATGGAAAAAAAAGGAGCTGGAAAAATACTGATCCCCTTTCATTCTAAAGAAGACTATGACCGCATCTTAAAATTATTTAAAAGTGATAAATAGGCATTGGCTCCTTATATTTTTTTGTGCAGTTTCGTTAACTAATTTTGCTCAAAAAACAGAAGACCTTCCAGAAGAGGAGATGGAAACTGATACATATAAACCCGTGATCATGGATCCTTTGGCGCCTTCAAAAGCGGCCTTTTATTCTGCAATTTTACCTGGACTCGGACAGGCCGTAAATAAAAAATATTGGAAAATTCCCATTGTGTATGCAGCACTTGGCACAAGTATCTATTTTTATTTAGATAATGACAAGTCTTATAAACGCTATAGAAATGCCTACAAAAGACGCTTGGCAGGATTTGTTGATGATGAATTTTATGGAGAAGGAGATATCCCCCTTCTTTCTAATGATGCGCTCATCAGAGCCCAACAAACCTTGAGACGAAATAAAGAATTATCCTTATTGATCACCATTGGGCTTTATGCCTTAAATATTATTGATGCAAATGTGGACGCTCATTTATTGCAATATAATATGGACAAAAATTTAGCGGTTAACCCATTTATTGATTTTGACACGCCAGATACATCCGCTCAACTTGGGTTGTCAATCAACTTTAATTTTTAAAATGAAAATAGCACTTTTAGGATACGGGAAAATGGGAAAAGTAATTGAGAAAATTGCTGAAAGTCGCGGACATAAAGTGACCTTGAAAATTGACAAAGACAGTGTGCCCTATGACATCACAACCGTTGATGTGGCAATTAATTTTAGCACCCCCGATTCAGCAGTCGAAAACATTCGTATCGCCCTTGAAAATGGAATTCCTGTTATTTCTGGAACAACGGGCTGGTTATCTGAAATGGAAGCTATAAAATCAGTGTGCAACGACCATAATGGCGCATTTATCTATGCTTCAAATTTTAGTTTAGGGGTCAATATATTCTTTGAACTCAATAAACATTTAGCAAAAATGATGAAAAATCTAACGGACTACTCTGTAGATCTTGAGGAAATTCATCACACTCAAAAACAAGATGCCCCTTCTGGTACCGCCATCACACTCGCTGAAGGAGTTCTTGAACATAGTACTTACGATTCTTGGGGATTAGCCCCTATGAAGGATGCTAGCAAATTAGCAATTACTGCCAAACGCATCGACGCTGTTCCAGGAACCCATACTGTAAATTACAATTCTGAAGTGGACAGTATTTCGTTAACACATACCGCACACAACAGAGAAGGTTTTGGATTGGGAGCCGTTGTTGCAGCAGAGTGGATCGTTGGAAAAACAGGAGTATTCACAATGAATGACGTGTTAAACATTGGTTAAACTCTTGAAAATAACTCGAATTAACCTATAATTTTGACTTTTAATTAACTTAAAAATATTATGACTTTATCTCAATGGTTTATTTTTTTCTTAGCAATTCAGCTCATTCACGGATTGGGCACTTGGAAACTATATGTTAAAGCAGGTCGAAAGGCATGGGAAGCATTCGTGCCAGTATATAACGGTATCATCTTCATGAAAATACTAAACCGACCAACATGGTGGGTTGCGTTGTTATTTTTACCTGTGATCAGTTTAATTATGCTTATTGTTATCTGGGTGGAAACCGCCCGAAGCTTTGGGAAAAACACTACAACAGATACAGTTTTATCAATCTTAACCTTAGGGTTTTACAGTTATTATTTAAATTACTTTACAGATGTAAAACACATAAAAGAACGAAGTTTAATTCCTAAATCTGGTTCGGGGGAATGGACGAGCTCTATATTGTTTGCAGTCGTTGCTGCGACCATTGTACATACGTATTTTTTACAGCCGTATGTCATTCCATCTTCATCACTTGAGAAATCATTATTAGTCGGTGATTTTTTAATAGTAAGTAAAATGCATTATGGCCCACGTGTCCCCATGACCACTATCGGACTTCCTATGGTACATGACACGATTCCTGTATTGAATAAAAAGTCTTATTTATTTAGTGATAAAATTGAGGAACAAAGCACCTCTTTAAAAAGCAGATTTCAACTCCCCTATTTACGAATTCCAGGGTGGGAAAAAATTGAGCGTAATGAAATTGTTGTTTTCAATCAACCGGCAGATACACTGCTCGATATGAATGACTTTACACCGGATAGAAATTACTACAAACCCATCGACAAAAAAACGAATTTGGTCAAACGATGTGTGGCGATTGCTGGTGATACTCTGGAAATTAGAAATGGTTACGTATATATCAATGGCATTCAAAATGAACTTCCAGACCGTGCTAAATTACAGTTTAGTTATGAAGTGATTTTAAAACCTGGGAAAAGATTTGAAAACAGCATCATAGAGCAGTTAAAAACACGCTATGACATTACCGATGGTATCTATGCTATGGGTAATAAAATTATCATTCCAGCGGCATCAGACGATGCTGTCAAGGTATTTAAAAACCATCCGAGTGTCGCATCCATAACGCGATTTATAGAACCCAAAGGAAAATCAGACATTGGCTTGTTTCCTCAAGATCCAAGCTATGAATGGAATCGTGATTTTTACGGCCCTCTCTATATACCTGAAGAAGGAAAAACAATGGAGCTTACTTTAAAAAATCTACCTGTTTACAAACGTCTCCTCACAGAATACGAAGGAAATACAGTCTCTACAAAAGGCAATCAGATTTTCATAAACGAAAAACTTTCTAATTCATACACTTTTAAACAAAACTACTATTGGATGATGGGTGACAATCGTCACAATTCCATTGACGCCCGTGCTTGGGGGTTTGTACCTTTTAACCACGTTGTAGGAAAGCCTGTATTTATTTGGATGAGTTGGAATACCAATGGAAAAGGCTTTAATAAAATACGTTGGGATCGGCTGTTCTCAACCGTTCATGCCGATGGCGAACGTACTTCTTACTTTGTACATTTTTTAGTCCTATTAGCAGGATGGATTGGATACAGTAAATGGCGCAAAAGAAAAAATACAACGGTCTAATACATTTGAATGGTGCTTCTTTATCCGACGTATTTTCCAAACATTGCTTCTTATATAGTGATGGCACAATCAGACGAACTCGTATTTGAAATATGCGATTCTTATCAGAAACAAACCTATAGAAACCGCTGTTATATTTATGGTGCAAATGGAAAACTGAGTCTTAATATCCCTGTTCATTATTCTCAGAAAAACAGACAGAACACGGAAGAAATAGAGATTGACAACACGTCTAAATGGCAATCCATACACTGGAAATCTATTGAGAGTGCCTATAAAACTTCGCCTTTTTTTGAATTTTATGAGGACGAGTTCACGAAATTGTTTAGCACACCAAAGGAGTTTCTTTTAGATTTCAATTTAGAATGCATTGCTATCATTAATAGCTGTTTGGGTTTAAATCCTGTTATATCTAATTCTGATGAATTTTTAAAAACAACTACTGAATCAGACTACCGGTTTTTAGTGAACGCGCGAAAAGAATCTAAAATTGACACGACTGCCTATATTCAAGTTTTTCAAGGAAAACATGGATTTATAAACAATTTAAGCATTTTAGATTTATTGTTTAACGAAGGCCCTAACGCTTTAAATTATTTAAAAAACCACCCATTTAATTTTTAGAATATGATTCAAGGGCTGGTTCATTACGGCATTCATTTTATTGCTCCCTTAGTGGTTGCTGTTTTATTTTACAGAAAAGAATGGTTTAAAACCTATGCGATTTTTTTGAGTACTTTTCTCATTGATCTCGATCATTTACTAGCCACACCCCTCTTTGACTCTAACCGCTGTAGCATCGATTTTCACCCTCTTCACTCCCACATAGCAATTGCAATGTATGTATGTTTATTAATCCCCTCAAAAACGCGTTTGATTGGAATAGGACTTTGTATTCACATCATCGCCGATAGCTGTGATTGTTTATTTATGTAGCGTCAGTTCTGTAAGAATTGGAAAATGATCGGAATAAGGAACCGAATAATTTTTGAATGTTCCGACCTTGAAGCTTTGATCTGCTAAGATGAAATCTATTCGAACAGGAAAATATTTAAAATCAAAGGTGCTACCAAAACCAGTTCCTGAAGTTTCAAAAGCATCTAATAAATCGCCTTTCAAAATTCGATAGACATACGAATAGACCGTATTATTGAAATCACCACACATCAGTACCTTGTAGGGCGACTTTGCAACATGATTAGCAACCAGTTCAGCTTGGGATTGTTGGGCTTTAAAAGTGATCCTTAAGCGCTTGAGGAGTTTATTGGATTGTTCAGAATCAAGAGACTCTACGTCCACATTAGTATCAATTCCAGAAGACTGAAGGTGCACATTGTACACGCGCAGCGTATCTGATTTAACGAGAATATCTGCATAAATAGCACTGTTGGCAGAGTTCGGGAAATCGATAAAACCAGAATTCAAAATTTTATAGGTGGACAAAATAGCGAGTTCCGATTTATTGTTAGAGGGATTGGTTTGGTGTTTAAAAGGATAGGCTTTAAAATCCAAATCTGTACTTGAATCATATTCTTGAAAACATAGGATATTAGGAGATTCTTCTGAGATAAACTCCTGAATTTTAGTAGGAATGGTTTTGTCATTAATCCAATTATAGACATTGAACAAGCGCACATTATAGCTCATCATTGTAAAGGTATCTTCTGATTTTGGCGTGGACTCCGATGAGAATTTATAAAATGACAACACTTGATTATAGCCTACCACCAACACTAAGATTGAAAGAACGACTTGTTTTTTAAGTTTGATAAGCCAATAGACTGCAAAAAGTATATTTAGAACAATCAACAAAGGAACGGACAAACTAAGGGTGGATATCAGCGCATACGATTTTGGGGGCACATAAGACAATCCGTAGGATAAGAGCAACAAGAGGGCAACCACTGAATTTATCAGGAATATAAACTTATTAAGAAGGTTTAAATTTTTCAAATCTCTCTATTTTCCTGCTCTGAATAAAAAATCCTTTTCTGCTTGGGTTAAACTTTCGTAGCCACTTTTTCCTATTTTATCTAAAATAAGATCAATTTGTTTTTGATGCGTAAACCGATCAAACTCTTCTTTTTTCTTACCAGCAAATGAATCTTTTTTCTTCTTGTGAACTGTTTTTAGTGGTGCTGTTGATCTTGAGAAATAGGCTATAATTTTATCAATAAACTCCCCTATGTCAGTTCCTTTCTGAAATTGTCTTGCATAAAAATATCCTAACATATACCCTCCAAAATGAGCTACCGATCCTCCTGAGTTTTGAGTGAACAATCCCGGAATGTCAAACACAACCATTGCAATGCCTATGTATTTTAGTGGAAATTGAAAGGTGAAAAAACGCACTTCTTTGTTGGGTAAGTAGGCGCACAAGAAAATGATAATTGCACGTACCCCAGCAGAGGCACCAACTAAAGGCCCCGCTGTATTTAAAATACCTGAAGGTAATAAATTATACACCAACACAAAAGCAACTCCACCAGATAGAATACCTAATACATATACTTTAAGCGAAATGTCTTGTTTAAATAAATTAGAAAACGAGCGTCCAAAGAAATACAGGACAATCATGTTGAAAAATAAATGGATAAACGAATAATGTGTAAATCCATACGTTAGCAGTGTCCATGGTTTTGAAAGCACGTCAGAAAACGACTTTGAAAGTGAGAGCCATTCTAAATTTGCACCACTACCTTGAAGTCTTAAAGCAATAAAACTGATAAGACACACTGCCACATTTACCACAATGATTTTTTCAAATACATTGAGTCTCGATAATTTTTCTCTTATATCTTGGTTAAGATTCGTCATTAGTTCCAACGGTATTTATCAAATTGATTTTTTTTCCAGAAATACATCAGTAAAAAGCCGGTGATTGCCCCTCCAATATGGGCAATATAAGCGGTATTATTCGGACTAAAAATAGACACACCTGTAAAAGCAGAAAATAAGTCTAAAGCAATAATTCCAGGGATGAAATATTTTGCTTTGATTGGGATTGGTAAAAACAGCAGCATTAGCTCTGCATTCGGATTGAGCATTCCAAAAGCTACCAATACTCCCATAATAGCACCCGACGCTCCAACCATAGAACCATTACTTTTTACATTTAAATCAAACAACATTCGAAACGATTCGCCATTGAGTTGATTCATACTATAACCATAACTAGACATGACGGGTTCTAACTTAGACGCTAAAATTTCGCCTTTAAACATTTGATCGCTTATAATATTTAAACTGGATGCTTCTCTGATAAAATCAAAAGAAAAACCCAATGCTTTTAAGTCGCTTAACATCGGATATACTTGAATGTAATACACCAAAAAAGTCAAGGCCACAGCACCCAAACCTGATGAGAGGTAGAAAATTAAAAATTTTCGCTGACCAAAGATGCGTTCTACTGCGGTTCCAAACATCCATAATGCAAGCATGTTAAATAATAAATGCTGAAAACCACCATGCATAAACATGTGGGTAAATACTTGCCA
>Ga0209199_1004043_pt1 | contig 13827 bp, 11 predicted proteins | sample COGITO_mtgs_1105_7_FD_184805 | JGI IMG/M metagenome (GOLD analysis project Ga0209199, IMG submission 184805) | Pelagic marine microbial communities from North Sea - COGITO_mtgs_110523 (SPAdes) (version 2) | ecosystem: Environmental > Aquatic > Marine > Epipelagic ...
TACCATGTTTTGTATTAAGGGTTACTCCAATCCCATCTTTCTTAAATGTTTTAGTTACGGCAACGCCACCGGTTCTCGAAATCCGAACATTCTTTCCGATATATTCTAGTCTTTTTTGTGGTTTTTTCTGTTCTTCTGAATTCCGATTCGACATTGAATACATTTAATGAATTAAAATAAGTAGAGTTTAAAGGCTATGCTTATTTTTTTTAATTTATTGATAGTTAAATTTAAAAAAAAGATTCCACAAACAAAAAATTATTCATGACATTACATTACCGTAAAAAGAGCGTTATTTTAATAATTTAAGGTGATTTTTATTTGAATTTATTTGAACTTTAATCATTTGATAGGGTGTAGTTTCAAATAATACTGAAACAAGGAATATATCATTTTCAAGTTCATCAAGAGCTTTGATAATGGATTGATTTTCAATTTCCCTTGATTCCCCCCTCTTTCTTAGTAGTTTCAAATCTGGGTTTCTCCAACTATACGGCTCATATTTAATCCTTGAACTCAATTCAAACTCTGGGTTAGTTCGAATAAATTCATTTAACTTCTTTTTAAGATTTTTAAATCTAAATTGTTTGGATTTCAACCATTTATCATATTGTTTCTCAGTTTTAGATTTCTTAATTAAGTAATACTCATTTAATAGCGAGAATATATTTGGGAGTTCGTAATCACTATTCCTCTTATGAATTAAATCTATACAAAGATTTAATGATTTTTCTTCCTTTCCGATTTCAAATAATTTTAGGATATATGATTTTAGAATAATACTTAACATTCTTGGGTGACTCTTTTTTCTTCTTCTCAATTCGAAATAATCATTTGTATCAAACCATAAATCCATATATTTCATATAGTTCTCGTAATCTTCGTTTTGTAAATACCATTTCCCAATTGATGTATAGCAGAATGTTAAACTTGGGTTGAATTTGATTGCTTGAAGGTAATTATCAACTAATTTTTCATCTCTGCAGAGATGACCTATTCTTTTGTAATTTTCACCTATTAATTCATTTATTTTTTGAATACTAACATCTGTATTACTCGAAAATAAAGTTGAATTTTTTAATGATTCTAAATGATTATTTAACTCTTCAATTGATGATTTTAAAGTATTAATCGATTCCTCATTTTTATCTTTATTATCATAACATAGATGAAGTTTAAAGTGGAGTAAATCCCTATCCGAAACATCATCAATCTTATATTTGTTTTCAATTAAGAACCTGTAGATTTCTATTGATTTATCATATTCTTTAAGTGTGTGTTGGTAAAAGATTGATAAATCATATCTTAAATTGAAATCCTTTGGTTCCTTTTCAATTTTATCTAAATATTTCTCTACAACTTTTTTCTTGATTTTATCTGATTCTTCAATTTTATCGAATTGTTCAAGTTTACGAGAATAAATTTCATCCACATGAAAATCGTTTGGAAACTCTTTTTTGAGTTTATCAAAATTCGATTTTAAAGAATTATAATCTTTTGAGTTATGTAATAAATCATATTTCATTTTTTCCCTTTAAATTCCTAAGAACTAATTACAGTACCAAATAACCCTATTTAAGATGGGTCGTGTTTTAAGATTCCTGAATAAGGCAAAGAAGCGTTCTCATATTTTTTAAAAGAAAAAAACAGCTGAATTCATTAATCCATCATTAAATAACCTAATACTGGTTCTGTTGCACCTAATGTAAGTAAAAAAAATTACTTGTGCGCAGTTAAAAACAATTCCTTGTTTAGTTTTTCAATTAAGAAATGACGGTATTTAAATTTTTCAATAAGCTCAATAACTTTCAATTTTTCGACCACCTGTTAACATTTATTTTTATTGATTTAAATATAAATAAAACTCCTTTAAAAACATTTTATTAAGATATAATTTACTTTTAAAGAAACTTATTCTTCCTCATTTCTTTCACCTCCATATCGATCCCTCATCATTTCAGCATATAGTTCTAAAGAATTCATGTCTATTGAATCCATTAGCCTCTCATACTCCCCTTTAACTTTAAAAGTTTTAACCTGAATTTTCTTTTGATTCGAATCTTCTCTTTTTGCATTAGATGTGTTTCTCTGTGCGTGTTTTGCCATTTCTTTTAGATAGTCGGTTGGTACGCTTTTAACGTTCCTGATGCGATACAAATATATAAATATTTTTTAAATTGTAATTAGATAATCTCCCGTAGATTGTTTTGTTATTTTTTTTAGAACAACAACAATTACATCCAAAACCAACAGGTTTTAATGAAGATAATTGGACTGCAAGTTGTCCTTCTGGAGGAAATCATTTTATAATGGTAACAACTTTAAAAGATGAGTGGGGTTCTGGTTATTGTAGAAAAAAGGGAAGGATATTAGATTTAAAAAAATGGGTAAAAGAACTTGAATAATCAATGAAACTTGACGGATTTGAGTAATATTCTTTTTAATCCCGTCAAAGACTTTGATTCTCTTTGATTGTGTTATAACAAAACTACTATTTCTGAAAGGGCAGTAATAAATTATTAAAAAGAGCGGACTACATAAAAGTTTTCCTTTGCCTTATTCTTAGAAATAGCTAAATTAAAGGAAGAAGATATGCCTATGGTTTAACTTCTATAGTATCAGTTTTAATATCTTTTGTAGGCTCTATGTGCTTTAAGTAAAAATCCTTAACGCATTTTTCTTCCTCATCATAAAGTGCAAACCAATCTATTACGTCTAGTGCTAGGGGAGAAGAGTCAAACCATTTAAAAAACTCATCAGCCATACCATATTCATCTTTAGCTTTTGCATTTCCAAATTTATAACGTCTAATTTCTCCACTTTTTAACTTCATTTTTGTGTAGGAAAATTCATATTGGTCTATAATTACACCTTCATTATCTGATTGAAACAGCATTAATTCTATAATTTCTCCATTACTTAGTTCATAAAAAGAAAAATAAAACTGATCTTCATCATCTTCTGATTCCATTTGACATCCGTAGTTTTTATACCTTATTACTTTTAAAGTCATATTGTAAATATAATATAAAACCTACTTTATTCATTCTGACGATTTATAAAATTTAGTGTTTACTGAAATTTTTATCATGACTAAATTAAAGGAAGAAAATTTGCCTATGTTTTAATATTTATTGCTTAGTTAATAATGTTACTAGGCCTGAAGAATTCGAACATTCGATTTTATTGTTATCACCTCAACCTCTCTAGGTAAAGTAGAAAAAAAGCACTCCTAAAAGTGTGCCTTATTATTATATAATATTCAACTAATTTTATTTCTTAACTCATTCAAGGAAAGTGTAGTTCCTTTTTTACGGTGAACCATTCTATGGCAGTTTGCGCATAATATGGCTAAATCTGTCTTTGGATCAGTTATTTGTTCCTCTCCCTTTAACTCTGCTAGGGGTTTAACGTGATGTACCTCTGCAAATTCTTTTCCCCAACTTCCATAAGATTTCTCAAAATCAAAGTCACAAACTTGACATTTATATCCATGTATGTTTAAAGCTTCCTGCCTTAATTTTGGACTTCTTTCAATAGTTTTTGAAATTCTAACTTTTATACCACCCTCGGTTCTTGTATTTTTTAAATCACTTCCGGCATTATCCTCAGCAATCAAATCATTGAAAATGGTTGATTTTATTTTAATGTTGACATCGAAGAATGTATCAATTTTTGACCAGATGTAATCCTCATCTCTACTGATGAATTCATTATACACATCTGCCGAAAACCCTGTTAAATTAGCAGGGCTTCCGTCTCCATTTTTCCATCCCTCTCTATTAGTTTTAGTGAAATAACTATCAAAAGCATCTCTTGAATTTTTTAAGGCTGTGTTCAAATTCCAACACGGTTCTACCCCCATTTAAGGTGCCATAAAATAATCTATATGCTTCATTCCATTTATCTGTTTCCAATCTTTTAGGTGGATCTTGTTTTCCATATTTTGATAAATAATAACCAACTTGAATCAATTCTTTTGAACGTTCTGCCATTTTTTAATAGATTTTGTTTTTTAATCTAGATGTAAATTCATTACTATAAGTTATGTCAATAACAACCGAGATTATATTAAAATTTAAACCAACTTCATTCGTGTCAATTTTTTTTTATTTAATAGTGTTTAGTTTGTATAAGTCTATAATAGAAAGCCCGTATTCCCTATAATATTTTTCAATTATATTTTCTATTTCATTATATCTTTTTTCATTTTCAACAAACAATGTTTCATCTTCAAAACAATTTTCATATAATTTTTCTAAGAATGTATCTTTGTTTTTAAAAATGTCTTGATACACATTTTTTAATTCTAATTCTAATTCTAAAATTGTTTTACCGGTATCGTTAAACGTAAAACCTTGTTTGATTAACATTTCATAAAAAAGCTCAATTTCTTTTACTCTTTTTATTGGTAATAAAACTTTCCTTTCAATTTTTTTAATAAAATTAGAGATAGTTTTTTTTTCGGTATAATACTCTCCACTTGTATTAGCTATTGTAAATAATTGTTGGAGCAGATTACCCTTATTTGCTAATAATAATGTAAGGGTTTTAAAATAATCTGAATCCTCGGTATTTTGAGTAAAAGACTCTCTTTTTATTTTTTCTTCTTCGGAAATACAAAAATGCTTAATTTCATTTAAAATATTGTTAGAAATTGAAATGTTTGAGCTGACATAATTCCAGCATTCTACAAGTTTTGTTTTTTCCTGAGCGGCTGAGCCTCCAAACTTCGCAATTTGAGACCAAATAAGTGTTATTATTTTTTCTAAAACAGAATCTATATCAGAATCAATACGATCTTTGGAATTAACTGCTTTTGTTAATGAATACTCGTAATTATAAAACCCCCAATAATCTAATTGACCCTTTGTTATTTCATGAATATATGATGCTGTGTAAATAGCTGTACTCATTGCTACTGGAGCGTGTGATTTTGTTGTTGGATCAATAGTAAGACTTGGGTAAGATATTCCATTGGCAGTTCCACAAAGTTTTTTAATTCTTTTAAATAACAATCCAAATCCGACTAAATTCCTATAGTTACTGAAGTTAATCTCTTCTCTTTGAAAATTTTTATTATTCATAAAGATTTTAAACTGATTTTGAGCACCAGATGCAGCTATATGAGGAAGCCCTTGAATCATATTCGCCCAACGTGCTATATCAATTTTATCAAACATAAGCAGTTTCGGGTGAGATTTTTCCCATATGTTTTGACGTTTTCCTGAACCACTTGTTAGTTTTGAAACATTATATTGTCCTTTCATTCTCTCGAAATAGTAAAATATATTTCGCTCATCATCTGTTTGAATAGGATTCTTTTTAGATATTTTTTCAATATCAACTAACATTTTATCATTTGCAAAGAAGTCACTTTCAGAAACAGCTGATTGGGTATTAGCTGCTTGAGATATTTTACTTACAATAGACGAATATTCTTTATTTTTTTTAAGTTCTGTTATTTTTACTGCAACAAAAACTTCTTTTAAGCTAAATCCATCTTTTATCCTGCTATAATGAATCGTAGCTGATGTTTGACCACCATTAACAATTTGAAAATCATTAATTTTTGTTATTTTGTTGTTTTCTATTTCAATTAACTCAGCAGTTGCTGATATACCATTGTTATATGAGAAAAATTTATGAGCATCAGATCCATTATTAGCTCCAATTGTTTGTCTTATTGCTTTATTTGCTTTTCTTGTTGCAGATAAAAATACTCGCACATTATTTTCTAATAATCCAGTATTATATGAATCATATAAATCAGCTATTAGGTCTCCTGGAAAAATGGATAAATAATATGATAATTTTTCTTTAGTTTCCTTTTTTACAAATGGTATATCATATAGATTATAAGTTTCTGATTTAAAATCTATATTTATTGATTCTCTTTTTGATTTGCTTCTCTTTAGGTCATTCCATCTTTTAATGTCCCAATATCTAATTCTTAATTCTCTCCCTATAGATTCAATCTTAATTTTTTCAGGTAATTTTTCTTGATCTATAACGTTATCAGAAATTATACAGATTTCTAATAAATCTAAATTATCTTGATTATAATGATTTAATATTTGGCGCTGTAAATCTTGTGCCTCAGTTATATCATTTATTAACTCTTTGGAAAAAGTTTTTTCTAAAAAACAGGTAGTTTCTTTAATGCATTTTTCTATTTCGGCTTTTGTCGTGTTCCCAACTTCACTGTTTTCTGAAAACACACCATTAAACATTGTGTATTCCCATTTTAACACATAAGAATCTTTATAATTTTGCGCTGTAAAATCCTCATCACTTTCATCTTCTTTCTCAAAACTTGAATCTTCACTTTCTTCTCTTAAAGTTTTTACACTATACCCAAGTAAACTCCATTTTTTTCTACCATACAAACCATTACTTCTTGCTACAGTTGGATTTTTAAATACATCGATTTCATCCAAAAATTCAGTAAAATTGAGGAACTTACAATCCTCAATAGGTAAATCATCATTATCATATCGTGAATACGCATCAGCATATAAATATTTTTTTGTTACTTCTAAAGCTGTTGGCATGAATTTATATTTTAAATTTATCTAATACTGAAATATCAAGATTATATGAAACTTTAGAAATACCTATATCAATATTATCTTTATTAACTCTAGGGAAGTCATTCTGATCCACAACGTACAAGAAATCTTCAATAATTGTAAATTTATAATCCAAAGGCATATATTTAGGTCCTAAATACTCACAAAAGGCGTCTTCAGCGCATTTAATTTGAAAAATATTTACTAAACCAGGTTGAAGTTTTTCTCTTATTTCATTATATAATATACCAAGAGAATCAATTTGACTTTTGTTAACGTTTTCAATTCTGTATAACTGAAGATTAAGTGGTTTTTCTTCAATTGCAGTTAATTGATCTTCAGATGTAACTTTAAAAGTTGTATTTGACCTTGAAACTGTTTTAACTTCTAGGGTGTAATCTTTATAATCAAAATCATGATTAGCAGGTGCAGGCCTATGCCAACCCTCTAATATTTGATCTTGAGAATACTTTTCTTCATCTAAGTGAGATTTTAAAACCAACAATTCTCCATAAAGACCTCTTGCAGATGTCACAGATAATTTTTTCTCTTTTTGTCCTAATAAAACAATTGCTTTGATTTCATTGTTAAATTTTTCAATAAGGATTTCACTAGTATCATTAGAATCGATTTTTTCTATAAACCTTTCAGTCCAATCATTAAATTGCTCTCTAAATGTTGGATTTTTAAGATTTATCGTTATTGTATTATCTACTAGTATGAACCCAATATTCTCCAATTTAGGAAGGAATAATGCTTTAAGATCATTTTCCGTTGGAAATTGAAACCACAACATTTTTGTTTCAATTTCATTCGATTCAGATTCAATTATTCTTACAATATCATTTTTATCTTCCATAACCTTATTTATTTCTAACAATATATGTGACTTTTTTTGCCCCCTCTATAATTGGAATAAAACAGTACAGCAAAGGAAAAACTTTAATTTCTTTTGACTTATCTGTATTAACTGGATAGACAAGCAATATTGGTTTACCCGATATATTTCTATATTTTTTTGCAGTTATTGCTTGACTTGTTTTTTCTTTATCTAGATATTCTTCAATATTGTTTTTATCTATGATATCAAATACATTATCTTTTTGATTGTCTAATATAGATTTAAAGTATATGGTGTTAGCCCCTGCTTCAGTAGGCTCAAGTTTCGCACTTTTATCTCTGCTCACACTACATATAGGTCTATTAATTTGCGGTTTCCCATCCTCATAAAAATCACCTAGTAATTTAGGCACCTCTTCCTTTCCCCTATTCACAAGAACTAATGACCATTTATTTAATTTATCGCTGTTCTCCTTAATAAAATTAATCAATGCGATAATATCATCTTTTATAAAACCATGAGCTTCATAATTATTCAATAATTCAACAATATGCTTGTAATCTACATTGGTATAGTTAACGTTTTTATTCTTTCTTAATTCTTTGGGAACAGAAGACCTACTCATATCAAATAGCTTTGCACTAACATCTTCCTTGACTGCAGAAAAAACTTTTTTTACAACCTCCAAATTCTTTTGTTGGACATTTTTATCGTTAATAATTCTACTTGTACTAGTTGTTCCATAAAAGGAAATGGCTTTTCTTTTTGTGTTGCGCAGTTTATTAGGATCACATATAGCTGGAAATTTCTTTCTTAACTCTTTTGGAACATGTTGATTATCATTTGTGTGGAATGCTAATTTAATCACTGCATCTCTTGGCAACATTTTAGTATCTTCACTATTATTTGCTTCAAAATCTTTTCTTAAATCCATCTCTAATTTATAAACGCCTTCAAACCAAAGAGCCTGATGGGTTGGCATATAAATCCTGACTAAATCCTCAAATCCAATTCGATATCCAAACCAACGCGCCATTTGGTATAGAGAATCTTGGCGCGTAGAATTTCTAATAAAATAAGATGTTGTCAAGCCTTCTAAAGTTAAACCTCTAGAAAGCCTATTCCCGCCAACTACAATATAGTTTTTGAACTTTTTATTACCTCTATCGTCCTTTAAATCAAATTTTAAAGTGTGATTTTTATGCTTTAAATCCTTTCTATTAGAAGAATGATAACTTACTACTTCAAATGGTGCATATATATATTCTTTGTTGGCATCTTTTTTAGAGGTAAGTACGTCTAAAATGTCATTTTTATCAATGCTTTCAGGAAACAAGTATTCTTGTCCAAAATATTGATTAAATAATTTATTTTTAGAATTTACTTTAATCTCCTCAAAAGTTCTTTCTATTCTTTCAAAATACCCTCCAATATTACTAGGCAAATACTGCTGTAACTTCGAAATAAAATTTTCTATTTTATCTGCTAAATAATCAGCATTATCAGTTAAATGTGATGTATGAACTAGTAAGCTGTTGTAATCCTTTTGGTTTCTATATTTACGTATAACTATTGCAATTAAGAAATGTATAACAGCATCTTCAAGACTCCCAGGTATATTAGAGAATGAATAACTAAAGCCTCTTTTAGTAGGGAAATAATTATTGTCAAGGTTTTCATTTGGATACCTAGTCGAAACGTTAACAACTACTGGTAACTTCTTATCTTTATTGCTTGGAAATATTCTTTCAATACCCATGTATTTGCTACCTGCACTTATTGGTATAATAAAATGCTCTGGGAATAAGTCTGAATTTTTTTCAATTGTGAAATTTTTTCCAGCAATTGTGACTGACCTCTCGAAATCCTCAATACTCTGATTAATAATAGAATAAGGTGTAGCTGTATAGGCTACAAAAGTTTTGTGGGACATCAGTGAAAGTGCAACTCTAATATTTTGATTAATTGCCTTAATTACACTTTCTTGCGCTTTTTTTAAATCTGCTTCTTGTTTTGGGCTTAAATCTTCTAAATCGAGTTTATCCAATTTCTGGCCTTCCCCCCATTCTTCGTAATCTTTTTTAGTAAGCGATTGAATTGAAGCATTATCCGCCTCATCATCAATTACTAAAAAAGGAACATTGTGTATTTTACTGTCTTTTCCATTAGTTCGCTGTTTATCTAACCACATAATTAGATTCTCAAGCACAGATTTATTTTTTTTAATTACCCAAATTGATTTCTTTTTTGTGCTTAATGTATGGTCTCTCCAGTCATCATTTTTCTTTAAATCTTTTTTTAAAGATGTAGCTGGCATTATTTCATCTAGCTTTTGAAACTCTATATCTTCACCTATACCCAATTTAATTTGTTCTCTTTGCCCAACTACGCCTTGATCAATTCTATTCTGGGTTTGTACTCTTAAATCTTCAGTCATACCTGTAAGGACAATTACTATCTTATAACCAGCATCAAAGGCTCTATTTATTAGCCCTATATAATTTGCTGTTTTACCAGATTGCACATGCCCATATACTAAACCTCTTCTATCCCACTCATACTTCATTTCAGATGGATTGTAACAACTATCTAAAATCTTATATGTATCTGCATCCATTTGCTCTATAATATTACCTTTTCCCTCTTTAATTAATAATTTTTTATAGGCAGCAAAACGCTTCTCTAGATTTACTCTTCTTGAGCTATCTAACCAGGTTTCTAATTCATACGATTCAGCAACTGCTTGAGTAGGCTTTTTCTTCACAAATAATTTTAGTAAATCTTCTTTAAAAATATCAAAACGATAATTTTTCTTAGTATTATCATCTAACTGATTATAATACACTTCAATTAATTGAGAAATAAGTTCATTTTCAATAAAATTTTCATGATTAATATCATTATAATTAATATGTTGCCTACAAATTAAATGTGCGTTTGTTAATTGTAAAGTAATCTTTGGATTCATAATAATTCTTTTTTAAGCTGGTCTTCGCAATAACAATATGGTTCAAAATTTAACAACCAAGAAAAAGCTACAGCTTTAGTTTCCGTTTTCATTTGATTTTGAAATAATATTTTTGCAATTTCTAAATCAGTCTCAGATAATTTATTTTGAAGTAACATACGATCATGCTTAGAAGGGTCTGAATCGTTGTTGTCAATTATTTTTGAAACTGGTAAATTCTCAGAAATCAATTTCAATAAAAATTTTAAATCCTTTTCTTTTATCTTATTTTCTTCAATTAATCCTCTGAAGATTGGATGTTCAGTGTCAACTATGTATTTGTAAGAATTAAATTCTCTGTCTTCAGAAGTTTTCCAAATATTAGAATGACTTAGGCTTAAAGACCTATTTACATTTCTATTTCCTCTTACAATTTTTCTGACAGATCCCTTTTTTGTTGTATCAATTAATTTTTTAATTTCTCGCTTAAATTCAAATGGAATTGAGGCATTAGTTTTTGTAATATCTAGGCTCCATAAAGCATCAGCATCGTTTGGATAATCAATTACCACTCTTGCTAATTTTGCTGCATTTCCTTTTCTAAGCAAACCTAACCACCCTCCTCTAGGGGTAAGGAGTCTATCACATCGATATATGTATATCCCTTGTTGCCTTTCAAATCCATCAAAAAGATGAAATGAGTTAAATCTAGTTATATTTTCATAATCTTCTTCCCATTTTTTTGGATGCTGTAAAATGTAGGATATTTGCTTTGCTTTGTTATTTTTCGCTAATGGTATTTTTGAATATAAGGCAGCCCCTTCACCAAAGGGTATTGGGCTGCAAGGTTCTAGAGGATAATCATGGCAACAAATAGAAACGCCTTTTTCTATAAAACGATGAAAACAAACGCTCAAGTAATTATTTATATTAGATATTAGAGACATGAAGTCTTCTTCTAGCTTTGGTGCTCTATCCCAATTATCCCATCTAATTACTGTCCCTGAATCTAGTTTATCTAAATATTCAAATTCGGTTTTTAGGGAATCATTATCTGCTGATTTCAAAAGCCATCTTTCTTTATCCCTAATAAAATTTAAGTCTAACGATAAAGCTAAAGTATTGTATCCCTTTTTTTTTGTGATAACAGTCAAAATACGTGCTTGACTTAATGAAGCCGTTTTCATTCCAAATCCAAACCTTCCTAAATCATTAGGGTCACGATCATCTAAAGGGTTTCTTGATCCCAATCTAAAACTATTAATCAGTTCACTGTCTAGATTGGACATTCCTTTACCATTATCTTTTAATAAAAAATATGGATTTCCTTGATTCCAGTGAATTTCATATGAAATTTTTGTAGCATTTGCAGATATTGTATTATCAATTAAATCTGAAATCGCTTCTTCTATTGAGTAGCCTAAATTTCTATTAGATTCCAATAAAGATATTGGGTCTGGCGTAAAGTCAAAAGTATCTATCCCCATTGATTTGTCATTGCTTTTGCGATCCCAGGAAAGGTTTTGCTTCTTAAATGGCCATTTCCAGATGCTTCATTATACCATTTTGCCATTCTTTTTCCGCTTGAAAAAGTAACAAATTCTCCTTTATCTACTTCCATGGGCAATTCATTAAATACAATTTCTTTTTGTTTTACTTTATCTCCTTTTTTGTTATAAATAAGAGGAGGTAAACCTTTTAACCATAAACAAGTACCTTTTGAATATGGATCTCCAAAATGATATGGATGAATTATCTGATCTGGCTTTCTATATTGCGTACTCATGATACCAATAGGGTTTTCAACCGCTATTTTTGGTATTGGAGCATCAATCATTTTCATAAAAAAATCAATACCTTGTTGTTGTCTGCCATCCATTCTTTTCTTCTCAAAATGTCTTGCGCCACTCACAGCCAAATGAGTACATGGAGGGAATGCCACCATCATATCCCAATTATCCTCTATAATTTCAATTACATCACCTTTAATATGCCATTCAGGATAACCTCCTGAACATTCCATAATGTCAGCAGAATATGCTTCGTGCCCATTTTTTCTAAACTCTAAACAAAGAGCCTGACTTTCTTCGCAGGCCAATAATATCCTCATAAATATTTTTTTATGATAATTAAACTTAATAAAACGTAATTTGAATTTTAAGCAATTTTTGATTAAATATAAAAAAAAAACTATAATAAACAGTTAAAAACTATTTTATTAGAAGTAAAAACAGAAAAACATACCTATTCCTTTATATTATATTTCCAAGAAAAACCCCACTGCTTTTAAACTCACCTCTACATTCTTTTTGAAATACTTGTTTTATTAACACCAGTAAATTTTGAAGCTTCAGAAACAGATTTATATTTAGTAATAAATAGAAGACACAGTTATATCTTTTATTTCCCCAACAAAATTAATATCTTACTTGATCTTGTCAAGTAAGATATTCTGAGTAACTAATGCTTAAAATTCATTGACTTTAATCGATTTTAAGGTTGCTGAAATTCACAAAGGAACAAACGCTTGTTTTCAATGAAAAAAGGAGTGAAAAGGTATTAAAAACTTAAATATTATCTCTTAGAATAATTTTGAAAAATAAAATTCTTTTTTTGACAATTATTTTCATTGTTTTCAATAGTGCTTTCAATGGGTTTGATCCTTAAATTTTATTAAAAATGATAAGAACATACAACCAAAGGAAAACCCCTTTGAAATCAATTGCGGAGGAGTTTTTAAATAAACTAAAAAACAATGAAAAGTCAAGCTATTGCCATAAAATACTACAAAAATTACAATCCATCGTTTCCCCAACAAAAACAGTATGCCACTTGATGATAATATGCAAGGTTTTCAATGCAACCAATGCTTAAAATTCATTGATTTTAAGGATGCTAAAATACACCAAGTAACGAGCAGTTGTTTTCAATGTAAAAAAGGTATTAAAAACTTAAAAATTATCTCCTAGAATAATTTTTAAGTTTTTAATTCTTTTTTTGACAATGATTTTCATTGTTTTCAATGGAACTTTTAATGGGTTTGATCCTTAAATTTCATTAAAAATGAGAAGAACATACAACCAAAGGAAAACCCCAGTAAAATCAATTGTGGAGCAGTTTTTAAAAAAACTAAAAAACAATGAAAAATCAATGCGTATTTACTTTAAAATACATCCGTTACCATAAGTTGTTTTTTTAGCTGTTTTAAAGACCGAGGTATCTATTGTTTTTTTTAGAGCAAAAAATCAAAACGCTCCCTAAATACTGTCAACATCGCTTTATTTAAAAAAATAAAAATTGTTTTATAAAATAACAAACAGCACTCTTTTTCGTATATTTATAAACCTACTTACTTGTGCTAAAATTATTTTAAAAAAGCCAGTTGCTTTATTTTAAAAATAAAAATTATTTTGGGTTACAAGAAAAAAAGAGTCCCCGGTTTAGTCCCCGAGCGGTTTTTGAGATTG
>Ga0209199_1004044_pt1 | contig 13827 bp, 14 predicted proteins | sample COGITO_mtgs_1105_7_FD_184805 | JGI IMG/M metagenome (GOLD analysis project Ga0209199, IMG submission 184805) | Pelagic marine microbial communities from North Sea - COGITO_mtgs_110523 (SPAdes) (version 2) | ecosystem: Environmental > Aquatic > Marine > Epipelagic ...
TAAAATAAGAGAGCCGTGAGCGTCCTAAAAACAGTATACAAACAAACCTTCATTTACGGACTGGCAACGGTGGTTCCCAGAATGTTGAGCTTTCTTTTGGTGCGTTTGCATACCGATAAATCGGTGTTAGAAAACGTCTCCGACTACGGCGAAGTATCTATCGTATTTGCCTATTTTGTGCTGTTTAACGTGGTGCTTGCTTATGGAATGGAAACCGCTTTTTTCCGTTTTTTCAATAAAGAACCTTCCAAAGCCAAAGTACTTAGCACTGCCACAATTTCAATTTTAGGATCCTCTTTAGGATTTTTAGCACTCGGTTTGCTGTTTCAACAACAGATCGCCGATCTCACACACATCCATGTCAACTACATCACCCTCGTTGTTTGGACTCTGTTTTTAGATGCCTTGGTCATTATTCCCTTTGCCTATTTGAGAGCGCAAGGAAAGCCGGTGAAATATACAGCGGTAAAACTCACCAATGTAGTGGTCAATCTGGCTTTAAATGTTTTCTTACTCGTGTATTTAAAAGCACTGTCAGATGACAATAGTCTCTGGGATTCCATCTATATTGCCAATTTTGAAGTCAGTTATATTTTCATCGCCAACCTCGTCGCGAGCGGTGTTACTTTGTTGATTCTTTTGCCGTTTTATTTTAAAATCAACTATAAAATAGACACCCTTCTTTGGAAAAAAATGCTGCGTTATGCCTTGCCAGTCCTAGTCGCTGGGGTGGCTTTTTCCATCAATGAAACCTTTGATCGGGTGTTATTGGAGCGTCTCCTTCCGGAGTCCATTGCCAAAACATCCGTAGGAATGTACTCCGCCTGTTACAAACTCGCACTCTTTATGATGTTGTTTGCAACCGCTTACCGTTTGGGAATAGAGCCTTTCTTTTTCAGTCAATCCAAAACAAAAGACGCTACTAAAAACTATGCAAAAATATTGGAATTTTTTGTGATCTGTGGCGCTCTTATTTTGCTCGTCGTTGTGGTGTTTGTCGATGTTTTAAAAATTATTCTCATTCCAAATGAAGATTATTGGGAAGCCATGAAAGTGGTGCCGATTTTATTATTGGCCTATCTTTTTCTTGGAATATATCACAATTTATCTGTTTGGTACAAAATCACAGACCGCACCAAGTTTGGGGCTTATATATCGGTGATTGGAGCGGGAATCACCCTTTTAGTCAATCTAATTTTCATCCCCTCTTTTAGTTATATGGCTTCAGCAGTAGCCACCTTAGTGGCGTATGTTTCAATGACCGTATTATCATATTACTTTGGACGCAAACATTACCCGATACCTTACAACATAAAAAAAATAGGCATCTATTTAGTCCTTGCCATCAGTTTATCAGCCCTGTCGTTTTATCAATTCAGAGCCCAGTATTTCATCGGGTCTGCCTTGATAGGAATTTTAGTACTTATTATCTGGTCCAATGAAAAAGCGACTATTAAACAATTTTTAAAACCCTCCCATGACCATTAAAATTATAAATAAATCAACCCATCAACTTCCTGAATACGAAACAGGCGCATCCGCAGGAATGGACCTTCGCGCGAATATTTTAGAAGCGATTATTTTAAAACCATTAGCCCGTGCAATTATCAAAACAGGCTTGTTTATAGAACTCCCTGTGGGGTTCGAAGCACAAGTGCGACCCAGAAGTGGTTTGGCAGCAAAACACGGCTTAACAGTCTTGAACAGCCCTGGTACTGTGGATGCAGATTACCGTGGTGAAATAGGCGTTATTTTAGTGAACCTATCCAATACAGATTTCAAAATAGAAAATGGTGAACGCATCGCGCAATTGGTCATCGCAAAACACGAACGGGCAGATTGGCTCGAAGTAGAACAACTCACCGAAACCGCTCGTGGCCAAGGTGGATTTGGAAGCACTGGAAAATAATGAAGAGAACACGACATGGTTTTGTAGTTTTTTGTATCCTGATAAGTTCGTTTGGGATACAAGCACAAGCTGAGACAGACAATCTTTTGTCAGTTTCAAACGACAGTACCCATGTCAAATTTCAAAATCATTTTTATGATGCGATGAAACAAAAAGCACTTGAAAATTATTCCAAAGCGATTGATGAATTAATAATTTGTAAGTCCTTAAAACCAACGGAATCGGTGGTGTTTCATGAGTTGGGTATTAATTATTTCAAGTTGAAACAATACGAAAGTGCCGAATATAATTTCCAAAAAGCCATCGCATTAGATGCTGATAATTTTTGGTATAGAGAAAGTTTGTACCATTTGTATATAGATCAAAAACGTTTTGATGAGGCTATTTTAGCGCTCCAACCAATGCTGTCGCGCCATCCAGATTATAAACAAGATTTAGTGAATCTCTACCTAGAAGCGGGACGTTACGACGACGCACTCACCGTTTTGGATGATTTAGATAACACACTAGGATTAAACGCATCCAGAGATCAAATCCGAAAGGAGTTATACGATTTGAGTGGGGCAGAAGACAAGCGGATTGCGCACCTTCAAAAACGTTTGCAAGAAACACCCGAAGAGCCCACTAATTTTTTAAACCTTATTTATGCTTATAGCAAACTAGATCAAAAAGAGGAAGCGTTTGAAACTGCTCTGGCGTTCCAAAAACAACATTCAAAATCGCATTTGGTTCATGTGGCCTTGTATAAATTTTATTTAGATGCGAAAGAGTATGATAAGGCGATCACATCCATGAAAATTGTCACGACCAGTACCGTTGTGCTGCCCAGTCTTAAAGTAAAAGTGTTGAATGATTTTATGCGGTTTATAGCTGAATTCCCAGAGTATAAATCTGCCTTGGCAGAAGTTACCAATACCGTCAGTGAAAACACGCCGAGCCGTTCTGACTTAGAATGGGCAGATTATTATTACAATCAAAAAGCCTATTTAAAAGCGATTTCATCTTACACAAAAGCCTTGGAATTTGACCCTGATAATTTTACCATTATTAAAAACCTAGCTCTGTTATATTTGGAAACCAATCAATTTGAAACGGCCGTCTTATTCACCAATAATCAGATGGAATTATACCCTTCTCAACCCCTTTTATATTTAGTCAATGGGACTGCAAACAGACAACTGAACCACTTAGATTTGGCGGTTGAATCCCTCACCACAGGATTGGATTATATATTTGACAATAAAAAACTTGAACACGATTTTTACAAAGAACTCAGCACTGCTTTTCAGCTACAAGGTAATATTGAGGCATCAGAAGCGTTTACTAAAAAAGCAATGGCATTAGAAAATAATTAATGAAACAAGTGAAAAAACTTACATACAGCATCGTTTTAGGCTTTCTCTTTTTAGGGTGTAAAAGCACAAAAATAGTTCGGTCTACTGAGACCTTGGATCCAAAAATGTCCGTGAAGCAAATCGTTAAAAATCACAATAAATTTCAGTCCAAGTTTAATACGTTACAGGGCCGATTAAAAGTAGAGTACATCCAAGGCGACCGATCTGAAGTACATACATTGACGTTGCGAATGGAGAATGATAAGACTATTTGGGTCAATGCATTTCTGAATATGGTACGGGTTAAAATCACCCCCGATCGTGTGCGTTTTTACAACAAATTAGACAACACTTATTTTGATGGCGACTATGCCCTCATCAGTGAGTTTTTAGGGGCCGACCTTCAGTTTGAAAACCTTCAAAACTTACTCTTGGGCGAAGCGATTTTCGACCTCAAGTCCAAAGAATTTAAAAAAGCCCCCAATGCGAATTCCTATATGCTAACACCCAAACAACCCAATGCACTTTTTGATTTGTTATATTTAATCAATCCGAGCTATTTCAAATTAGATGCTCAGCAACTCAGCCAAACAGTGGAAAAAAACGTCTTAAAAATTCAGTATCGCTCTTATCAAAAAGTAGAGGGATTGTTCCTCCCTGAAAACATAGCCATCACGGCAACCAATACGAATGAACAAACGACCTTAAATTTAAATATAAAATCCGTAAGTTTGGATCAACCCTTACGATTTCCTTTTAACATCCCCAAAGGATTTAAAGCTATTGAATTAAAATGAAACCAACCAGCGCACGTTTTACCTTAACGATCCTTTTACTCAGCCTAATGCTGCATTTTAGTGGCTTTTCTCAAAGTAAGAAGCAGCAAGAATTAGAAGAACGCCGCCGCGAATTGACCCGTGAGATTCAACAAATAGGCGCCTTGTTATTTGAAGGAAAAAAGGAACAAAAATCGGTGCTATCGGTTGTGGAGGATTTGGATTTTAAGATCAAAGTGAGAAAAAATCTCATCAGTATTACAAATCAGCAAGCGAATTTATTAACGCGAGAAATTAACAGCAATCAAACAAAAATCACGAAACTAAGAGCGAAGCTCAAAGCTTTGAAAGCTGATTATGCGAAGATGATTGTCAAATCCTACAAGAGTCGAGCGGACCAAAGTAAGCTCATGTTTTTACTGTCGTCCGCCAATTTTCAACAAGCTTATAAACGCTTACAATACATAAAACAATACGCCAATTATCAAAAACTTCAAGCGGAGTTGATCAAGACTGAAACAGCTAAAATGCAACAGCTAAACATTGAACTTGTCACACAAAAAAAGAATAAGCAAACACTTATTGAAGAGAATAAAATGGCAAAGTCGATTCTGGACAAAGAGCGTGTGCAGCAGAATTCCTTGATAAAAGATATTAAAAATAATCTATCCAAGTTTACGGCGCAGATAAAAACCAAACAACGGGAATCGAATAAGATCGATAAACAAATTCGCAAAATCATTCAGGCTGCTATTGCGGCTTCTAACAAAAAAGCGGGTAAATCTTCAAAATCAAAAGTCTTCTCCTTGACTCCTGAGCAAAAGATTTTAGCAGCGAATTTCACATCAAATAAAGGAAAACTTCCCTGGCCTGTGGCCAATGGAGTGGTCAAATTGAGGTATGGAAATAATCCGTCTCCGATCGATCGGTCTTTAACGATTAAAAGTAATGGCGTCCGAATAGCAACGAATAAAGACGAGGAAGTCCGTGCCGTGTTTGAAGGCGTTGTACAAGGGATTATGACCCCAAAAAACGGAAACAACACCATCATGATTAGACACGGAAATTACATTACAGTCTATAAAAATCTGTCTAAATTTTATGTTCAAAAAGGGGATAAGGTCACCACAAAACAAGTCATCGGAGAGGTGATTACCAACAAAGCTTCAGGGGAATCCATTCTTAGTTTTGGGATCTATAAAGACAGTTCGATACAAAACCCTTCACAGTGGATTTACCGTTTATAAGTCTTAACTAAAAAGAGCTTTTAGTTCTGTTGCATCTTGAGCCTTCATTTTCCCGGCCAAGACCAAGCTCAATTGTTTGCGTCTCAAAGCCCCCTCAAAACGTAGAATTTCCTCTTTAGTTTCAGGGACTAATTGTGGAATTACAACAGGAGTTCCTTTGTCGTCTACAGCCACAAAGGTAAAAATAGCTTCATTTACTTTTACAGATGTTTCAGTCTTCTTATTGTCCACCCATACATCTATGTACACTTCCATCGAACTTTTAAATGCGCGAGTCACTTTGGCCTCAACGGTCACGATGCTTCCCAAAGGAACGGCATGTTTAAATGCGACATGGTTTACAGAAGCCGTCACAACAATTTCACCGGAATGACGCTCCGCTGCAATGCTGGCCGCACGGTCCATTCGGGCTAACAATTCGCCTCCAAACAGGGTGTGAATCGCATTTGTTTCGCTTGGCAGTACCAAGTCGGTCATGATTGTTTTTGAGTCTTTAGGATGTTTAGATTCCATAGCGTTAGAATGTATAAGTATATGTAGTACAGAAGTATGTACGGAATTGAATGTTAATAAAATTGAAGAGTATTACGGGATGTTTTTTATCAACAACCACGCGGCACGATTTTCTGCCTTTCTAATTTTGAACAATGCTTTTTCAGCATCTTTTCGAGTTTCAAAGCTTTCATAAACAACCTGATGTAAACCGTATCTATTGACGCCAATCAGACGTGCACTGTAACCTAAAGCTTTGAGTTGTTGTAATTTTTTTTCACTGTTTTCCTTGACTCTAAAAGCTCCAGCTACGATATGAAAATCGCCACTTTGTTTTTTTAAACTCACCATTATCGCAGGCAATGGATTGTCAATAACAAAAGTTGCTTCTTGTATTTTAGTGTCTAAGGTTGCATTGGCGGTAGATAACGCTACATTGTTTTGCTGTTCAATTTGAGAAAGATATAGGTTAGATCCAATAGATCCACCCAAGCCAAGTGCAAGTACTGCAATGGCGGCATATTTCATATATACAGCAGACTTACGTCTCTTAGGAGTCAAAGCAATGGCCCCTGTAGCTTCTAGTTTCTGAACAACCGTTTGATGCGCTTGTCGTTCTACAGAAGGCGATACAAAAGAAGCCAAGCCAAAAGACTCGGTCATATAATTAAGACTGTCAGCCGGTACAAACAAGATTTTCCCTTCTTCAGAAGCGGTTAATTCTCCAATATGTTTGAACTCAACAGTGTCTCCTTTTTCTAAACGTGATTTTAATTGAGATACTTGTTGCTCAATTTTGCGAGTTGCACTCTCAAAGCTAATGTTTTCAACATCAGAAATGTAGGAAGCTAACAGACCGTCGTTAGATTGCAGCTGTGCATTAAATGACAACTGCTTTTGTGGTGGATAAAAATCACTCGTAGCCTCATTTATTCTAGCCGATATAGGGTGCGATAAAAACGCTCCAAAGTTAGGGAGTGTCACGCATTCATAGCGGTAAAGTAAATCGCCGATGTATTGACTTAGTTGCATAAATTCAAAGTTAGAAAATTTTTCATCATAAAAAAGGCTTTTTTTTATAATATCAAAGTTTTTATTTTCGAGAACTCAGTTTCCCAAGCAATTTGAGTATTTCGAGGTACAACCAGATAAGTGTTACCAATAACCCAAATGCGCCATACCATTCCATGTATTTTGGAGCGCCATTTGCAGCGCCTTGCTCAATGAAGTCAAAATCCATTACCAAATTTAAGGAAGCAATAACAACTACAAAAAGTGAAAACCCAATACTTAACATCGATGCGTTTGTCGGGTCCATAATTGGCAAACCGCCCCCTCCAAACATGCTCATTAAAAAACTAATTAGGTACACAACCCCAATACCAGCGGTTGCTGCAAATACGCCTAATTTAAAATTCTCTGTTGCTCGAATTATTTTTGTTTTGTAAGCAAATAATAGCGCGAATAAAATGCCTAAAGTAAGGGTAATGGCTTGAGGGACAATGCCAGGTTCAAATGCATCTGCATACATTTTAGAAATTCCACCAAGTGCTAATCCTTCTAAAACCGCATAGATTGGTACTGTTATTGGGGACCATTCTTTTTTAAAGATCGTTACAATCGCGACGACCAAGCCTCCAATAGAACCTATAAGCACATAATCCATAATAGCATTGCTAAAGGTATAATAGGCTGCAAACAATAAAATCCCCATACTAATGGCTGTTTTATTTACGGTGCCATCAAGAGTCATGATTTCAGTTGAGGTAGATTTTAAGTTTTCAAAACTTTTTTTACTGAGGGCTGGATTTCCAGATTTTATCATTGTCGGATTGATTAATGGATGATTTGTTTTTTGCAATACAAATCTACAGGAAAATAACAAAATATAAAAGGACGTCTGCTAAACCTTGAACTTAGGGCTGTCATTCAAATGAAAAATTCACTACTTTTGAATAGCTTATTGCCCAAAAGCTCAAATCGAAAATGCTATGAACACACCTCAATTACTGTATGCACTCGCCCTGCAAGCAGTGCCCAATATTGGCGATATTACCGCGAAAAAATTGATTCGTCACTGTGGAAGCCCCGAAGCAGTTTTTAAAGAATCCAAAGTCAACCTTTTAAAAATTGAAGGCATTGGGACGCATGCCATCAAAAATCTCACGAATTCTACACACCTCAAAGCGGCTGAAAAAGAGCTTGATTTTATAGAAAAAGAATCGATTCAGGGCTTGTATTTTGAGGATTCTAACTACCCATTTAAACTAAAACATTGTATTGATGGCCCCATAGTGTTGTTTCAAAAAGGAAAAATTGACTGGGAAAAGCAGCCTATTATTAGTGTTGTTGGCACTCGAAAAATCACAACTTATGGGCTGGCGCAATGTGAGAAAATAATAGAAACTCTTGCGGTTTTCAACCCCATTATTGTATCCGGATTTGCGTATGGTACAGATATTAAGGCGCATAAAGTGGCCCTCAAACACCAACTTCAAACGGTGGGCTGTATGGCGCAAGGCCTTCAAAATACGTATCCAAAACAACATCTCAAATATCGAAATTTGATAGAAAACCAAGGTGGGTTTGTAACCGATTTTTGGAGTACAGCGGTGATGGACCCTTCTAATTTTTTGAGACGTAACCGTCTCATTGCAGGATTGAGTGAAGCTACCATCGTTATTGAATCTGCTGAAAAAGGAGGGAGTTTGGCAACAGCTACGATGGCTCTTGATTACAACAGAGAGGTGTTTGCGCTTCCCGGTCGCATTACGGACAGTCAAAGCCAGGGCTGTCTAAATTTGATTAAGACTAAAAATGCGCATTTGGTTTCTAATCCCGCCGACATTCCTTATATCCTAAACTGGTCGCTAGAAACCCAAAAAAAAGTGGTACAAAAAAAGCTGTTTGTAGAACTCGATTCCGATGAGAAAATTATTTATAATTACTTAAAAAAAGAAGGCACTTCTGCCTTGGATATTATAGCGATTGCATGTGAAATGCCCACCTCGAAAGCGGCTTATTTATTATTAAACCTAGAATTAAAAGGCGTTTGCCGACCTCTCCCCGGAAAAGAATTTGAGTTGGTTTAGTAGCCTATTTTCTCTCGAACACGTGCTAAAACAGCATCAGCCACAGCGGCGGCTTTTTTAGCGCCTACTGATAGTGCTTGGTCTATTTCTTCTAGGTTGGACATATAATAAGTGTAACGCTCCCTTGGTTCGGAGAATCGCTCACAAATCAGCTCAAACAAGGCCTGTTTTGCATGGCCATATCCATACCCTCCGGCTTCGTAGTTTTGTTTCATTTCTGTTATTTGCGTCTCGGAAGCCACAAGCTTGTAAATGGCAAAACAATTACAGTTTTCCCAATCTTTAGGATCTTCTAAGGCTGTGCTATCCGTTTGAATGGACATGATTTGTTTTCGCAAGGCTTTATCTGTTTGAAAAATATCAATCACATTGCCTTTACTCTTGCTCATTTTTTGTCCATCAAGCCCTGGAATAAGCATGTTTTCTTTTTGAATTTTAGCTTCCGGGATGACAAAAACCTCGCCTATTTTAGCATGGACTCTGGAGGCCACATCTCGGGTCATTTCAATGTGTTGGAGCTGGTCTTTCCCCACAGGAATAATATTTGCGTCGTACAATAAAATGTCTGCAGCCATCAGCATTGGATAAGTGAACAAACCGCCATTCACATCTTCCAAGCGGTCTGCCTTGTCTTTGAAACTGTGGGCTAATTCCAATCGAGAAAACGGAAAAAAGCAGCTCAAATACCAAGATAATTCTGTGACTTGTGGCACATCGCTTTGTCTGTAAAAGACTGTTTTTTGGATGTCTAAACCAAACGCCAACCAAGTTGCGGCGGTGGCATAGGTATTTTGACGGAGGGTTTTTGCATCCTTAATTTGAGTGAGCGAATGCATATCGGCAATAAATAGATAAGAATTGTTTTTTGGGTCGTTACTCATTTCAATTGCAGGAACAATTGCACCTAAAATATTTCCGAGGTGCGGGGTGCCTGTACTCTGTACGCCTGTTAAAATTCTTGCCATTTTCTATTTTTTATTCGAATGAAAAGCAAAGGTACTTTTTTTGAGGCAATCGCTCAATTTTTTTAGGAGTTTTGAGCGTGGTGGTTTCTGTTGAGGTGCTTTATGATACAAGCTACCACACAAAAGCATGACGACAGCGAGCACCTTATGGTATGTAGATTGTTCCCTTACAAGTTATAACCGTGTTTCCGCCGATCCATGTTTTAGTGATTTCACAATTTTTTTTTTCAGCCCGACTGTGTAATACACTGGGGCGCCCCATTTCAACGCCTTGAGCAATCGTATAATTGAATTCGCCAGAATCTTGTTCATTAAAATGTGCAAGTAAAGCGGTCAGCGCGCAATCGCACTGCCAGTTGCTGGGTCTTCAGGCACGCCATCTAATGGCGCAAACATTCTAGTTCTTAAGTTAAACTCGTCATTACTTCTCAAATACAGATGAATATCCGGCATTATTCCTAAATCTGCGATGGCTTGAAAACCATCAAGATTGGGTTTTACAAGTTGTAGTGACTCTAGAGTGTTTAACTCAACCATAATAAAAGGTAAGCCTACTGAAGCTATTTGAGGTGGATGTGTTTTTGTGATAATTTCATGTGTATTTAAACTCAAAGCATTTGCCATAAGTTCAACATCTATTGTTGTGCCTAATGAAAATTTTTCTGGGGCTTTTAGTTCACAATACAATTGGTTGTTGATCGATATTTCTACCAAGCCCGCTTTTTCTTCAAATATAATGTGCTTAGATTCCCCAATTACACCCATAGAAGCCAGCACAAAGGCGGTTCCAATGTTTGGGTGTCCAGCGAATGGAACCTCTCGAGTAGGAGTAAATATTTTTACCTTTCTCGTATTTCCATGTTCAGCTGGAAAAACAAAAGTGCTTTCTGAATAATTGAATTCTCGCGCAATTTGTTGCATTTGTTTGTCTGTCAATCCACTTGCATCTGGAAGGACAGCCAATTGATTCCCCCCAAATGCAGTGTCCGTAAATACATCGCAGATATAATAGTCGTATTCCATGTTTGTGTCTTTTATTATGTCCAGAGTTATTAAAATTTAGTTACGCTTGTTTACTGTTGGCAGTCGTTTTTATTTTGTTTGAATATCAAAAATAACTTCTCTTTCTAGCTCTATGTAATTCCCTGGTTTGTTGATTTCAAGGATTATTTTCTTTTCTTCATAAATTGTTCTTTTTAACTCTTCAAGTAATTTTTCATCATCACCAACAATTTTTTTTTTGTTAACCGACAAAATTCTATCATTTGGTCTTATCCCCTTTTTGTAAGCTTCAGATTTTTCCCATACCATGGATATAAATAACCCCTTAGTGTCAGTTAACAATCGTATTCCTTTTGAGATGACTTTTTGTGGGATAGGGGTTTTATTTCGTTTAAAAAAGAATTCTTTTCCCGAAATAATGGTATGATAGTACTTTAACCACTCACACCCCATATTGGACTCCGTGTCGTCAGACACATCTGAAATAATGTTTGGTATTTCGTGTTCTCCAAGCTGCATTTTAAGTGCTGCCATATAAGTTAATGAGATTTCATCTTGTCCAAAAGCAGATCTTGCATAAATTCCTATTCCTCTTATCCTATTGGAGAGTAATTTTTTTTTTGACAGCTTATTAAACATACTTGTAGAGAGATAAAATAACCCATTAAACCCTGTATCAAAATAAACCCCTTTTTCTTTAATTTTATTAAAGTATGTAAACTTTAGTACTGGTGTACCTGTATCAATAATTTTGAGATTTGTTTTGCTAAAATCTTTTACCTTGTTTTCTACTAATTTATCTGAAACTGTAATAACATTGTTTTCAATATCAAATTCCCATGTGCTTTTAGAGATTAGGTTTGCTCCTAGAATACCATCTATATTTAATTGTTCAAATACTTCAATATCATATTGCATTGCTACAAAGTCTTTATAGATAATATTCCCAAATTTCATTTTCGGTATTTTCACATAATTAACCGAAGCTTCGTTCTGTGATGCATCTGTTGATTTCTCCTCTTTTACGAATGCAAAATCTCCTATTACTTTAGAGTTAATAGTAGTAGGAGCACCAGTATCTAGTAAGAATCTGTAGGTTTTCTCATTAATTTGAACTTTTATAATAATAATATCCCAAACAAATTCATATGCTATATTCTCGGTATAGATATTGGGAGAAATAGAGCCTTGTTTAAACATTCCTTTTTGAGAAAATGAATTGGTGAAGGTTAGTAGAAAAATAAGTGATATCAATATCTTATGCATATTTATTAAATTTTGTATTTCTGGTTTATTCTGATTAATATTTTGAAAATCATTTTATTGTGCTTTTAAATTAAGTTTTTATTTGCTAATAAAAAGTTAGCATTAAGTAATTATTTTCTTTCCCGAAAAAAGGAGAATTACTACCAACGGTGAGTATATGAAAAGTAGGCGATTTCGAAGCACTAAACTTTCGGTTAAGTACAAACTTTGATTCGAGCCAAAAGCCTTGATTTTATTACTATTCCGGCTATTTTTTATATACATTGTTGTGGTGTCGTTTTATTATTTTTTCGCTTATATGTTCAGCGAATTGAGTTTCGCAATAGACTTGATGTCCTTTATCTGATAGGATTTCATATTCAAGTTCCATATTTTCAAACCATTCTACCGTAGGTTTATATTCGTCATTTTCCCCAAAGTAAAGTTCTAAATTTCCTTTAGGTCTTTCAGTTTCATTTCTAAGTCTTGTTGATGAGACACAGACTAATGACTTAATATTATCAGTTTTAAGACCGAAATTCCAAGCAATTGTACCACCAATGCTAAATGCAAGAATATTCACCTTTTGTTTTTCACTCTCTACTAGTTTATCTATTGCTTTTTCTATTCCACCACTTATAAACTGTTTGTGTAAGTTTTCTTGAGTATAATTTGCTACATCAATTTGTCCAAGTTCGCAACTATCGTAGAACAAAATATCAAATTTTGTCTCTAAAATTCGAGTATAATTAATTAACCATTCAGATTTTTCCCTTCCCCACAAATCTGAAATTATTATTATTCGTTCTTTCATAAACACTTTTTTCAAATGCACCACAACGGTTTAGCTATTGTTAGTACGGGATTTAAAAGGAATAAACTTTCGGTTATTATTTAGCCAAAACTTTTTATTTTGTTTTACCTTTTTCAATATTAAAGCCAAATCAAAAGATTTGGCGGACTTTATTAAAAAGCACTAAACTTTATTTTAAACACAAAACCCCGTATTAATTATAGCTTTTGTTACAAACAGTTTTTTGTTAATTCAAATTATTCAAAACTCCTGTAAAAGTTCCAGAGACAGTATTCTCATTATTTGAATAAGAAAATGTAATTGTATAAATACCATTATTTTCAGTAATTGTTGCTTGACCGTCCATATCATCTGAACTTAAAGAATCAGAAGAAACATAATTTCCGTTTTGAATTACTAGATCGGTATTAATTCCGGAATGGTCAATATATGCATTGTCAAAACTAAAATCTGGGTCCGAAACGTCAAAAATAGGATAAGAAGTACTTTCTACACTTCCCGAGCTTTCAATAGAACTGAACATATTAAAGTCAATCAGTTGAGTTATGCTGTCTGAATAGATAAATTCATTTTCTTCATATGTTACTTCTCCATTAGCTAATATAAAGTAAAATCGTCTTGGGTTTAAATTTGGGTCTGAGCCGTCAGAATTTGGAATAATAAATCCTTTTGTTAGTTCAAACGTTTCTCCATTAACAATTAATTCTCCAGCAATATTAGATGGGTTTTCAGTATCGTCGTTCGAAGAGCAAGACAAAATTGTTAATCCTATAAAAATTATAAAAAGTAAATTTAATTTTTTCATTCGTATTTTTTTTAATTGTTTGTAACTAGTGTGTATATATCCTTTAGGTGTGCATATTTTCATTATATTCATAGTTTTGTTCAACACTACATCCCATATTGGCATGTAGTGTTGAATTTTTGATTTTATAAAATTCATCTCCATAG
>Ga0209199_1004050_pt1 | contig 13817 bp, 10 predicted proteins | sample COGITO_mtgs_1105_7_FD_184805 | JGI IMG/M metagenome (GOLD analysis project Ga0209199, IMG submission 184805) | Pelagic marine microbial communities from North Sea - COGITO_mtgs_110523 (SPAdes) (version 2) | ecosystem: Environmental > Aquatic > Marine > Epipelagic ...
ACACCTCTTTGTATTTTTCGTTTTGAGCTCCTTCTAATTTGTTAAGAACTCTAGACCAGCCTTTTCTACCGTACATTTCGATGCGTCTGCACCCTTTACTTCTAGCATAATCTTCTATAGTGTGATGGGCTTCTTTATAGGTATCCCATCTGCTACCGTTAATTCCTGTTGTTGTTATTAAGTGAAGAGACTTGTGTGTAGCATAAGTATTAATCTTAGTTACACTAACATTTATAATCTCATTATCTTTTTGAACTACCCAACATTGATAGTAATCTGGGTTCTGTAGCCATGTAAGATAATCGTAAGTAGTAGACTCGTTCACGCTGCTCTTAAGCGCACTCAGTATAGCAGGCTCGATAGTCCTCCAGTGAGTTATTACTTGTTGAGGTGTTAGTAGAATTACTTCCATCGATATTATATTCCTTTAATCCGGAAGGTCAGGAAGGCTGAATTGGCCAAACTGGGTTTGAGGGGTCATTTGTGTTTGCTGGCAAGTCACGGAGGGCTTGACGATAGGTAGCCCATTCTGTCTTTTTAGCGTCTGTTAGTGGGCTGTCGTTGGATTGAGTCCAATCGCTTTTCTGCAAGAGTTGATCCCGCAGCCCTCTAAATAAATTATTAGCCTCCTCTAGCCTTTTCTCGTTAATCTCAGAATTGGGAATTGTTACAAATTCTGCATTAATAAACCTATAGTTTTCTATGTCATCAGGAAAGTCTACCCAAACTTGAGCGTGATCCTCGCACGCACGTTGATCTAACCCACTCTCAGATTTGCCGCAGGAAACTATATTACCTTCTGCATCTATTACTATATATTTGTTCATCGCTTTAACCTTATGAGTGAAACCCTTATTAAGTTGGCAATAGGCAAACTTGTACTGCTATTAGTCTGATAAGGTCTATAGTTAAAAACAGCCGTTCCACTAGAATTTAATGTGAATACTCCCACAAAACTCATACCACCAACTTTATTACCCTGTACCAGAGGCCCATGAAATAACTGAGTTATGCCAAATGAAGTCCCATTAGGAGAAACCAAAGACGCTGAATTGTTTATATAAGGCGTCCCAGTTGAAGTCAGATTACTAAACCAACCAACAGTAATCACTCCTAAAAACTTATCACCAGAATTTCCAGTCATACTTGTTGTTGCTAAAACGGCGGTTGGCATGCTCCCATATGTAACAGTGCCGCTGGCGGTATAGCTCTCAGAAACTTGACTTATTGCTTCCGCAGCAATCTCGCCCGTATCAACACCACCACCTTTAATAGTAAGCTGTCCAGATGCGTTTGTGTCTAACGTAATATTGTCTATTTGAATTTGGCTTGCTGATAGAGTTCCAGCAGTAATATCATCAGCGTTAAGTGTACCTCGGATAATAGCATTCTGAAACTCAGCCGAGCCACTGCTTCTGTCGATATGCCAACCTTGTGTTGCATTAGGAGTTAATCTGTTTCCGCTGCTATCAAACCCAGCACCATCATAGTTATCACTCTCAATATCATCGGTTACCTGGATTGCTCCCGAAGGAGTTGTAAAGGAAATATTAGGTGGAGAAACATTGCTACCATCAAGAATTACAGTAAAAAGCGAAGACCACTCTCTCAAGCCAGTATCAGTAACATTTACTGGCGGTTGATTTTGACTCCAATTAGAAGTTAATCCTGTAAAAGTGGATGTATTAATATTCCAACCAGTGGCAGTAGGTGAGCCATAAGGGAAGGGAGAAGATAGTAAGGTACCGTAATAAACCTTACCTGTAATTACAGTATCTCCTGTATCCCCAGTAGCGCCAGGACCGCCATTAGCTGCAGGAACTCCTACTCTTGAAGCAGGAGTAAATTCACTTGCAGCAATAGTATCAGTATTACTTGAAGAGAAAGCACTGGCAGTAATTATCCAAGAATACTGCCCTTGACTTACAGTGGGAGCTGAAGTTGACCAACCGTTTAAGTTTCCCCCTGTCAAAGCTTGAGTATCAAAAGTATAAGTAAAAGTTCCGGTAGGATCAGCAGGGGCACTAGCACTGCTTGTTACTTGGTATAACGTTACTAAGGCAGTATTTGCTCCATCTAGACCTGCAATACTAAATATTTCAGGAGTACTAAACTCAGAGGTAGGTATAGTATCTATAGTTGCATTTGCACTAGCAGTAGCTAAAGAGACAAATAAATTCTCACCAGAAGATAAAGAAGGGGGAGTAGTTGACCAACCATTGAGTGTTCCGCCTGAAAGAACTCCAGTTGAAAAAGTATAAGTAAAGTCTCCACTAAAAGTTTTAGCTAAAGAAGAAGCTGTACTTTTGTTATACAAAAATACAGTTGCATTATTAAGTCCATTGGAACCTAGTATCTGTACCCAAGCGCTATTTACAAACATCCATATGCTGTTAGAAGCCTCTGAGTAAATTAATTGACCAGCTGAACCAGGAGTACTGGCGGTGGGGTCATATTGTGAGATTGTAGGTTTACTTCCGTCACCTACGTTTTTTATTATTGATAAAAATGTATCTCTTATTGCCTTGTCTTTTATACTGGCGGGTACAAATACCTTGCTCATTTCTTACTCCTATCCTGCTAGTAGCAGTTACCTTTTACCTGAAGGTTTAACTTCAAGATCAAGTCCAGTTATTTTAGGGTTAACTGCCCCATTCATTGATACTTCTAAATTGAAGTACCTGCCATTAAGTCTATAGTCCCTTTTATAACCTGAGTTACTATTAGGATCAAAATTTCTTTTATATACTTCGTTTCTTGCAGAATAATCTTTAGCCATTTCGGAATCTACATCAGCATTATTAAGACTATTAGAAGTAATTGCAGTTGTATTAAATTCATTAGCACTCATAGGATATACTGCAGTAATACTTTTAGTCACATGGGGATTACCTAGATCTTGTTTAAGAAACCTTGCATATCCATTTGATTCAAAGCTATTACTTAATAAGTATGCTCCTTGATCGCTGAAACCGTAAATATAAATCTGACCATTAAGTTCACTTTCTGTAATACCTGTAAGATTAGGTAAAGTTCTTTTATACCACAAATCTTCTTGGTAATTATATACGTAAGCAAAGTTCGTCCCTGTGTTTGTATTCCCTACAGCACTGTAACACACCCACACTTCTTTATCACGAGAGTTTAAAAAAGTAAAAGTACGTTTTTTGTGGGCGGGATTAACCGTATCATAAATATCTTTTTGTATTCTTCCTTTAGAAATATCTTGTTTGTTTGGCCCACCATCATGAAGATAAATACCATAGTTACCTAACACAAAGTGTCTACCATCTCCGATATCTTCGAAACAATCAGGGTTATACAACCCATCGTCATCAAATAAAAGTTCGCTGATTAAGTAGAGAGGGTCTCCGCTATCTTGATATCTGTATACCGAATCATCTTTGTAAACAATTAAGTAAGGACCTAACTGCGCAGCATCTAGAAGCTGCCCGGGTGTTTCAGTTAATATATCATCGCCAGCACTGTTAGTTGAATCATAACGCCAGGTTATGCCATTAATAGTGTTTATATCTGTAATAGGCGTTGACCAAGCTAAAGAAGAGTTGCCTAAATTCTCATCGGATAAGTAAGCACCACTTAGATTTAAGGCAATAAGTCTATTGTTATAAGAAGAAATACGTTGAGCAGTAACTCTGTTTGCGGCAATACCCTCTTGGGCACTACCATCTAACGCGCCTGAATACCAGTTAGCAAAGTATAAAGCTTGATAATTAGGAGATGCTTCCGTCCCGTTATTAGATATCCGTATTGGTTGGTTAATACCATCGTTGACTATTATAACACCGTTGAATGTAAAGAAATCAAAACCGAACCTGCCATTAAGACTTAAATCTGTTGTTGCAGTAACAGTACCAGAATTACTAATAGGGTTAAGTATGTCTTGAGATACTTGAAAAGATACTACGTTAGAAGAAGACTCATACAAGTAAGCTAGATTAAAACTATCAGAACCCACAGGAGTCCATTGTGTCATAGCTAATATATTTCTTGCAGTAGATCCGGTAATGTTTGTATCAAAACTGCTTGGGAACTTATATACACCTTGAAGGGAGCCATCGGAAGGCCTCATATTGAGACCCTCCGAGAAATTTTCAGGAGATAATGCCTGTGGTGGCACATCTGTATTCAGGCCTTTGATACCTAAATTTTGTAGTGGGATTGTTGGCATTATTCTTCCTCTAAATAGATTCCTAGTTGTTTATATTTTCTGCGAGCACAACGTAATCTAAACGCCCTAAGCCTTGCATTAACTTTTCTTTTTCTTTTCCAAGGCTTAGAGTTTGTTGTTTCCAGGTCATTAGATCTCGCAACCACCCGCTGTGCAAGCGAGGGTCTGCGCACCTTCTGTATTGTCTTCCTGCTCATATATTGAGAGTTCATTCCAGTTGATTGACGATGGAAATTCTGAGAGTGCTGCATTATATTCCTTTTCAGAAACAGGCTGATAAGGTGCTTGCTCATACGAATGCTCGGAGTAAGGCAAGAACGATACACCTGTTAGGTGATCGAAATTATCATATACCCAGGCTCCCACTTCTAACCACTCATCTTCTTTCACATACACAGTAATAGATACAGAGTGTTCTGCCCAGTTCTGTTTTAACTTCAACCATAGTTGCAATTGTTGAATAGCACTAAGATCATCTGCCATAATAGAGCCTTGTGGGCTTGCAATAGGAAAAGAAAATACTGTAGTGCTATCTGGTTTCATAAAACAAGGTTCACTAGGAACCCCTGACATTTTCATAAAGTCAGTAAGGGGATCTTTATTATCTCCACGTACTGTCCTAATGTAATGTTCAGCAAAGCGACCATGAATACCAGAAGAACTGTTAACCAGTTGACTTACAGTACCCGAAGGTTTAATTGTAGTGATAGCTGTTGAGGCAGGAATATTAAGCTTGTGTGCCCACTCCTCGTTAATTTCTACAGCGTAATCACGTAGTTCTTTAATTTGATCTTCAGTAGCATTAATAATAGCAGGACAATCACATACCCCAGTAAGAGATACACCTAACAAACGTTCTTCTTCTGTATTTGTTTTCCAAATACTACGAAGGTAAGGGAAGTGAGTAAGTGTAGATTGCAGCGTACCAAGAATAGTTGCCACCCGAATTTTATTTTTAATTGTATCAAGAGTATCTTCTGATCGAAGTACTACTTCTGTTAGGTTACAGAACTGATTTGATCTGAGGGCAATCTCTGCACACGGGTTAGTCCCATGAATTTTATCAGAGTCCCTACGTTCAGGGGCACTCTTTTGTGCACCATAACGACTGTAGATACCTCGTTCACCTGACTTAGATTCAATCAAGGCTGTCCACTCTTTAATGAATGTAAGGGAGTCAGGTTTTTGTAGGTATACAGCAGAGTTATTAGCCAGAGCACGATGAGAACTTCCTTCCCACCATTGTCCTGACTTAGCGTTCTGCATCGAGTGGTCACCAAGATCACTTAAAGAAATCATAGCAGATCTACGTACACCGCCTACCACTACAATTTCACCAATCTTACACATAAGATCGTGGCATTCCAGTGGAGTTAGTTTACGTCCTGCTGCCTTCTTGAATAAATTCGTAGTAAACTCAAGTAGTTCTTTAAGTGGCTCGGGACCACTCGCACGTCCTCCCATTGTCTTTAGTTTAGCACCTGCAGGTCTAATCTTAGTATAGTCAAAGAAATGTACTCGACCCAGATAGAGGTCGGCAATATGTTTTCTTAGCGCTTTAGACCAACCTTCTTTAGAGTCTTCAATATGAATAACTCTGCCAGAGGTTTCAAAGTGATCATTAACAATGGGTAGCTTATTAACATCAATAGCTTCCACAGAAAAGCCAACACCCGTACCACACATGAGGATATACATAGCCTCATCAAATGCACGGGAAGTATCCACTTTAAGATAAGAACAGTTATACCCTGTAATATTATTACGTTCAAGAGCAGGGCCACTAGCCCACATAGCTCTCATGGATGGCATGGTACTTAGAGAAGAAATAGAAGAAGTTAACTCCTTGTATAGCTTATCACTTATCATACCCTTCCAAGTAGACATATAACGATTAACTGTTTCATCCCAGGTTTCTCTACGTTGTTCTTTTTCTAACCAACGAGAGTAACGAGAAAGGTGAATAAATGTTTGGTAGTCTGTGGTCATCTGTGTTTCTCCTTAGATAACTAAGTTATACCTGTGTTTCCTTAAGTATAACTTATATAATATAATAATAGGGAAGGAGGGTTTCTCCTTTTAATAGGGGACTATACCTATTTAACTAGGTTTAGTGGGCCAATCAGCCTCTTCAAGGTGAGGCCAGTTAGCGTGGATTGTAATGTCACGCAGCGCTTGCCGATAACTTGTCATAGACGCATTCATGGTCACATCTGTAAGAGCATAAAAGTCAGTATCGCCTAAGAGTTCATCTCTTTTATTACGGTTATCTATGGCAGTGAAGGCATCATTATCTGCAATCTCATCAGCCGTTAGCTCAACTACAGTGCGTGTCAGCACCCAGTCGTTACCGTAAATGGGCGTACCTACTAGATCAGTGTTCACCTCTTCAGTGATAGGATTAGTGGCATCTGCTTCAGTCATCAAGCGTACAACATTGCGTGTTGGTGTTGTAGCAGTTGTGACCTTCTGTGTCAGCGGATCATACTCAGGCATGGCCTCTACTGTGACAGGGTGCATACCGTACCTACGCATGATCCCAATAGGAACATTACGTGGAAATGATGTGTTTGCGTTGTCACGGCGTAGCTGGCCCGATGAGTAAGGGTAACAAGCTACTGCCCCGTTTGTGATTTTTACATAGTTCATTTATTTTCTCCTAAGAAATGACGTCTAAATAGAAGTTTAGTGTTCCTATTGTGGCACCATATCTTGCCTCATAATAACTAAAGGTGGGGCTTGAACTTAAAGTAACCTCTGGTCCACGGAGCCAGAAGGGAGTATTAGGATACCCAGGACTAGATGTCTCAGCGTATAAGTAAAAACTTCCATCTGCTGCGTCTGTGCGTCCAGTGCCAGTGCTGCCAGTCCCCCCAGAGTCTCGGCTAAATCTAGGTGAAGTACTAGCGACTGTCGGCACACTTGCCCAGACAACACTACTATAATCGGTATATTCCGAAGTGGTAGTTTGCCATCCAGTAGTATTGCTTTCAAAGCTGTAAGAGGTACCATCTACATTAATAAGGTCTAGTTGTAGGTCGCCTGTATAACTACCGCCGCTTACATAGTAAAAAACGGGTCTAACTGTAGCTCCTGCATAAGCGCTAATATCAACTGTGCGCTGTGACCATGCGTTAAGCTGCCCAGAAATAGTGTCTAATACCGGACTTAGCCCAAGTTCAAAACCAGACGGGGGCGCTTCTGGTTCAATTAACCCCAGCATCGTTGTTAAGTTACTCATGATATTGCATCTCCTACTTGCTTGCCGTAGTACGTTGCACCACCATCAGTTGTTAAGAACACATAAAGGTCTTTAGAGCCAATCGCTGGTGCATCTGGTGTCACGCCTTTATCCCACTTAATTAAAGAGGGCCAACTAATCGTAGCAGAGGTCGAGTCTGTTGTGTCGTACTGATCAACACCTGCGTTGTGACTTGATAGATACATTTTTGTTCCATCATTATTAAACAAAAGCCCAGTTGAGCTAGTTGATATATTAGAATTTGTTATTTCAGTGGCCGGGGTAGCCCAAACAATACTTGTAAAATCACCCGCTGTAGGTATAGCCCACCGCTTTATAGTCTTTGCTGTAGATGTCTTTTGATAAAGAAATGTGAAATCAGCATTTGTTGCAAGCTCACTATAACCATTACCAGAATTTATTTGTGCTTGAAAACTGGCCCCGCCTATAGTGTATGGAGAGCCAGCTGCGCTACTGTAAACCCTAATATTACCCAGACTCGATTCACTGGTAATAAATTGTGTCCCATCATCATTCCAAACAAACCCCGCCGGGATAGCGCTAGCACTGGCACCTATTGAGGTGTCAAAAGTAATCGTAGAAGTTATATCCCACGCCGTTGAAAGTGAATATTGTTGAAATTCTTTACTGCCATTATCTGCAATAAAGAACTTAGTTCCATCAGGTCTAAATCTTACGGTTAAAGGTGCAGTCGTACCAGCTCTAATTGTAGTCAATGCCGCACTTGAACCAACAGGAGATGCCGATACTGTATTTAAATCCCATGGGGTACTTAATGTAAACTCATATACTTTATCGTCGTAAAAACCTGTCGTATAACATCTTGTTCCATCAGGTTTAAAGTCAATACTACGAGATTGCCCAGATAGACCTTGACCTATTGGATCAAAATTAACTTCAAAAGTTGCACTTGCAACATCATAAAATGATTGATTACTTCCGCCTATTACCTCTAATAAAAAGCTACTAGCACTACCTGACGGTGGTGGGTTGCTGAAGGTAAACGTAGTGTTAGACGGCAGTGTCTTGGTGAAGTAACTACCAGAGGACACGTCAACATCTGAAGCAGCCAAGGCACTACCTGATTGCAGATACCTTTTGGCACTCAGCCCGTTCTTTACTTTAAATGGTTTATTATTTGCCATGTTTCACTCTCCGCTCAGCTAAAGTTATCGCCAGATTGTACGCCGAAATATGTTGTGCCGCCATCAGTCGTGATAAATGTAAATAAATCTATTTCACCGGAACCTGGGGCAAAAGGTTCAGCGGGTAACCAAGTAACCGAAGTAGGCCAGCTAATTATGGCTCCAGAAGACCCAGTAACCTCTAACTGAAACATTTGAATATTACCTGCATTATTAAAAGTGTAAGTTGCGGATTCGGTTAAGGTGTGAGTTAAGTAATTACTATCAGATAAATTAAAGTTGGTAGAAAAACTACCTGTAGTAAGTTGATATATTCCATCTGTCGCGTAACTGGAAAAGTACATCTTAGTACCGTCACTACTAAAAAACAAACTACTGACACTATTTGTTTGTGCTGTTGTAGTAAAAGAAATATTATCGTAAGATGCTGTACTAACATCCCAAGCAGTGGATAAAGAGTATTGCTGAATTTCAGTACCACCAAAACCTGCTACAAAAAGAAGAGTCCCGTCATCATTAAAAGTCATAGCAATAGGGCCGGATTCTTCATTTGATACATCTAATGTAGCACTGTCAGTAGATGCTGTACTTAAATCCCAAGCAGTGGATAAAGAGTACTGATTAATTACGTCAGTACCACCATTAACTAGATAGAACCTAGTACCGTCAGGTTTAAAACGTAATTCCTCACCTTGTTGGCCTGTTGTTGTAAAAGAAGCGGTAGCGGTAGAATTTACTGTACTTATGTCCCAAGCGGTGGAAATACTATATTCATAAACAGTAGCACTATTGTAATCCTGAACGTATAACTTCGTGCCATCTGTGCTAATGGCAAAACATGTGCTATTAGAAAAACCTGTAGCGTAATCTTTGTTATCGGGAGAGGTTGTACTTAAATCCCAAGCAGTGGATAAAGAAAACTGATATACTTTATCATTAGTATTCCCAATTAAATATAACTTAGTACCATCAGGTTTAAACTGAAAAGAATAGGGTGTAGTGTCATATCCAGCTACACTAATATTTATGTTGTTATACGCCGCATTATCTATGGCATATCCCGCTCCGGTTATATCTGCGGCAGTAATCTGACGGATAGAACCCTTAGTGCTGCCACCAATCTCAATGGCGTTATTTAAGATTAAATTTTTATTGTTAGCCATTATATAGCTCCATCTATTGCTTGCGTTGCGTGGTAGGTAGTGCCGCCATCACGGGTGCTGAATGTTAGTACGTCAGTCTCACCTGCGGCGGGGCTATCTGGGGCTGTACCGCCGTGGAACTCTATGGCGCTGCTGTAAGTAATTGTATATGATCCAGCGATGGAAAACTGATATACTAAATCAGTACTAAAATTAGTTACATACAACTTTTTTCCATTAGAGCTAATTGCTAGACCAGTAATGGTTCCAGTTACGCCACTGGTATCTAAGGTAACATTATTAAAAGAGGCTGTGCTTATATCAAATGCTGTTGTGAAAATGTATTCATGTATGTCGGAGCCATATCCACAAACATACATCTTCGTACCATCGTCGTTAAATACCAGTGACCTTGGAGACGCTATAGTAGTGAGAGTGAAGCTATTAGTGCTATAAGTAGCCGTGCTTATATCAAATGCTGTCGTAAGGTTGTATTGAAAAATTGCATTATTTTCATCTCCAGCAACAAAAAGTTTTGTGCCATCATTATTAAAATTAAAACCGTTTGGTGAAATGTCTTCACTGCCTAAAGTTCTACTAACACTATCATAACTCGCGGTACTTACATCGTAATCGGTTGTTAAAGAATACTGATATAAAGTGTCAGTATCGGTTCCAATAATATACATTTTAGAACCGTCATTATTAAATTTTACGTTTCGAGGAAGTATATCTTCTGCACTAACATCTTTAAATTTTTCATCATAGTCTGCGGTAGTTATTTCATAAGCCGTTGATAAACTATACTGATATACAGTGTCATTACCCACCCCAATCACATACATTTTGGTTCCATCGGGCTTAAATGTAACATCCGATACAGAAGGAAGTTCATTACTTACATCAAAAGATTTATTCTCGTAGTAACCATTAGCTAAGTCGTAACCGGGGCCATCAGTAGCAGACAAAAGAACAGTTGCTTGGCTTATTGTCCCACTAGCAGCGGGGTTGCTTAGGCCAACTTGGATGTCAGACGTTGGGGCGATCTGGAAAACATTACCAGTGGATAGGTCTATGGTGTTGGTGTTTAGATCATAGCCTGTGGTGTATTCATAGATGCTGTCGTTTTGAGTACCAATCAAATACAGCTTAGTGCCATCATTATTAAAAATAATACTACGAGGTTGAGTGTCTTCACTAGCTACACTAAAACTAACGTTATCATAACTTGCGGTACTTAGGACAAAGGCTGTAGATAAAGAATATTGAAATATACGGTTGTTTACACGCCCAAGCATGTACATCTTAGTTCCATCATTGTTAAAAGTTATGGAAGCAGTAAACTCATCTTGACCGATTACACTAAAGCTAACACTGTCATATGAGATTGTACTTATATCATAAGCTGTAGATAAAGAATATTGAAATACTTTGTGTTGAGCATTTCCCATCATATACAGCTTAGTGCCATCATTGTTAAAAGCAATAGTACCAGGAACAGCCTCCTGACTACTAAAACTAAAACTCACACTATCATAAGAAGCTGTACTTACATCAAAAGCTGTAGATAACGAGTATTGATAAATACTGTCATTTGTCTGGCCTACCATATACATTTTAGTGCCATTGTTGTTAAATATTACCTGAGAAGGGACAAGGTCTTGAGTAGCTACACTAAAACTCACACTATCATAGGAAGCTGTACTTACATCAAAAGCGGTAGATAGAGAATATTGATATACGGTATCATTAGCAAAACCTACTACATACATTTTAGTGCCGTCATTATTGAAGGCTACACTAAGAGGGCTTCCCTCTTGACTAGTTACACTAAAACTAACACTGTTATAAGAGGCCGTTGTTAAGTCATATCTAGCATTAATGTTAATCTCCGTAACTGTACCCAGGCTCTCCTGATAGGACGTAGGTTGAATACCGTTCTTTACTTTAAAATCTTTATTGTTTGACATGGTTCACTCTCCCCTTGTCCTTATTTTGTTATGCAAGTACTACTGCGCTTACAGTGAAATTAGTTGAGTTGGCAGAAGCCGCAGTCGCAAGTAAGCGAACATCGCCACCACTGATATCTACATCGTAAGAAGAAATAGTGGTTGCCGTGTTAACTCCACCGTACTCCGTAGCTACTGCAGTCGTACCGTCGTGGGTTACCAGTAACTTAGTAATAGTTCTTTCTGTTGCTACAGTATCAGTAGCTACAACGGTAATCTCTATACCAAGGGACGAAGAAGCCGTATAAGTTGCAATTGCAGTTTCGGTAATGCTAGTAGTTGTAGCGGTTTGAGTATCACCACCACCTCCTCCTCCAGCAATAGCTCCCCAAGCGCCATCAGCATAACCTTCAAACTGTGCATCATCCGTATTATAACGGAGCATACCGTTCTGACCTGTAGAAGGACGTTGGGCCGTGGTGCCATTTGATAATAGGACTGCACCATCATCACCGATTTCTACATCAGCATTGCTTCCGTTAATTACAAGCAGGGTTTTGTCAGCACCATTATTTTTGGTGTTAAAGATAACTCTTCCTTCTTCAATACCATCTGTAACATTCATAGTTCTAAAATTAATCTGTGCGTAGTTTATATCTTCCGCAGCAGTATTCTTGCTGTCGTATTGTATATAAGCCGAGTCGATGGTACTAGGGCTGGCAGTTTCGTGCTTCAAAGATATAAGGGGCCCAATAATACTATCGCTTACACCTTCAAAGGTAAAACTGGGTATAAAAGAACCAGTATGAGTTCTCTGGAACTTCAGGGGTTTTGCAGAATTGCCAGAAGATGTTATAACACTTGAGGTTCCATCATCGTATACTTGAAGTTCGCCACCTGTTCCAAATGTAGCCTTGTTTGCTCCAAAAGTGATGTCACCCGTCATTGTGCCACCAGCTTTAGGTAAAGCTGCGTCAGCTGTTGTGCCTTGAGCGGATGTAGCGTAATCGGTAGAGTCAAAAGCCTTAACCTGTGCAAGGTTCGTAACTTCGCTGTCCATAAGTGCGCCAGCGGCTGTCACGTTAGTCGCGTCTGTTACGTCAGCCCCGTCCTCTACATTTAAGGCGGATAGAAGGCCGCTTTTAGTTATTGAGCCGTTAAGGCCCACAACCGCTGTGACAGCATCTGTCTGGTCGTGCTTTGACCAGTTTCCTGCGTATGTAGAAGTTGAAGCGTTATCAGCTATCGCAACAATATTATCGCCAACCGAAAATGATACTCCACCTACAGTTCCCGCAACCGAAACATAATAAAACCAACCAACTTGCGCCGACCCAGAGCCGGGGAAGCTACCTGAAGAAGCATCCCAATCGCCCTTGTAGACCATGCCATTCGCAAGGGCAGCAATGTCTATTTCCATTTGGTCTAAATCAACTGCCTGAGTTACCGTGATGTTATCTAGCTTGGCACCGTCAGTAGCAACTGCCCGTCCATCAAATGTTGAGTTGGTCGTAATCGGGCCAGTCATAGCACCGCCAGCTTTTGGTAGTGCTGCGTTTGCTGTAGTTGTGGTAGTAGTAAGTACTGCATCTCTTGCAGCAATATCTACTCCATCAAAGGTTGAATTGGTTGTGATAGGGCCAGTCATGGCTCCACCAGCTTTGGGTAAAGCTGCGTCAGCGGTTGTGCCTTGTGCCGCCGTGGCGTAAGCTGTCGCCGCTGTAGTAGCCGCAGAGCCAAGCCCTAAATTAGTACGGGCAGTAGAAGCGCTAGAAAGATCAGAAAGATTATTAGCTACAGACAAAGATCCTGATAAGCTAGCATACGCAGCAACCCACGCGCTTCCGTCATAAACTTTCATCACGTTATTTGTTGTATCGAAGTACAAGTCGCCTTCATCAAGGCTGGTTGTGGGATCACTGGCCGCAATGCGATACGTTTCGCCAAAGCTATTTACACTGGCAAGGTTGTTTGCCACTGTGTTGACGTTAGCAATTGACCCGCCAACATTATTGACGTTGCTGATTGATCCCGCGACTGTTCCTATATTGTCAGAGCCAGATAGATCAGTGGCAACTGTCCCAATATCTGCGGAGTCAGCGGCAACAGCAGTAACATCCGCAATAC
>Ga0209199_1004059_pt1 | contig 13790 bp, 23 predicted proteins | sample COGITO_mtgs_1105_7_FD_184805 | JGI IMG/M metagenome (GOLD analysis project Ga0209199, IMG submission 184805) | Pelagic marine microbial communities from North Sea - COGITO_mtgs_110523 (SPAdes) (version 2) | ecosystem: Environmental > Aquatic > Marine > Epipelagic ...
GTCGTGTCTAGAGTGTCCAGGTTGGTGTTTATCTTGGTTCCCCAAGTATCTTCTGAAGCGCCGACTTCTGGCTTGGTCAGACCATAATTGGTTGTAGTTGTATCAGCCATTTAAGCGGCCTCCCATAAAGTTACAGTGTCGGACACGTTTGTCCATGTTTGTGAAGCGCCAGAAACGCCTACCCAGTCATTGTCGCCAGACGCCACATCTGACCATTCATTTGCTGCCTGGCCCTTGTCAGCCCAAACCTCATCGCTAGCAGGCTGGTCTAGCCACAGTATCTGCCCAACAGCCACCAGAGCAGATGATGCACTTATACCGCTTACGCCGCCAGCAGTAATATTACCCAGCACTGCTGTTTGACTGTTCGCCTCAAGGGACGACTGGGCCGACGCTATCTTGACCGCAGAAGCCGTTGCAGATGACGCAACACTTACCGCTGCAACACCCTGGCTTATCCTGGCCCCTGCCGTCGACACAGATGCCGCTGCAGCAATAATCGCCGATGACAGCCCAACCTTTTGCCCAACAGTGCTTAGGGAGGCAGAGGGACTAATTGCCGATACTCCCTGCAGTATTGCCTGTGGGTCTGCCTGGACCGCCGCAGACCCTGCCAAGGTTGCATCGTCCTGCCTAACTGCAACGCCGGATGCGGTAGTGCTTGCGCTCGCAGATACAGTACAGCTAGCCTCTCTAACAAAACCGCCTGCTGCTGTAAGCGCGCCCACTGCAGCTATTGCAGCCCCAGACTCTAAAACAAAACCAGCAGTAGCCGATACAGCAGACGTGGCTGCTATTACAGACGCGCCATCCTCTAGGTTAGCAGTCGAGTATGCAGCCTGCCCGTATTTATATACGCCATAGAGCATATTAGTCTAGCGTGATATCCAGGTCGCCAGCAGGGATGCGGAACACGTCACCAGTAGCAATTGTCTTGCTTGCAGTCAATGCGCCATAGGCTAGCAGGTTGCCGCTTGTGGCTGCGTCGAATACGCCGACGTGAGTAATAGTGCCCCAGTCGCCTGTAGCTGTTGCCCACTCTTCTGCAGATGTGTTGCTGGCAGTGTCGCCAGATACAGTAAATGCTGTGGCCTGGCGAGCATAGCCGCTACCTGACAGCTCTGTACCGCCACCCGTGTCACTAGGCGCTGCAGTGTATAGTCCAGTGTATAAAGTGCCTGGGGCTGTGTAGGCGTTGCCACCAAACACATGGTCCAGGACCTCTGTTTCTAAGAAGTTTGAAAAGCTCATCCGAGTCCTCGTATTTTAGTTGTCAGGCCAACACCAGAATAAGCTGCCTGTTCAGAAGTTAAGTTTAGTTTGTCTACCGCCTCACCATACAGTCGAGCCCACACCTCAGCCCGGCCATCTTCAGCCAGGTATGGTGCAGAGTTCAGTAGTGAGCCGTACAGGTAGATGTCTGGATATGATGTCAGCAGCCAGTTTGTCGTCGCGCTGTCGCTGAGGGAAGGTATCTGCTGGATGTATAGCAACTCAGCAGCATATGAGCCGTCAGGGGTAGGGAATACCTCAAACTGGCCCTCAGAGTGTGCATAGTATTTTGGCTTGCCTGCTACGTTCTCTGCGCCCTGGCGCTTGTCAGCCATTGCCTGAGTGCTTAACAGGTCCATTGCAGAGGTGTTCTGGCCGGTCAAATGCAGGCGTATAGTCTCAACCCAGTCGCCTGGCTTTGTTAGGTACTGGCCGTCAATTGTAGTCGATGCCCTGTTCTCCATCTGCCAGTGACGGATGTCTCGGTTCATCCTGGCCTCGCCCAACGCAATAAATGTCGGGATCACAGAAGTCAGGTCAGACCTGTTCAAAAAGTCTGCCATTGACGACTGCAGCTCGCTGTATGTGCTTATTGCCATTATGGCCTCCAGTTATTGGGCCGATTATACCATTAAATGGGGCTTAATAACCCGCCAATCAATCTAGCCTGGTCCCTGGCCCTTTGATCCCTCTCATCCACAAAGCTGTAGTCTAGAAGTCCGCCCAGGCGATCACGCAAGGGGGTGCGCTTTGGCATGGTCATGGTGGATATGGCTGTAGGAAGCTGAGACACAAAGTCTACCGTATCGACAGCGCCTTCAAGGGCTCCCATTCCTATCTCGCCAATTGTCGGCAGCATCTGTGAGCGACGGTATGCAGCTAGCTCTGGGGATACCTGGCCAAATGAAGCAGACCCCATGTCACGCAACCTGGCGTCCTCACGCATCAGGGTGTCAAACTTCTGAGTTTCTGCCGCTTGGGCTCTTTGGTTAATCTGAGCGTACTCGTTAACCATGTCGCCAAATGATTGCTCCTGCACTACAGGGGCTGCGTTGTATTCTGCTGCTTGCGCTTGCTCTGTTCCCAAGCCGCCTGATAAAAGACCTGCTGCAACTGGCATGGACACGCCGTACTTTCTTGCTATGTCCACGGTTGCGTCATCAAATATAACGTAGTTGCTTGTGCGGCCTTTCGGAGAGAATCTAGTTTGTGCGTCAGCGTACTTGATGCCTTTGACCCCAGACTGTCGCAATGCCTCTGATGCCGACTTCGCTCCAGTTAGGTCAGATGTCTCGTCGGCAAGCTCTCTTGCTAACTTGTTATATGCCTCAGCGCCAAGCGGCCCGGTATTTTGCAGCACCGGCTTGTTAGCTTGACTTAAGGCCTTTTCAACGGTCTCTGCTGCAGGGAATCCTTCCACCGCATAGCGATACGCCGGATTGTCTGACAAAGTCTTTTTAACATCGTCTGCCGTAAAGTTTGGCATTGGCGCTGGCTTAAAGCTAAACGCATTTTGCACTTGCTCACTCTGCTCACTTAATGGCGCGTCAAAGTCCAACAGCTCTTCAGGCCGAGCATCGATGTCTACCTCATACATCCTGCCAAAGTTAACAGGCTCTCCACTTTCATTCCTGAATGCTTCCATTTCATCCGCAAAGTCTGCAGCCATTTCTCGATAGTCATCGTCATAATCAGAATCGCTTGCAATGTTTCGGAAGTCTTGGGGTGTGTCGTGATTCATGGCCTGTTGCAAAAACTCCATGCGCGTGTAATTGCCAGAGTTCTCAGCCATCTCATTTTGCATCGCTAAGTAATTCTCGAACTCATAATCACGCGGAGTTAACGCATCTCGATAGCTTAAAGCTGTAGGCTCACGCTCTGCAAAGTATAGGCCATGCCCGTATTGTTGCGCACCCTCGCCCGTACCAATGCTTTCTGTCGAGAATCGGTCAAAGTCATGCGGCGAACCGTGATAAGCTCTGATTTTATTTAGCAGACCGGCTGCACCAGCCTCAGCTTCTTGGGGTGCTAGCGCAGCAAGAGCTCCAGCACCGCTTAACAGCCCAACTGCTGCAGGCGAATTGATATCGATGCCCTTGTCCTGCATCCTTTTGAGGTCTTGCTCAGTGACAACCTTGCTTGTATCTTGCCATTGCAACGACCTTGGCACTAAAGGTTTCCCGCTCTTAGTTGTTCTATCCAAAAGGAAGTCATAGGCCGTCACGGGCTGCTTCAGAATCCCAACTCCCTCGCCATGCGTTGAGGCGTTATAATCCGGGCTTAGGTTTGGAGTAAAGCCGCGCTCAATGTCCATTACTCCAACATTTTGTAACGACCCGTGAGGTATGTTTAGTCGATCCTGCCTAGATGTAGCAACGCGAGCCTGACCCTCAGTCAGCCCACCCTCTAGCCGCATTTGGTCCAGGGCTTGAGTGATCTCCATCCTTGTGCCACCGCCAGTGGCGTTCCATATCTTTTCAGCATCAGGGCTGTCAGAGCCGGGCCACTCTGGTATTTTTGATTTGATAAACTCATCCATCAATGAGACTGATTTTGCAGGGGCATTCTCAAGATTGTAGTTAATCATCGTTCTGCCGATTCCGGTCCACCAGTCGCTAGACTGAGGGCCTCCCTCATACGGGAGCAGAAACACATCTTGACCGCCTGTCTCCTTGCCTAGCTTTTGCACCTCAGCCTGCCTTGCCTTAGCTCGCTTTAAGTATTTATTGGCAACGCTAGCATCATTTTTCCAGAGGGCGTTATCAGGCGCATAAAAGATATGGTCAACCCCAGTCTCCATTGTTACCGGCCTGGCTAAAGGCTTGTTTCCTATGCCTACTAGGTCATAACCCGCGGCGGTTACGTCTGACTCAGGGAACATAACGCCGCGACCTTCTAGTTGCGACAACCTAAACGGCGGCTGATCGAACGTGCGAACATCGTTCGCAATGTTAGGGCGGTAAAAAGGCTCTAATACTTTTGCGGTGCTATTGGAATATTTGCGGTTGACTTCTGCAGGGTCGATGACAGGGTTGTCTAGCAACTCCATTAGCCCTTTTGCGCCTCTAATGATTTTTGACATTCTAAAGTCCAGCAGCCCTAAAAAGGCCGATTATATCATATTGATCAAACAATGCCTTGCAGGTTACGGCGTAGTGGCTCACCCCAGCTAGATGATGTGGGCTTGTACCCAACAGCCAAGTATCGCAGCGCATCGGCGCAGTGAGAGGTCCAATCGTGTAGAGGTCGTCCACGCCAGGTCATGCCCTTGTCGTCATAGTCTCGACGGTACTGCCGGATAGCATCAATGCCTCGCTCGCACTTCTCCTCATCGAACCAGCACCTGGGGAGCATAGAGCGCACAGACTGTATGCCATCATCAACCATCAACTGCGGAGCTATAGTGATTGGCCTCACCCCCAGGGCGCCAAGTGTCTCCAGGCGAGACTTACCTGAGCCTAGCTCCCTTACCCTGACATCGTGCGGCAGTACATGGCTTTCGTATACATAGCCTTTTGAGTTTAACAGGGCGACATAATGGTCCAGACCTACACCGCTGCTCTCATAGTAGTCGATAAGGCGCACCTCAGCCCCTACAAATTGCGCAAACCAGATAGAGGTACTATCACCTACCCCCAAGTCCCAGGCCGTTACAACGCCAACAGCGCGGTCGTATGGCACGTTAGTTAGTCTGTCCTCAGCTTTAGCCTCTCGCATCTCTACAGCGTAGTAGGCGCCATCGGCGTGTATCTTCATCTCCCCGTCCCAGACATGGCCATAATCATCCGGGCGCAGCTTAAAGTCTTCTTTGCGCTCGTTGTCTAGGACCTTTGGGAAGTAGGGGTTATCCTGCCAGTTGATCTCGCATATCTTGCTGTCCTGGGGAGGGTTGACGCGGAAGCGCCTATGCGTTGCTGAGTGCTTGGTCTCAGGGTTCCAGGTCACCCATATCTCAGAGTCGTCCTCTCGGACAGTTGGGATTAGCTTCTGCCAGGCTGCATCAGATACACCCTCAGCCTCATCTACCCAGGCTATAATGATCCTGGCCTTTGACTTGATTGAGTCCAGGTTGCGGCGTAGACCGGCGAATACATAGTTGATGCGGCCATCCTTGGACCTGACAAACTTCTCGCCTATCTCATAGTACGACAGAAGCCAGGGGACCGCCTTGATGGCAGACTTGATCTCTTCCAGGGATGATTCATCTAGGGAGTTTAAGTGTTCTCGTGCGCAGAGTATCTGGCCGCTGTTACCTGCCATGCCATGCCTGTACCCAGCCACTGCAGTCATCAGCGCAAAAGACCTGGTCTTGCCTGACCCTCGGCCACCGTATGCGCCTCTATACCGGGCCTCACCTTCAAAGACCTCGACTATCTTGGGAGGGAGCCGAATCTCTGCAGTATTAGTCATTGGCTGGTAATGGCTCTGCCACTAGCTTAATCACCGTGGGCTTGAACGAGTCATCAGACGATGTGTGATCAATCTGCTGCTTGTCTCCATACTTCCTGGGCGACATCCTGGCAACCTTCCACTTCCTTCCGTCAATGCGCAGCTTGGCTATGTTGATGGCGTTAGAGTCCACCCCCTCACCCAGCTCATCTGCTATGTCGATGATCTCATCAGCGTAGTAGTCAGCCTGGCAGTCACGGGCTCTCGCGTACTGCTCCGAAAATGCGACTTTGTCAGGTTCTGTCAACCATTTCATTAACGTAGACATAACAGGCATGCTGTCATCCCTGCATATCTGCCTGGCGCTCTCACCAAGGGATAGCCTGCGACATATGTCAGCGGCTAGTTCATCTGTAAATATTGAAGGTCTCATTTTAGGTCACAAGTGCAGTTAACCTCAAAACACCGGCATGTTCTTTCCATGCGCTGGTGAGTCAGGTACAGCACCTCAATCATCATTTGCTTATCCCGGTCCACTAACGCCTCAGCGTAGTCTCGGACCAGGTCCATATCGGCCTCATGGACGTCTTCATCTGTCGTCAGTTTAATCATCATCCGATTATACCCCCAACAGATAATTTACGCACTAGACTAAACCTCAGTCCCAAACAGCTCTTCTGCCATTAACGCAAAATCCCGGAATCCCTCGTAAGGCTCCAGGGCTGATACCTCATCCACTAGGTTGGCTACGTCATCCTGCCAGTCAACAAGCTCCTCACGGAACTGTGATCGTGGCACGTCAGTGCTCATCAGCGACTCAATTATCGAGTCAAAGCGAATGATCTGATCATTGAGCTCCCACTCAAAGCAGTCTTCAAGACTTTTTGATAAGTTTAAATTTTCCATAAGACACCTCTATGTCAATAGAATAAAGGCATTGTCCATGTTTTTACTGCGAATGTAAACCTTTAGGATTACAGATTAGACCAGGTCTTCCCTCGCTATTGCCAGAAGACCTATAGTTACTACAATTACTCCGTACAGTACCACAACACACCTCTCAGTTAATTAGGTGCGCATTGTATAGACGATCAGTTGTGGTTTGAAATGCTTGTTTTTGATGCGATGTATACCAGTAATGATATATGGTTTAACTTTGTTCTTATTTGCGCAGCCATACTACGCATATCGCCACATTCTTAAACCTTTACTGCATACATGATGCAAAAATATGTACCAATTAATGCAAAAACTATACATTTATCAGCACATAAAAAAACCCCCCAGCCAAGCACAAAACGGTCTGAGGGGGTGGGGGTAAGGCTCGCAACGACTTTTAACGAGCCTAGAAAAATGTTAGTCCGTTGCAGCTCCTGGTGGACTAGGCCAGGTCAAAAGGTCAAAGGAGACCTCAGCTTAGGGGGTAAATCATTAACTCGTACCCTAAAAAAGCGGCTAGCAAAAGGGTCGTGGCAACAAGGTGTATCCTATACACTACTACCGGCTCGGTGACCCACGCTCTAAAACTACTGGCTTTTGCCTCGATGTAAGACTGCCTGATGGCTTTATCCGCAAAGCGGTGCGCATCCCTTATCTTACTGCTCATCAATTGATCGCTCATTTAATCCCTCCACTGCTACACGTTGTATTTCATCCAAAACTGAGACAAAGTATTGCTTGTCTTTTATTGGGTCCAAAGGTGGATCGAGTTGAGCACAAAGCTCGTAAATCTCACGCAAGTAAATATTCATTAGTGACTCCCCATTACAAGTCTATCTAAATAAATTAAATCCTGATACGAGTCCATTACAAGCTCTTCCATGCTTGGCTCCAAGTACATGTATAACTGATGTCTAATTTCTTCAAGAAAGTCAGGCGTATCCAGTATTGCCTCAAAGTCGTCCAAAGCTTCCGACAAGTAAGCATCATTATCCACATCTTTAGCGTTCCTGTCAGCAGCATCGCGGAACATTGCTGCAGCCATCCTAGAGGTAGCGTCCTCACTGTATATCGCTTCTAATGCCAGCAAGGGCTTATCGCTAACCGTGTGAGGAAATACGTCATCCATCCAAGTCGGGTGAGTAATTAGCCAAAGAGCTATAAGTCCGTCTTTAGTCTTATCTGGCAGTTCCTGATAGCTGCCCTCCCACATTGGGGTTTCGTCGCGTATAAGGCCAACAGCGTCATTTAATACTTTGTAAGACATTAGCACACCCCCAGCTTAATGCAGTCATAGTATTCCATATTAGACACTATGCCGTACAAAATAAGCAGTATAGCTGCGCCTACAAATCCAGCCCTAGATTCAGCCACTTCTTGCAGCTTGGCTTCACGGGCCTTGATATCCTTTAAGCAACATTCATTGATTTTCATATTATTCCCCTTGTTTTATTGATTGAGGTGTAATAATACCTCCTGACAGCTAAACCGTCAAGCTTTTCGATTACAACACTTTGGAATAAAAGGGCCCTGGTTAGAGCCTTTAGTTATATGAGGTGGGCTGGTAATCTTCATCCTGAAGCATCTTGGCGTGCTCTTCCCGGTAGTGCTTGGCTATCTCTACCCTGAGCTTTTTGTTGGTTGGCATCAGCACTTGCCATTTCTCCCTGAGCATATCCAGGTGGCCCTGGCCCAGATGCGACTCCAGCCATACACTGAAGTCGAGCGGATTAGCCGTAAACACCTTATGGCAGTAGTGGCACAGGCATAGTGCGTTGTCCATAGACCAGCGCACCGACTTAGCCGCCCTGCCCCAGATATGTGCGCACTCCATCCTGCCATCTTGCTTGCCGCAGTGCTCGCACTGGAATCCAGCCTTTTGCCTTACTACGTCACTAAACCACTTGTCTGCAGCGTCGCGCTTAATCGGCATCGTCGAATATCTCGCGGCTAATTAGCTTCGCCAGGTACCACTGCGCTTTCTGCAGGTCCTCGACCGGGTTGTTCTTATAGGTATACCTCCACAGATACTTCATGCAGTTGCCTTTCAGATATCCGCGAAATGCCTCTGGGGTCATAGACTCTTCAATGGCCTCGATGCACTCGATGCCGCCGGTTCTGTAATGGCTTGGGCTGTTGACCGCATCATCTTCTGGCCAATCTTCGATAGCTGGTATAGATTCCTTTAATCGTCGCCAGTCTTCGCTTGTAGCGTGCTTCATTCTGTATTCTCCTCAATTTGGATTTTAATTTCATCAGGCGTATCAAGATCGCAGCGATGACATAAACCATAGCTATCGCCGTGATCATCAATCCAATACGACAGAGCGATTCCACATTCACAATAAAGCCTTTTAATGTGAATCTTCTTTTTATGCAGCGAAATAACATTACCCATCCAGAGCCTCCACTGTAATCTTCACCCTAGAGTCTTCACCGTACTTTTTATGGTAGACAATAGCCGTCATACTCCGCTCTGATCCAAATCCCGAATCTGAGTGCCATTGGTCTGTAGAAGTCAGGCTACCGAACCAGGAGAATTGCATGCTGCCATACTCCCGGCTAACATGGTGGTGGATATGCCCCAGGAGACAGTATCTATTTTTATGCGATGACCACTCGTTGTCCAGGTTCTTGATAACCGTCTGCAGTATTTGCTCCGGCTTTATCCGGTCCCCGTGGTGGTAGACCCACATATTATTTCCCCACTCGTAATGCAAAAACTTTGAGTAGTTTTCCAGCACATTTACCCTGGGCTCTTTCTGATACAGAATCTCTAAGCAGCTAGACAGGTGGCAGGCCATGTCGCTGTCATGGTTGCCCCTCACATTTACTACGATGACATTCTTGTGAACTGTCAGCATCTTGTCGATTAGCATCTGGAACAACCTGCCAGCCAACTTAAATGTCTTACCAATGCGCGTATCTACATCTACCCTGGTTCCAGCGGTGGTCTCATTTTTGCTTGAGTCGGCGTGGAAAAAGTCACCCACGTTTAACAGTATTGCGGTCTCACAGTCACCTACCCTGGCTAACAGCCTGTCAACAGCGTCAATCAGCACCTTGGTCGCTATCTTGATATCCCAGTCGTCGTTGTCCAGCTTGGTAGCAGCATCAGCGAGCATCCCGTAGTGGTGGTCACCGACGATATAAGTGGCAAGGTAGTCGGCATTAACTTTCTTTGGCGCTTTGACCGGCTTCTTAAATCCAGCCAGGTCATCCTTCATGCCCTCCATCATCGCCTCAACCTTCTCTTGTAGGCTGCGCTTCAATGGCTCTTGGATAACCCATTGCAGAGCGATGTCGCCATCAGAGTTAAACGCGGTCGAAACTCGCTTCGCCTCAAAGCCCTCCATGGTCTCATTGTCTACATTGCGGTGCGGCGCCACTGCCTTACTAGCAGCCCTGCCCTCAATGCCTCTTAAAGTCCTATCTACAGTGCGCCGATCCAACCCTAGGGCTTTCGCTGCCTTGTTGTTGCTTCCGTGATTTATAACAGCTTGGCATATCTCGGCCTGGCGCTCAGTTGCTGCAAAGCTGATTAACTTACTAGCGCTTAGTTTGGACATTCTATTGTTCCTGCTTTCGCTTCAGTTCAGTGTACTCATTGTACTCTGGTAAAGATAAATAAACACCCTTCTCAATCGCCCAGGCATAGACCTGGTCCATGAAAAAACACATCTCCCCTTTCTTTAGGCTCGCGGTGCTTTGTATCTGGTCCTTTAGGGTGGTCTGCCCGACCTTAATTGTTTTGGTCACCAGAAACTTATGCTTCATCATCCACTTAACGCCATCTGGCGTAGCGTCAGGAATTTTCGCTATAAACTTGTCACTGAGCTCCCGGCACCACTTGTGAAATAATGCGTTCTGGTCCAGCGTCCTGGTATCCACCCACGGCTCCAGCTTGATTGATAAAGGGATAGAGTAATCCCAGTCCTGCAGGCGCTTGATGAGGTGCGGGACCTTTCTTTCCACTTCAGTTGCGTGCGATATCTTTACATGGTCTCCCTGGCTCACGTCTCGACCCCCTTTATATCTTGCTCGGCCATATGACAAAAAATACCACATGATATGTCAGCTTCTTTTGGATAATTGCCAGCTTTCGGGTCTAAATCATGTAGATATAATGGATCACTTGTTGCCGAATCCTTTAAAACCGTACAGCCTTTTTTCTTTTCCAGGTCAGCCATGCGTTTGAAATGATCAGGGAAGTCTACCCTTATCTTATTCCAATATCCCATACCGCCCTTAACGCAACCAATGCAATTGTTGTTGCGATAGCCAAGTTTATACATTTCAGGTATCTCGATCCCTGCGTTTGCGATAATTGCGATGCAGTCATCTTTGGTTAACTGCTTTTCAATAAGAATGGGCCAAATATCAACATTGCTGTTTGCATCTATAAAGTTATCAACGCGGTGCTGCTCTTCTAAGGTGTAGCCAAATATTTGTCGATCATCAATTTTTTCAAATTTAGTCCTGACCTGTTTTTTTAACGCCCTTGTGCATGGCGAACCTGCTGGTGTCCTCATATAGTTTTTCTCGAAAACCTTATAAATAGACCCACCGTAAAACTCATTCTGTAAGATAATTATTTTTTGCCCAAACCAGTCTTCACAGTCTTTCAAAAATCGCTCGTTGTCAGGATGCTCTTCCTCAACCTTGCAGTAAGCTACGGTAATTTCTTGACCGCTTGCAATTGCAAGTTTTGTCGCCACGGCTGAGGCTGCACCGCAGCTAAACCAGCTAATAATTCTGCTCATAACTTCATCCTTAAAAACTTGTCCGACAGCTTCATCGTGCTAGTCTCCAGGCGATCATATAGGCTGGCTTTCGACTTACCAATACCGCCAAATGCGTCGTCAACCTCCCTTACCTGCCTGTCGCCAACCTCAGCCCTGCCTACCATCCTGGAGTGCATTGTCTTGTTCTTGATGCCGGTCAGTATTGATATCTCGCGCAGCGTGTATAGCTTGCCGGTCACCAGGTTGTCATGGGTTCCAATAAACTTGTACGTCCTTGGTTGTTTGCCAGACGACCTGGGCTCTAATCGCTTATCAGGCATTCTTCAGCTCCCCGTCGTAATAAAATCCAAACTTGTCTAGATAATACTGCTTCATCGACAATTGCGCATCTGTATCCAGCCAACTGATGTCAGTCATCTGCATGTCGATAGACTTGGCCCTAATGCTTTCATTCTTGCCAGCCTTCTTGGCCATCGGAGATCCGCCCTGGTTCTGCGCCCTGGCTAACCAAGAGTTAACAAAGCGTTTAATACCCTGCTTTGTTTTGCGTTTGGTTGGATTCGCGTCGCACCAGGACTCCATTGCCATGAGCTCTTGGTGAACATTGACGGCAGGATACGATCTCTGCCAGGCGATAGTGTCAGCCTCATCTGGCTGCCAGTCTTCTTTAGTATTTAGTAGCATGGTTCCCCCCTACCCGTGGTTAGCAAATTTGCCGTGAAGCTTTTCCCGCAAATCCTTGATGGCCTGCTCCGCATCACTGATATCATTGTGCAGCCCACAATAATAATGTTTTGAATCACAGCGCATCTTAGCCATCCACTTACCCGCAGGCTTATGCCAGCATACGCCCTTCACGCCACTTGTGCTGTTTTTATTGATCGACCTGTTGTGCTGGTTTTGCCGCGCAGACACAGCGCGTAAATTTTCAATCCGGTTATCATGCCGGTCGTTGTTGATGTGGTCCAGGTACTTAGGCATGTACCCGTGGTGATACAAAAAAATGAGCCTGTGTTGGTAATAGCAAGCTCCTTTTACTTGGCAAACTTTGTATGAACCTTTGCCGCCGCCTATTAGCTTGCCAGACTTTCGGCCATTCCCTTCGCGCCAGTACAAGTTACCATCACGGTACTCAAATTTTTCCTTAATTTCCTCTAATAACTGCTTTTCGCTTAACTCTTTCATCGCACTTCCCCGTTGGTTTAGAAACCTTAGTATCTTTGTTTCCGAAAATATTGTCAAAGTTTTTATCAAACTCAACTTTATTGGTCGGTCGCTGTTTACTTCCTTTGCCGCTCATACTAATCTCTCGCTTAATACTGTCCAAGCCTTAGCCGCCGTTTGCGGGACGACCCCGTTTCCCAAGAGCCTAATGCGGTCCACCCGGTCGGCACACCCATCAACCACTCGACCCAGTCCGGGTTCAGTTGGCCAGGGCATTCCGACCTGCCGCCAGCCTGATCTATCACTACTGTTGTTAGCGACTTCTGAGTGCCTTTCTTTGTCGGATCGCTCCGGTCTTGATAGCCAAGTCGAGCTTCGTGTGCTGCTGGAGTCGCCCAATTCCTCACCACTGTCGCCAGCCCGTCCCCGCTCGTTTTGCTCACGCCCTTGCGGTTGTAATTCCCGTTGACTGTGACGGTAGGCCAATTCTGCTGTCGATTCATTACTTGCTCTGTCAGGCATCCCTCGACATACTTCCGCCCAATACTCGCCCTGTACTCCACTCTCTTTTGCATCCCGCTGGGGGTTCTGCTTATGTCTATCGTCGTTGGACTCAGCCAAGATGTAGACTCGTTTTCTTTGGTGAGGTGCGCCAACTTCACGCGCTGAGAATATTCCCCACGTTGCTCGGTAACAATCTTCTTCCAGGTCGCTGATGACGCTGGAGAGTCCAAGCGAGATGTGTCCCTCGACGTTTTCAAAGAAGCATCTAGCAGGCCTAATTGATTCGATGTGTCTCCGTATGTGGGGCCAGAGGTGTCTTGGGTCATCTTCTCCGAGTCGCTTCCCTGCTGCTGAGAAAGGTTGACATGGATATCCTCCAGTGAGGATGCTAACTTTTCCTCGAAAGAGGTGCGCTGGGAAGGTTTTAATATCCGTGTAAATAGGTGCGGGAGGTAACTGCCCGGCTTCCATCTTCTGGACCAGGTTCGCAATGGCGAAGGCTTCGATCTCCACATAAGCGATGACTCTATGTTCAATCCCGGCAAGGTCAAGTCCTCTTTCGATTCCACCATATCCTGCGCAAAATGCGATGACAGTTGGTAATTCTTTGGTAATATCCACATCATTTTTCCCTATGTTTTATGTAAGTAATGGCTCGGCAAGCCTCGCCCAGTATTTAATAAATGTTTCTTTATATTTACTTTTTTTCTTATTATTTGCAAGACGATATAACCCTTTCTACTTAGCAAAGTAGATTTTTGAATCTGAGGGCAAAGC
>Ga0209199_1004063_pt1 | contig 13787 bp, 7 predicted proteins | sample COGITO_mtgs_1105_7_FD_184805 | JGI IMG/M metagenome (GOLD analysis project Ga0209199, IMG submission 184805) | Pelagic marine microbial communities from North Sea - COGITO_mtgs_110523 (SPAdes) (version 2) | ecosystem: Environmental > Aquatic > Marine > Epipelagic ...
TTTCCCATGAAATAACCCTTGTAAGCTTTTTGCATGGATTTAAAATCTTTGTCTTGGTCTTCAAAGTAAGCGGCGTCAAGTTGTTTGTACTCTGTTTTTAATGCATCGTATGCAATTTCTAATTTATCAAATGCTTTTGAGAATTCAGCTTCTGTGCCGTCAAAAAGATCTTCAGACAAATAAGTTTCCTGTAGCAGACTGTTAGCAATTATAAAATTACTTCGATCGGCATCATCCCCTTTAAATTTTAAAGTCTCGTCAAAAGCTTTCGTATCAAGTGTAAACGAAATGGTATTGTCATTTTTCAAATAAATACTCCCAACTTCATTACCGTCAGAAAACCGATAAAGACCTTCTCTTATATGCAGTGTATCGCTAAACGTCCCATCGTCATTGACTTTGATGTTTTTTGTGTACCCCTTTCGATTGCTAATGGTTATGTTTTTAAATTCATTCGCATTGGTAATTTTTCCAGAAAGTGTTGCGTAGTCTTTTGGAGTTTTAGAACAAGATCCAAATAATAGAATCGCTGAAAATAGAGTGAGGATTGATTTCATAGCGTTTTAAGTTTTAAATAAGTATGACCTCAAAAATAAGTTAATCATCGTATAAAATTAAAAAATTAACAATTATTTGCATATCTATTTAGGAATGTTCAAATTTGGGCAACACAAACTGACAAAAATGCACATTATAAGTACCAAAGCGTTAGGCTTATCAGCTCTAAGAACCTTAGTGTTTGAAGGCTCAAAAATTGAACTTTCAGACGAAGTGATACAGAAAATACAAGAGTGTCGAGATTATTTAGATCAAAAAATCGAAGCCACTACAGATCCTATTTATGGGATTAACACTGGGTTTGGATCCTTGTATGATGTGCGAATTCACTCCGAAAACCTCACAAAATTACAAGAAAACTTAGTGCGTTCACATGCCTGTGGGACTGGAGATCATGTCCCACAACCCATCATAAAACTAATGCTTTTGTTGAAAATTAAGTCCTTGAGTTATGGGCACAGTGGGATTCAGTTAGAAACCGTGAACCGTTTGGTTTCATTTTATAACAACGATATCTTACCTGTCATATATACCCAAGGATCGTTGGGTGCTTCTGGTGATCTTGCGCCCTTAGCCCATTTGGCTTTGCCACTTATTGGCGAAGGTATGGTTTGGTACAAAGGCGTTCAGACTCCTGCTTCGGAAGTTTTACAAGCTTTTGATTGGACGCCAATCACATTGCAGTCTAAAGAAGGTTTGGCATTGTTGAATGGCACACAATTTATGACGGCCTATGGGATACATTCTTTATTAAAATCGTTCAAGTTATCCTATTTGGCGGACCTTATTGGCACCCTGTCATTAGATGCTTACGACGGGCGAATTGAGCCTTTTGATCCCTTGGTGCATTTGGTGCGTCCCCACAATGGACAGATAAAAACAGCGGAACGCATTCTGAGTTTTTTAGAGAAAAGCGAATTAATGCAACAGCCCAAAAAGCATGTTCAAGATCCGTATTCGTTTCGATGCATGCCGCAAGTACATGGGGCGACGAAAGATACCTTGGCTTTTGTGAAAAATACGTTTATTACTGAAATTAATGCTGTTACAGACAATCCTAATATATTTATAAGAGAAGATAAAATTATTTCAGGAGGGAATTTTCATGGGCAGCCTTTAGCTTTTGGCTTTGATTTTTTAAAAATTGCCATGGCAGAATTGGGTAATATTTCCGAAAGACGAACCTATCAATTGGTTTCAGGTTTGCGAGAGTTGCCTTCTTTTTTGGTTGAAAAGTCGGGATTAAATTCAGGATTTATGATTCCACAATATACAGCGGCAAGTATTGTAAGTGCCAATAAGCAATTAGCAACGCCTGCCAGTGTAGATTCTATTGTGTCTTCCAACGGGCAAGAAGACCATGTGAGTATGGGCGCCAATGCGGCCATTCAAGCCTATCAAATTTTAGAAAATGTAGAACGTGTATTAGCAATTGAATTGCTGAATGCTTCTCAAGCAATGTTTTTTAGAAACCAAAAAACATCTCCATTCCTTACGGCGATCCTGTCTAGCTTTAGATCTGAAATTCCAAAAGTAACGGAAGATAGAGTGCTCCACAATGATATAGATAAAGCCATCAAATTTATCCAAACACTGGAATTGGAAAACGATGTGTTATTTGATTAAACCCTAAAAAAAAAGCCTGTCTGAAAAGTCGTTTTTTGTCAAACTGAACCTGTCTGCCGATAGGCAGGCTCGTTTCAGCTTCTCATAGTTTCTTAATATTTTGAGATTCTGAAATAAATTCAGAATGACAGATTTTCCACTTTTTAGACAGCCTTCATTATTATAATTCTTTTGCCTCATTGGGCGATGTTATGTTGACGTCTAGTTTAGCGTCATCTTTTCCAATATCCATTGTAATGGTGTCTCCTTCATGCACATTGGATTTAATGATTTCCTCTGCTAAGGCATCTTCAACATATTTTTGAATGGCGCGCTTTAGCGGGCGGGCTCCGTATTGCTTGTCAAATCCTTTTTCAGCAATAAAACTTTTTGCTTTGTCGCTTAGGTTAAGAGTGTATCCTAGCTCTGAAATACGCTCCAAAAGTTTTGCAAGTTCGATGTCAATAATTTTATCAATATCTTCTTTTTCTAAGTTATTGAAAACAACCACGTCGTCAATCCTGTTCAGAAACTCTGGTGCAAAAGCTTTTTTAAGTGCATTCTCAATCACTGAGCGTGCATTGGAACTTTCTTGAGATTTTTGAGCGGCAGTTCCAAACCCAACACCAGAGCCAAAATCCTTCAATTTTCGAGCGCCAATATTAGAAGTCATGATAATGATCGTATTGCTAAAATCAATTTTACGACCCAAGCTGTCCGTTAAAAATCCATCATCAAGTACTTGAAGCAACATATTAAACACATCTGGATGTGCTTTTTCAATTTCATCTAAAAGCACAACCGCGTAAGGCTTGCGACGAATTTTTTCGGTGAGTTGTCCGCCTTCTTCATAACCAACATATCCCGGAGGGGCGCCCACCAATCGTGAGATAGCAAATTTCTCCATGTATTCGCTCATGTCAATTCGTATCAACGCATCTTCGCTGTCAAATAATTCTCTAGCAAGTACTTTGGCAAGCTGTGTTTTACCAACACCAGTTTGTCCTAAAAATATAAATGACCCTATCGGCTTATTGGGGTCTTTAAGTCCAGCACGATTCCTCTGAATGGCTTTCACCACCTTTGAAACCGCCTCATCTTGCCCAATGACTTTTCCGTTTATGAGCTCTGGAAGTTTTGATAATTTATTAATTTCCTTCTGAGCAATTCGGTTCACAGGAATACTGGTCATCATAGAAACCACTTCAGCTACATTATCTTCGGTAACTAAAATGCGGTTTAACTTAGATTCTGTTTCCCATTTTTCTTGTGCTTCTGCAAGACTTTTTTCCAAACGTTTTTCGTCATCTCTAAGTTTGGCAGCTTCTTCATATTTCTGCTTTTTAACTACGGAGTTTTTAGTTGCTTTCACTTCTTCAAGTTCTGCTTCTAATTCCACGATTTGGTCGGGTACATCAATATTTGTGATGTGAACTCTAGAGCCAGCTTCGTCCAATGCGTCAATGGCTTTGTCTGGTAAAAACCGATCGGTCATGTAGCGATTGGTCAGTTTAACACAAGCTTCAATTGCTTCGTCTGTATATTCTACATTATGATGGTCTTCGTATTTGTTTTTAATATTATTTAATATTTCAATCGTTTCGCTAACGGTTGTTGGCTCTACGATGACCTTTTGAAAACGACGTTCAAGTGCACCATCTTTTTCGATGTGCTGTCTGTATTCATCAAGAGTCGTTGCACCCACACATTGCAGCTCACCACGAGCTAATGCAGGTTTAAACATATTAGAAGCATCCAAACTTCCGGTAGCACCACCGGCACCTACAATGGTATGAATTTCATCGATAAATAAAATAATATCGTCGTTTTTTTCCAATTCATTCATCACCGCTTTCATGCGTTCTTCAAACTGACCACGGTATTTGGTGCCTGCCACAATGCTGGCCAAATCTAAAGTAACGACGCGTTTGTTGAATAAAATCCGAGAGACTTTTCGTTTGATAATTCGAATGGCCAAGCCTTCAGCAATGGCAGATTTGCCAACGCCGGGTTCCCCAATAAGTAAAGGATTGTTTTTCTTACGACGGCTTAATATCTGAGACACTCGTTGAATTTCTTTTTCACGTCCCACTACAGGGTCTAATTTTCCTTGTTCAGCCATGGCAGTAAGGTCTCTTCCAAAATTATCTAGAACAGGGGTCTTCGATTTTTTCACTCCTTTTTGACTGCTACTTTGACTGAAAGAACTGTCTTTGTTTTCGTCTTTGGGCGCATCTTCACTTGGAAAAGCGGCAGCTTTTGGAGTCTCCGTGTAGTCGTCGTCGTTTGTGATCATGTGTTTAAATTGTTCTTTAACGCTATCGTAATCCACTTTTAGTTTATTCAATAGCTTTGTTGTAGGGTCGTTTTCATTTCTCAAAACACATAAAAGTAAATGTGCTGTATTTATAGATTTACTTTGAAAAAGCTTCGCTTCTAAAAAAGTTGTTTTTAAAGCCCGTTCCGCTTGACGTGTCAAGTGAAGGTTTTTTTTCTCGTCAGAAGCAATCATAATATTTGGGTTGGAAGGGCTCAGAATCTCAACCTTTCGACGCAAATGACTAAGATCAACGTCTAAAGCGTTCAAAATATCGATTGCCTTGCCATTGCCATCTCTTAAAAGTCCAAGCATCAAATGCTCAGTGCCAATAAAATCGTGACCTAAACGGAGTGCTTCTTCTTTACTGAAAGAAATAACATCTTTAACTCTGGGGGAAAAATTATCATCCATAAAAAATCTTTGGTTAAATTTACAAATTCAAAGGCATTAAATCAAAAACTATACCTTTTTATTTTTCATTTATACAAATGATAGTAAAAACTAATTAAAATCAAAATTTTTAAGCCTCTATTTATTAACCATTTTGCATCTTAAAATTGTTGATAAATTAGATTAAAAAAAGTCGCTAAAATTCGCTCAGTAATAATTTGAAAAGTAGTATATTAGCTAGGTTATTTAATAAACAAAAATATAGAGTAGCATGATAGAAGGAGAAAAGTTAATCCCCATCAATATAGAAGATGAAATGAAGTCAGCTTACATCGATTATTCGATGTCGGTAATAGTCTCTAGAGCACTTCCTGACGTAAGGGATGGATTAAAACCTGTGCATCGCAGGGTATTATTCGGAATGCATGAACTGGGTGTTCGATCCAATACGGCGCACAAAAAATCTGCAAGAATTGTTGGGGAAGTTTTAGGTAAGTATCACCCACACGGTGACACCTCTGTTTATGACGCGATGGTTCGTATGGCACAAGAATGGAGTTTGCGATATATGCTGGTTGATGGGCAAGGAAATTTCGGATCGATTGATGGTGACAGTCCTGCAGCAATGCGTTATACAGAAGCTAGAATGCGTAAAATATCGGAAGATATGTTGGCGGATATTGATAAAGAAACCGTTGATCACAAGTTAAATTTTGATGATACACTTCAAGAACCTACTGTATTACCAACACGAATTCCAGGCCTATTAGTAAATGGTGCTTCAGGAATTGCCGTGGGTATGGCCACCAATATGCCCCCTCACAATCTTTCGGAAGTAGTGGATGGAATTACAGCATATATAGACAACACAGACATCGATATAGATGAATTAATCACACATGTTAAAGCACCTGATTTTCCTACAGGAGGAATTATTTATGGGTACGATGGCGTGAAAGAAGCGTTCAAAACTGGTCGTGGTCGTGTGGTCATGCGTGCCAAAGCAAATATCGAAGACGTGAATGGACGTGAGTGCATTATCGTGACCGAAATTCCATACCAAGTCAATAAAGCAGACATGATTAAGAAAACTGCTGATTTGGTGAATGATAAAAAGATGGAAGGGATTTCTACCATTCGTGACGAATCGGATAGAAATGGAATGCGCATCGTTTATGTCTTAAAAAGAGATGCCATCCCTAATATTGTTTTAAATAAACTTTATAAATACACCTCACTTCAGTCTTCTTTTAGTGTCAATAATATTGCGTTGGTAAATGGACGCCCAGAAATGTTGAATCTAAAAGACATGATTCATCATTTTGTAGAGCACCGTCACGAAGTAGTGGTACGTCGTACTACCTACGAACTCAGAAAAGCCGAAGAACGCGCTCATATTTTAGAAGGATTGATCATTGCTTCCGATAATATCGATGAAGTCATCGCGATTATTAGAGGTTGTTCAAATGCTGAAGAAGCCCGTGAAAAATTAATTGAACGTTTTAAACTGAGCGAACTACAATCCAAAGCGATTGTTGAAATGCGATTAAGACAATTAACAGGTTTAGAACAAGATAAATTACGTGGCGAGTACGACGCAATCATGAAAACGATTGATGAGTTAAAAGACATTCTTGATAAAAAAGAACGTCGTATGCTCATCATTAAAGAAGAGCTTGCAGTTGTTAAAGATAAGTATGGTGATGAACGTCGTTCTGTGATTGAATATGCAGGAGGCGATTTATCTATAGAAGATATGATTCCTAACGAGCAAGTTGTGATTACAATTTCACATGCAGGATATATCAAACGTACCTCGTTAACAGAATACAGAACTCAGAACAGGGGAGGGGTTGGACAAAAAGCATCGACCACTCGTAATGAAGATTTCTTAGAACATTTATTTGTAGGAACAAACCACCAATACATGTTGTTTTTCACTCAAAAAGGAAAATGTTTCTGGATGCGTGTTTATGAAATTCCAGAAGGTAGTAAAACGTCTAAGGGGCGCGCCATTCAAAATTTAATAAACATAGAACAAGACGATAAAGTCAAAGCGTTTATTTGTACGCAAGATTTAAAAGACGAAGAATATATAAATTCGCATTATGTGATCATGGCGACCAAAAAAGGTCAGGTTAAAAAAACATCTTTAGAACAATATTCTCGACCAAGAACCAATGGAATTAATGCCATTACGATCAAAGAAGATGATGAATTACTAGAAGCAAAACTAACCACTGGCGAAAGTCAAGTGATGTTGGCATTAAAATCTGGGAAAGCCATTCGATTTGAAGAAGCAAAAACACGTCCAATGGGCCGTGGTGCATCAGGAGTTCGAGGGATTACTTTAGCACATGAAGCGGATGAGGTGATCGGAATGATTGCTGTTGATGATATGGAAAGTAATATCCTAGTCGTATCTGAAAACGGGTATGGTAAGCGTTCAAGTTTGGAAGATTACCGAATCACAAATCGAGGTGGGAAAGGAGTCAAAACCATTTCAATTACAGATAAAACAGGTAATTTAGTCTCCATCAAAAATGTAACCGATGAGGATGATTTAATGATCATTAATAAATCAGGTGTTGCAATCCGATTGGCTGTTGAAGATTTAAGAGTGATGGGGCGTGCGACGCAAGGCGTTCGTTTGATCAATCTTAAAGGAAATGATTCGATTGCTGCCGTTGCAAAAGTGATGCGTGAAGATGAAGAAGACATCGAAGCTATTGAAGGTTTAACAGAAGAAGGTGCTGAAGAAATCGGGACTACTGAACCAGACGGCACAACTATTGATACTCAAGAAGAAGAATAACTATTAATACTAACTATTAAAATTTAAAATACGATGAAAAAATATTTTGCATTTGTGATAGCACTAACTCTAGGATTTTCTGCTGTTGCTCAAAAGAAAGAAATTAAAACAGCGACAAAGGAGTTGGCAAAGGGAAATTATGAGAAAGCAGGCGTGGCACTTGATGCTGCCGAAGCACTTTTAGGTTCTATGGACGAAAAATATAAAAGTCAATATTACTTACAACGAAGTATCTATTATTTAAAAAATGGCGAACCCGATTTTAATACCATCCAAAAATCTATGGAAGCTTTAGAATTGGTAACTGCTCCAGCACAAGAGAAAGGTGTTCAAAATCAAACACTAAACTTAAAAGCTCACCTGGTTAATAAGGGAAGTTCTCTTTTGCAGACGGATGAATATGAAGCATCTTCAGGTTATTTTGAAAATGCTTATAAATTATCTCCTATCGATACGGTTTACTTGTTTTATGCCGCTTCCACAGCCGTCAATGCTAAACTATATGATCGCTCTCTTGTTTTGTATGAAGAATTGAGAAGTCTAGGTTATACGGGAATAGAAAAAAATTACTACGCTACAAACAAAGAAACACAAGTTGAAGAAGCGTTTGATGGTAAAGTACTTAGAGATCTTTCGGTGAAAGCTAAATCACATATCAACCCTAAAGATGAAACGACTAAATCTAAGTTTCCAGAAATCATTAAAAACATCGCACTGATTTACGTTCAAAATGGGGACAATGAAAAAGCACTTCAAGCAATGGCTGTTGCTAGAGCAGAAGCTCCTGAAGATTTAAATCTATTATTGACAGAAGCCAATGTTTATTACTCAATGGGTAATAATGCAAAATTTAAAGAATTGTTGGAAGTCGCCATTCAAAAAGATCCTTTAAATTCTGAATTACAATATAACTTAGGAGTTATAGCAGCTGAAACAGATGATTTTGAAGGTTCTAAAAAATATTACCAAAGAGCGATCGAATTAAAACCAGATTACACAAATGCTTATATAAATTTAGCGGCCTTAATTTTAGGACAAGAGGAGTCAATCCTAGATGAAATGAACAAATTAGGATCGTCTGCAGCTGACGATCGTAAATACGATGAATTAAAAGCGAAGCGTAACCAGTTATACCTAGATGCAATTCCTTATTTAGAAAGTGCATTCGGTATCGATCCAAGTAATTATCAAGCTGCTAAAACCTTGGCAAACATATACAGTGCTGTAGGAAATACGGAAAAATACAAAGAATTTAAAGCGCTTTCGGATTCATTAGAACCTCAAGAATAGCATTTAGTTTTACAATCATAAAAAGCCATTCAATTTGAATGGCTTTTTTTATGGGATAATTTTCTTGATGACTCTCAGTTTGTGAGAGTGTGTTTTGGTATCTACATTATAGATGCCACTTTGGTCTAAGAGATCGATCCGAACTTTTCCATGCGCATGAATGATGTGATGGTCTTCCATGATCATCCCTACATGAATAATCTCACCTTCATTGTTATCAAAAAAAGCTAAATCACCGGGTTCACTTTCTTCAATAAAGCTAAGGGCGTCTCCTTGAGATGCTTGTTGAGAGGCGTCTCTTAAAATTTTAAATCCATTCATTTTATAAACCATCTGAACGAATCCAGAACAGTCAATCCCAAAAGGTGTTTTTCCGCCCCATAAATAAGGAGTATTGAGGTATAAAATAGCTGTCTCTACAAGTTTAGATTTGTCTTTAGACCCAACTCCTTTTGCGCCTTCAAATGCATGCTTTAAATAGGAGAGTCCATTAAGCGCTGAACCTAACAAAATAGGGTGTAATTGTTGTTTTTGATTGGTGATAAAATCAACTAAATCCGTGGTCATTAAAGGATCGGATTTGTGGAGTTCTTTATATTCCAATTCGTCAATAAATTGAAACTGCTTATTGTCAATCCATCCTTCGTATTTATCAAATCCCAAACGAATGCGACTCCACGATTTACGGAGTTCTAAAACCTTAAAGTGATCGCCATAGAGTACTTGCGAAATTAATTCGCTCGTATCCGTAGCTTCAGATCTTAAAGCAACAACGTTGAGGTAGCAAAGGCCGTATTGCATTCCTTAAATATTTCGTTCTAGGATCAATGCCGAAGCACCGCCACCGCCATTACAAATGGCTGCAGCTCCAATTTTTCCATTATTTTGTTCGAGGACACTCAATAAGGTCACTACAATTCGAGCTCCTGAACAGCCTAGGGGGTGGCCTAAAGAAACGGCGCCTCCATTGATATTCACATTTGAATCGTTTAACCCCAATAATTTCATATTTGCTAAGCCCACTACCGAAAATGCTTCATTGAATTCAAAGAAATCCACTTCTGCAATATCAATAGCAGCTTTTGCCAATGCTTTGGGCAGTGCTTTTGAAGGTGCTACAGTGAACCATTCGGGCTCTCTCGCGGCATCGGCATACCCTTTTATAGTAGCTAGAGGTTTCAGTCCTAATTCCTCTGCTTTTTCCTTACTCATAAGTACCAATGCAGCAGCACCATCATTTATGGTGGATGCGTTTGCAGCGGTTACAGTTCCGTCTTTTGTGAAAGCAGCACGCAAGCTCGGTATTTTTTCTAAACGAACATTCGTATATTCTTCATCTCTATCGACAACAATAGGTTCTCCTCTTCGTTGTGGAACTTCTACAGGAACTACTTCAGAATTAAACTTTCCTTCATTCCAGGCATCCGTAGAGCGTTTGTAAGATTGAATCGCAAAAGCATCTTGTGCTTCTCTTGTAAACTTGTGTTCAGAGGCACATGTATCTGCAAAAATTCCCATGGCTTGATTTGCATAAGCATCTACCAAACCATCTTTTTGTAAGCCATCATCAAAAGTGATAGAGCCAAATTTATGTGCCGAACGTGCATGGTGATAGTGCGGAATTGAACTCATATTTTCCATACCACCCGCAACGATAATATCAGCATCTCCTAAAGCAATTGATTGGGCAGCTTGCATAATCGTTTTCATTCCAGAGGCACAAACTTTGTTGACCGTGGTACAGGGTACCGAATCCGGAATGCCCGCATAAATAGCGGCCTGTCTTGCTGGAGCTTGTCCTGTTCCAGCCTGAACAACGTTGCCCATTAGAACTTCATCTACAAGTTCAGGGCTTAGATTGATTTTATCAAGCGCGCCTTTAATAGCGACTGCACCTAATTTTGGAGCAGGAACAGAGGATAGACCTCCTAAAAAACTCCCGATAGGGGTTCTTGCTGCCGATACAATTACAACGTCTTTACTCATAATTTAAAATTTAGAGATGCTTCATGCGAAAATAACTAAAATTTAGGATATATAAAGTAGGAATATTTTAATATAGAGAGAAAATATACTTCTTTTTATTACTTTTGGGTGTTGACAGTCACATAATGTTAGAATTTGTTGAGGTGTAAAACCTCCAATTGCGCATGGACTATTCAAATCTGAAGTATGATATTCAAGAAAACAAATAATAAAATTATATGAAAGATATAATGAACCTTTTTCATAAAAACCATTCCTTAATTTATAAGGTATTTCTTTTTGTGTTGACCACTTTTGTGATTGTCTATTTGTTTCCAAAAAGTGGAACTTTCAGATATAGTTTTGAAAAAGGAAAACCTTGGCAGTCCGAAAATCTATACGCACCTTTTGATTTTGCAATCAAAAAAACAGCCGAAGAAATTGACGCAGAAAAACAGCAAATTACACTACAGTCTCCTGTCTTTTTCGATGTGGATACCACCCTAATCACTACGGTTAAAAAGGAGTATTCTTTAGCATTTGACCGCTTGTTTTTTGAGCTACCAAGAGATCAAATTAAAATAGACTTGTATTATAAAGGAGTTGTGCTTTTGGATGAATTATATCAAAGTGGTGTACTTCAAGATTCCTATGATTACGGACCCAATCAACAGATTTCTATTTTGGTTGATAAAACACAGAGTGGTGTCAAACGTTTTGATAGCTTTTTTCTTCAAACAAATTTAAAATCATTTGTAGAATCGAGTGTCAATACTTTGGGTTTAGAAGCTTATAAGCAACGTTACTTGGCATTGTTTTTTGATGTCGTAAAACCCAATACTCAGTTAAATAAAGCCATTACGCAGGTTTCACTTGAAGAACGCTTAAATCAAATGAAATTAGTGCGAGGGCGCGTCGATAAGCAAACCCTTATTATTTCAAAAGGAGAAGTGGTTCAAGGGGATAAATATGCGGTTCTCAACTCATTGGTATCCGAATATGAATCACAAGTTTGGACGGATTCAAACTACACATTAGTAGTGACGGCTTATACTGTTTTGGTGTCATTGGCTTTATTGATGCTGTTGTTGTTTATGAAAAAATACAGGATGGAGGTATTTTCAAACAATACCAAGGTCACTTTTATATTCTTCAATATCGTTTTGATGGTATTCTTAACCACTTTGGTTGTGAACTTCAATTCGTCTTATATATATATTGTTCCCCTTTGTATTTTGCCCTTAATTTTGAAAGCCTTTTTTGATGCCCGCTTGGGATTGTTTACACACGTAATTACGGTGCTGTTATTGGGCTTTGTAGTCGCCAATAACTATGAGTATATGTTTTTGCAAATCATTGCTGGTATTGTCACAATTTTAACGGTTTCGGAACTTTATAAGCGGGCGAATTTATTTATATCTGTGGGACAAATCACCTTGATATATATAGTGTCTTATTTTGCATTTTTTGTAATTCATGAAGGAAGTATTGATAATTTAAAATGGGAAACCTTTTTGTTGTTTGTCCTATGTGGACTAGCGACCTTATTTGTTCAGCCACTTATTTATGTATATGAAAAACTCTTTGGACTTGTTTCTGATGTGTCTTTGTTAGAATTATCAGACACCAACTCCAAACTATTGAAAGAACTGTCTGATAAAGCACCAGGAACCTTCCACCACTCTTTAAATGTAGCCAACCTAGCGGAAGCTGCCGCCAATGAAATTGGTGCCAATACGATGCTTGTGAGGGTAGGAGCCTTGTATCACGATATAGGTAAAATGAAAAACCCTACCTATTTCACCGAAAATCAAATGACAGGAACCAACGCACATGATGAGTTATCTCCAAAAGAAAGTGCAAAAATCATTATCAACCACGTCATTGATGGTGTGGAGTTGGCTAAGAAAAACAACTTGCCCGATCGTGTCATAGATTTTATTAGAACGCACCATGGTACAAGTACCGTCTATTACTTTTATAACAAACAAAAAGAGTCGAATTTAGATTTTGAAACTACCGATTTTTCATACAATGGACCAAAGCCTTTTAATAAAGAAACAGCCATCCTTATGATGTGTGATAGTGTGGAAGCGGCGTCCAAAAGTTTAAAGGATCCCAATTCCACTAAGATAAATAATTTTGTAGATGCGATTATTTCCAAACAAATGGATACAGATCAATTTTTGAATGCAGATATTACGTTGAAAGAAATACAGTCCATTAAGAAGGTGTTGAAGCAAAAACTGGCCAATATGTACCACTTGCGTATTGAATATCCGGACTAAATTAAAAAAGCTTACAAAAAAGTAAAAAAATAGTTTGCGTTCTAGATAATGAAAAGTTACATTTGCAACCGCAATTTTAATTGCCGAAGTTCATTTAATAGGAGAGGTGCCAGAGTGGTAATGGAGCAGATTGCTAATCTGTCGACGGGTAACTGTCGCCAGGGTTCGAGTCCCTGTCTCTCCGCAATAGTAATATAGATAATCAATTCGGGGTGTATCACGCAAAAAATGCGTGACAGGACGTCGCCCGGCTTGCAAAGCCAACGAAATTGTTATCGTGCCACGTTTGGGACGTGGAGGTCGTCACGCTTGAGGCGTGACCACCACATTAAAAAGGATATGAATGAATTTTCATGTATTTTTTAGTTAAGTTCATAGTAAAAGTGAAGCATTAATTTTGGAGCGTAAAATCAAAAAAAGAGTTGCAAAAAGATATTTAGATAATCAATTCGGGGTGTAGCGTAGCCCGGTTATCGCGCCACGTTTGGGACGTGGAGGCCGCAGGTTCGAATCCTGCCACCCCGACAAAGAGGTCGTCACGCTAGAAGCGTGACCA
>Ga0209199_1004064_pt1 | contig 13783 bp, 15 predicted proteins | sample COGITO_mtgs_1105_7_FD_184805 | JGI IMG/M metagenome (GOLD analysis project Ga0209199, IMG submission 184805) | Pelagic marine microbial communities from North Sea - COGITO_mtgs_110523 (SPAdes) (version 2) | ecosystem: Environmental > Aquatic > Marine > Epipelagic ...
GCGCTCCCCTGTCGGAAATTGCGTGTATGGTCAATATTGTGGGGGCGAATGTGGGGGCTATTTTCTGATAAATTTATTAGTGTATTGAATTTATGTTATAAATATTAAATCCGTGGCGGACAGACAGGGACTAGAAGATTACCAGTCTTATTTCCCTTATTTCCTTGTATATATAGCTATATTATCTAGATAGTAAGGTAGATAGTAGTGGAAATATAAGGTTTTCAACATGTACCTAGATATGCAAAAAGGCGTCTATTACGCTCAACTTAAAGTGCCTAAAGACGCTCAACCCATAGTAGGTAAAACAGCCTTTCGTAAAACACTGCAAACAAGAGATAAGCTAGAGGCGCAAAAACGCGCAATCCCATGGATACAAAAGTGGAAAGCTGAGATCAAAACAGCTCGCCTGCCCCCAGTTGAGCGCTTCAAGACACAATTCGAAGCCCAGCGCGCAAGTATAAGACAGCTGCAACATGAGCTGGATAGGCCCTCACAGCCAATGGCCAAAAAGGCAGCGCTTGAACAGCTTAAGTCTGACATCGAAAGTTTAATAGAAAATGACATACTCGAGGCTTACGGCGCTCAAGATGCTCAGGAACTGTCTGAAGAACAACTGATGGAGTCTCAAGCCACTTACATGCTTGCCACAGGTCAAACGATGCCCTTTCTGGAACACTTAGACGCCTACCTCGAGGACAGTCAGGTCGAACAGAAGACTAAACAGATGAAACGCACCCAAATCATGGACTACGCCGCTATGGCCCCACTCGTCTCTGATGCTACGCATGACACAGTACGCATGTTTATCAAGACACTATCCAAGGAACGCAGCCTAGCAAACAAGACCATAAAGCTGCACCTATCGTCACTAGCCGTCTACTTTGAATACCTAAGGGTGGAAATCGGTGCTGTTTCCCAAGACCGCATGAACCCATTCAAGGGGCAGAAGCTTCCTGAGGTTAATCGCAAGACAGCCGCAAAGATCAAACGCATGGCCTTCACAGTGGAAGACATACAGAAGCTAGAGGCTGAACTGCGTAATAAGGCTATGAGCAACAAAGCGGACGATCAGGATAGCGCCCTGTACGATGTCTTTACCTTCGCTATCTACACCGGCGCCAGACGCGAAGAAATAGGGCAGCTGACAGTCGACAGCATTAAGGACGGCGCCATTGTCATCGCGGATGCTAAATCGTCAGCAGGCAACAGAACTGTCCCTCTCCATAGCAAGCTGAAACCTCTAGTAGCGAGGCTTACCGCTGGAGCAAAAAGCAGCGACTACTTGTTCAGAAAGCTGACGGCTGCGCAGTACGGTCACCGCACAGACGCCATAGGCAAACGCTTTGGGCGCACCAAGACGGCTCTTGGTTACGATGGTAGATACGTGTTTCATTCTCTGAGGAAGACCGTGGCCACAAGATTGGAGCAGGCTGGTGTATTAGAGAACGTGGCTAGTGATATTCTTGGGCATGAAAAAGCAGCCACACTGAGTTACGGCCTTTACAGCTCAGGTACATCCATTGAGCAAATGCGATCAGCTATCGAACTCATTGACTATTAGCCGCAACCGCATTCACATGAAGGCATATGGAGATATTAACCGGGCGGGTATAGATGAAAATCAATGCGCTTATTAGCTTAAGCCCTGAGGACCAGCTGGAATGGCTAGAGACACAAGTTCTTTATGAGTCAAAAGCCCCTAATTAAGAAAGCGCTCGTACAATGTCTGCATCCATACCCTCCACACCTGAAATCAAGATCTGCGTTGATCAACCAGATGATAAACTTGAGGTTTATCGAAGTGACGACCTAGAAGTCGACTGGTCATACTTAGTTGAAGGGTATTGGGGTGAAGATACCTATCACAACGGCTTCATCTGCTACACAGCAGCCAAGACATCAAATGGAACTTGGTTACTTGATGCAACAGAGAGAAACGCCTGCCTAGATGACCTCACCCAAGAAGACATAGATGAAGGTGAGTTCATTAATGATGATCAAGCGCAGGCCATACATGACTTTGGAGGCTTAGAGGCAGCCCAGCGCCACACTTATAGTCGCATTGCAGCAGTAGGCTTGGGGCTACCTGATGGTCCATACAACGCCGAGAAACTATACAAGGCAGTTGTTGAAGGCGGCGGAAAAGAGATAATTGATTTCGATCCAGATCTTTAACAGATCATCGTCTGAACGCTACCACAGCCCAACTATACCGCTAGATCAAAGCCTGCTGTTTTTCCATAAGCCTTTGCGGCGTCCTCACTCTCGAACAAATCGGCCACCTCTCGTGAACCATCATGGTACTGGTAAATCCCAACAAAAACCTTGCTTTTGGCATTTGGATGATCCCCGATCCAGTAGGACTCTTCGTCAACCTCACTAGCCCTAACCTCTTCAATAACATATGACTTTAGATCTTCTTGCTCAGCCGCCGTTATAACCTCAGTTTCAAGTATTTCCTTGGCTCTTTTGCTGTCAATGGACTCAAGGTTAAGTTCTAATATCTCCACAACTAGGTCATATCCCATATCAGCTGGATCATATCGATTACTGTAGCAAATCCATCCCTGGAAATCGGCTTCAATATCAGTCAGATCATCTAATTCTGAGAGCAATTTAGCTTTGTTCATTTGAGCAACCTTCCGCCAGTTTCTGGTATTTTCAGTCACCTTGGACACCTAAAATATGCTTTTCGAATTCAATTAGAGCATCAATTCTAGTCAGGATTAGCTTCCTATCGGGCATTGGCACCTCTGCATCTTTGAAAGCTGCCTCAATATATCCCAAAGCAGGCTCTAAGATCTCCTCAGCTGTATAGTTGAGTACAACCTCCTCGACCCCAGCTAAATCATCGCTGATGTTGCTAGCTATCCATTCTAATGGATCATCTTCCAACTTTATATCACCAGGCATTGTCACACCTCATAAACCGATATCGGATGTTAGCACTCGACAAAACAAGGTCAACTTATGAGAAAATGGCGTATTTGTAAGGCAAAATCACATGAAGTAATTACTATAAATACATGATAAATTGTGATTATTATCTGAATTTGAGGGCCTGTCTTTAAACACGCAATTGGGATCAGCGTAGCCCACTAACAACAAACCCTACATCAAACCTAGCTTCAAAGGTTTCACGCATCACACGCTCCACCAACTGACCTTTAGACTTAGGAACGATCAAACTATCGTGCACAGGTAGAGCCACGACACCCTGTGACCTCAGCCTCTCCAGTGTAGTAATCATTGCCTCAGCCTCCTCATACATCAGACCACTCCACCTGATGCCGCTCTCTGGCCAATCCCTCAGAACAGGGAAGTGCTCAAGAACCTTTGGCTTTAAGCTTGGGTAGCTATGCTCTTTCCAGGCTGTGGTGCCCTGCCTACTTAGTTCCTCCACAACGGTCTTCGGCCAAGCTCTGTGAAACTTAGTGTGTCCAAAGGTACAGGAGACCCAAGCCTTCACAAGCGCTCTATCAATGCCGTCGATGGCATAGATGTCGTCAGAGGTAGGTAACGCGAAGCCCCTAAGACCGTGTAGGATACGCAGGAAGCTTGCATTGATATCAAGCTCCACTACGGCCTCACCATTGATCTTAATGTCTAGACGCTTAACCTTCTTAAGCATCTGGTAGCTGTCGTCTCCAACACCATACAACCGGCCACCTAAATTCCAATCGAATGACGGATGGTTTCCCTCATTAAAGAGCCTACGCAAACCATAGAATTCCATGCCCTGGTAGCGCTGCTCAATCAGGAAGCTGTTAATCTCCAGAAGTTGTTGTTTGATAGCCCTGGTCTTCTCAGTCTCCTCAAAGCGCATACTCCTGGCGCTCTCTTTCCGCGCACCCAAACGGGAAGCTGTGCCTTTTAGCCTTACCTGCTGGAGACTAGGGCGAGGTTTGAAGTGTGTCTTGAGGACATCAAGCGTAATACCACAGCCCTCAGACAGCCTCAGGAAGCTATCGGTGATCCTGAACCTTGTTGCCATTCCAGGATAAAACCCATTGCCCCCATCTACGTTAAAGGGGTTCTTGTAGTTGCCTCCTGTAACACTGTCCAAGTAGCCCAGCGCACCAAGGCTATTCATGATGGAGTTGAAGGTGTCCCCTTTGATCAGATCGTCACTGAAGCTCCTCTTACTCACAGACCTATAAGCCCAGCCACCCTCCTCACGGACTGCAGCCATCATTAGGTCACCAATGATCAGTGATACTGCTGCATCGAAGTTAGCCTTGTCTTTGGCCCTCCTGGCTCTGGTACGCGTCTCTTGTTGTGTTAGTTGGTCGATGACAACACCACAGAGCGAATGAGCAGCCTTGGACATTGGAACTATAGAGAACCCCATGTATCTAGCGTTCTTCAGTTCGGTGTATTCGTGTACCATCACAGTCCTTACGCGTTCCAGTATACCCCGGGGCCCTCTAGTCAACTAAACGTGTCCTTAAGCTGTCTTAGGTAAGTGGTGCCACCACCCTCATCCTTATAACTAAAGACACTGAGGCCCTGGTATTACTATAGCAACTAAGGGGGTATCAAAGAAGGGATGAAGAGGTAATCCAAGTCATCTTTTAGCCAACAAAAGCTAACCTTAGTTAACCTAAAGCACAGGCTAAAGCCTACCTAGCTCGCAGAAGCTTTCTTAGGTAGATATGTACTTGGAACTAAGTGTGGCCAATTGAATGGATCCAGGTCCTCTAGCCACTTTGGATTACTTGGATTATCCCTTATCTCTTGGTCAATCTCATCTAAAAGGGCCCTTAGATCTGGATGCAGTGTCTCACCTACAGGTGCTTTGCTGAACTTAGGTTTAACTTTGTCTGTCATCATCACACACCCATCCAAGTTATGCCAAGAGCTCTCCGCTCTTAGTTCTACTTGGGCACCTGAGACTATGGATACAAGGTTTGACCTAATGCCCAGCGCTTTAAGCACCAAACGCATCCGTTTGCTATTAGTGCGTGAACTGTACCTTTTATTACTTCAACAAGTCCGAACCCTGTGTCATCTTGAGACCAAAGGGAGACACTAATGTTCGAGCAAGTCTTTAAGAGCCTAGACGATATCATGTTTCAGGAGCCAGGGTGTAACTCTGAGCTAGACTATGCAGAACAGTCATCGTGGATGTTGTTTCTTAAACACTTGGACGCGATGGAGAACGAGAGGGCTAACGAGGCCAAGGCACGTGTTAGTAGATTGAGCCCCTACTGGCCAACAGAAGCCTTCACCCAAAAGAAACCGTATTTCACTCTGTGAAGCCGTAACCTTGACACCAAAACAACTAAGAGCTCCATTGTTGCAACCAAGACAAACCACCAAGTTATGATAAAAATGCGAAAGAGCGACTCAATGTGCACACCTGGTATCCACATAAAACTATGCACTTGTGCTGAAGAGCAAATAGACGAAAAGCGCTGCTGGCGTTTGGCTAGGGTCAACCCTGACCCTGAACACTTCATGGTAGGATCGATTGTAGTGGACCCCGAGTCTTTCGACGGCGTCGAGGGCTATCTTCGTGAAAAGATCCTCGAAGATATCAACAATACCAAAGTATTCGATTTCAAGTATTCTCCACTGGAGGGTGACCTTCTAACTCTTACTTATGGTGAACATGAGTTTGCTTTCGAATTTATAGGCGGTAAGTTTGAAGATGCTCCTATTGATTATGGCTTTACCAGCTGGCTTGATTTTGCAGGTGGGAATATTTTCCTAAACAGAGAAAACCCTCTAGAGCCTGAATCTTAATATACCGATATGGACGACTTAAATGAACGCTGTTGAAATAGAAGAACAAGTATCTATCCTGGCAGAGCAAACTTTCGATGCAAGCGAATTCCCGTTTGCATTTATTAGAGCATTTGGAAACCCAGAAACAACAATCAAGCGTCTTCGTTCAGGAACCACAAACAAGTCCGACCTTGGTGGCACTCTTCAGGTAAACAATATTCACATCAAAGTATGCGATGCTGGTAATGTGTCCCAAACGCTTGCAGAGCTTAAAGCCAGTCCAGCCACTAATAGGTCCAAAGCCAAGTTTGCGCTGGCTACAGACGGCATATACCTTGAGGCTGAAGACCTAATTTCAGGTGACACCATTGCTTGCAATTATGTAGACTTTCCCAATCATTTTGGCTTCTTTCTGCCCTTGGCCGGCATAAGCACAGTTGCGCAAATCCGTGAAAGCACCTTCGACATTCGAGCGACCAGTCGTCTTAACCGGCTGTATATTCAGTTATTGAAAGATAACCCAGAGTGGGGAACGGCCGAACATCAACACGACATGAACCACTTTATGGCGCGGCTAATCTTTTGCTTCTTTGCCGAAGATACTGACATCTTTAAACAGCCCGGTCAGTTTACAAGCACCATTGATCAGATGAGTGAAAAGGACAGCTCCAACACAAATGATGTGATCACTGAGCTATTCCGCGCAATGAATACCAAACCGGAAGATCATACGGCAACTGGAATTGCGCGCTGGGCCACTGTGTTTCCCTATGTAAGCGGTACCCTGTTTTCAGGCAATATCGATGTGCCAAAGTTCAGCAAGATAGCACGCTCTTATCTGTTGCACATTGGCAGTTTAGATTGGACTAAGATTAACCCTGACATTTTTGGTTCAATGATCCAAGCGGTGGCGGATGATGAGGAACGCGGTTCGCTAGGAATGCACTACACATCTGTGCCCAATATCTTAAAAGTGCTGAACCCTTTGTTCCTTGATGACTTGCGCGAAAAGCTAGACAAGGCTGGCGACAATCGCCGTAAGCTTAAGAATTTGCGCGAGCGTATTGGTAAGATCAGAGTGTTTGACCCCGCTTGTGGATCCGGTAACTTCCTCGTGATTGCATATAAAGAGCTAAGGTCGATTGAGGCACAGATCAATATTCTTCGTGGTGAAGGGGATCAACGCACAGTAATTCCAATCACTAATTTCCGAGGAATTGAGCTCCGTGATTTTCCTGCTGAGATTGCACGGTTGGCATTGATCATTGCTGAGTATCAATGTGACGTAGCATACCGAGGACAGATGGAAGCTTTAGCAGAGTTCCTGCCACTTGACGACCAAAACTGGGTCACTTGTGGCAATGCCCTTAGGCTAGACTGGCTGAGCATCTGCCCACCTACGGGGACGGGCGTGAAACATCAGGCTGACGACTTATTCATGTCGCCTTTAGATCAAGCACAGATTGATTTCGAAAATGAGGGGGGCGAGACCTATATCTGCGGGAACCCGCCCTATCTTGGCAGTCAATGGCAAAGCACAGAGCAAAAAGAAGACCTTCAACGCATATTTGAAGGCAGAACCAAGAACTGGAAATCCCTCGACTATGTTTCTGGTTGGTTCATGAAGGCTGCTGACTTTGGCGTTCATACAAAATCAGTGGCTGCATTGGTGTCCACAAATTCGATATGCCAGGGGCGACAAGTCGAGACCCTCTGGAAGCTTATATTTGAGACCGGCCATGAGATTCGCTTTGCACACACAAGTTTCAAGTGGGCGAACCTAGCCAGCCACAACGCCGGTGTAACTGTTGTCATCGTAGGCATCGCGAACGATGCGAAAGCAACTCGACGGATTTTCTCTCTCGATAGCAATGGTGAAACGGTTGTCAAAGAGACGGACAATATCAACCCATATCTGATTAGTGGCCCCAATATTCTTGTTCAGCCTCGAACAAAACCAACAAACGGACTGGATGAAATGAGCTTTGGCAACATGCCTAACGAGGGCGGGTATTTGCTTCTTAGCCAATCGGAGGCTGATGCTGCCACGGACAAGCATGCGGTTCCTCGAAAGTTCATCAGACCCTTTGTCGGCTCTCAAGAGTTCATCAAGGGACAGCAACGTAGCTGTGTATGGGTGCGAGAAGACGACTATAGGGAAGCTGCGGCAAACGACTGGCTCAATGCGACGTTTGAAGCAGTTCGCGAGCAGCGGGCATCTTCGAATCGCGCAACGACTCAGCAGTTGGCGAATGTTCCTTATCGGTTTGGCGAAATCAGGCAGCGTGGGGATGAAAGAATAATCGCTATCCCTGCGATCAGTTCAGAGAACAGGGAATACCTTCCATGTGGTTTGTTGCCGCCTGGCACAGTGATGTCGAATAAGTGTTATGCGCTGTTCGATGCCCCGCTCTGGAACATGGCGCTGATCGCCTCGCGCCTGCATTGGGTCTGGATCGGCACGGTTTGCGTGCGGCTGGAAATGCGTTTCAGCTACTCCAACACCCTTGGCTGGAACACCTTCCCCGTCCCCAAGCTGACGGAGAAGAACAAGAAAGACCTCACCCACTGCGCTGAAGACATCCTTCTGGCGCGAGAGGCGCATTTCCCCGCAACCATTGCCGATCTCTACGATCCTGAAAAGATGCCCGCCGATCTGCGCACCGCCCATGAACGCAACGATGAAACCTTGGAGCGTATCTACATCGGTCGCCTCTTCCGCAACGACACCGAGCGCCTAGAAAAGCTGTTTGAGCTTTATACCAAGATGACTACAAAAGCTACACATACGCCTAATCCACGCATGAAAGCATAGCCCTATGACTAGCATGAAAAACATTCCCTCTGTTTCGGTAACTTACGCTCAAAATGGCAGTTCCACCAAATCTAACGAGCTGGGTATGCGGGAGATGCAGGAGCGTGCCTATGAAAAACGGGGTGAGCAGTATCTGCTGATCAAGTCGCCACCTGCATCAGGTAAAAGCCGTGCGTTGATGTTCATAGCTCTGGACAAGATAGCCAACCAAGGCCTCAAACAAGCACTCGTTGTTGTTCCAGAAAAGTCTATTGGTGCGAGCTTTAATGACGAACCACTGAGCAAGTTCGGCTTTTGGGCTGATTGGTCAGTAGCTCCTAAATGGAACCTGTGTAATTCACCTGGTACGGATGGTGGCAAGGTAAAATCAGTTGGCGCATTCTTGGCCAGTGACGACCAAATCCTTGTGTGTACACACGCAACCTTCCGCTTTGCCGTTGATAAGTTCGGCGTAGAGGCTTTTGATGATCGACTAATTGCAATTGACGAGTTTCACCACGTATCCGCAAACCCTGATAACAAACTGGGCAAGCACCTCGGCAGTTTTATGGCCCGTGATAAAATACACCTGGTTGCAATGACTGGATCTTATTTTCGGGGGGATGCGGACGCTGTTCTGTCGCCAGAAGATGAAGCCAAGTTCCAGTCTGTCACATACACGTACTATGAGCAGCTTAATGGGTATCAATATCTCAAAGCACTAGATATTGGATATTTCTTCTACTCTGGAGCTTACGCAGACGACATTTTAAAAGTACTCAACCCAAACGAAAAAACGATTTTACACATCCCGAATGTGAACTCTCGTGAGAGCACAAAAGACAAGCATCGTGAAGTTGAGTACATCATTGATGCATTGGGTGATTGGCAAGGTACGGACCCCAGTACGGGCTTTCAACTTGTTAAGCGGCCAGATGGTAAGGTTTTACGGATTGCAGACTTGGTAGACGACGAACCCACCAAACGCGAGAAGGTATCAGCGGCACTTAAAGACCCAAAGCAAAAGAACAGCCGCGATCACGTAGACATCATCATTGCACTTGGGATGGCTAAAGAGGGTTTTGATTGGATTTGGTGTGAGCACGCTCTAACCGTTGGCTATCGTGCAAGCCTTACAGAGATTGTTCAGATCATCGGTCGTGCAACAAGGGATGCCGAAGGCAAAACACACGCGCGCTTTACTAACCTTATCGCAGAACCAGATGCCGAAGAGGGCTTGGTCACAGAAGCCGTGAACGATACCTTGAAAGCCATTGCAGCCAGTTTGCTAATGGAACAAGTGCTAGCGCCACGTTTCAACTTCTCGCCTAAGAACCCTGAAAGTGGTCCTATTGAAGGTTTTGATTATGGTGAAGATGGGTATGATCAAGGAAAAACCAACATTGGCTTCAACGAAGCCACCGGCCAGTTCCAAATCGAAATCAACGGACTCGCAGAGCCTAAAAGTAAAGAGGCGAAGCGTATTTGTGAGGAAGACCTGAACGAAGTCATAACAGCCTTTGTGCAAGACAAGACGAATCTGGAACGAGGACTGTTCGATGGAGAGCACGCAGGGGGAGAAACACTGGGTGAAGAGCTTACGCAGGTCCGAATGGGCAAGATTGTAGGCGCTAAGTTCCCTGATCTTGATGAAAAGGATAAAGAAGCTGTACGCCAACACGCAGTGGCGGCTATGAACTTAACGCAGAAAGCCAAAACAGTTGCGCTGAGTATTGATGAAGACGGAACTATCAGTGGAAATACTGCACTGATTGACGGCGTTCGTAAGTTTGCAATGGATGTACGCGAGTTGGACATTGATCTAATCGATCGTATCAACCCATTCAGTGAGGCATACTCTATTCTTGCGAAATCAATGACTGAACAAAGCCTTAAGCAAGTTGGAGCAGTGATTTCAGCAAAGAAAGTGCAGCTTTCACCTGAAGAAGCTCGTGATCTGGCAAAGAGGGCAGCGAAGTTCAAAAAAGAGCGTGGACGCAATCCCTCAATTACCTCACCGGACGCTTGGGAAAAGAAGATGGCAGAAGGTGTAGCCGCCTTCGTACGGATGAAGCAGGAAGCAACAAATGGTTAGAGAGTTTACCAGCGAAGATGATGCTCTGCTCGCTGAATTGGGTATTGAAATTGAGGTTAAAAAAGTTGCGACACAAACACCGCGTGAAGAACGGATCATCGCGGGTTTTAAAGATATACAGCGTTTTGTCGATGAGCACGATCGCAGCCCTCAACATGATGAAACAAAATATATATTTGAACGTCTGTATGCAGTGCGCTTGGATCGCATTCGAGAGCAACAAGATGCTCGTGAGCTCATTTTGGAAATGGACCATCAAGGATTGCTGGATGGGGCAGCGCATATCTCTACACCAATAGCCGACGATATGGACGATGATGCTCTGTTAGCAGAGTTAGGTATCGAGGTGGAAGCATTGCCTATTACAGAACTCAAGCACGTGCGTTCCACAGCTGAAAAACAAGCTGCTGAAGAAATAGCCAATCGTGAACGGTGCAAAGACTTTGACACGTTTCGGCCGATATTTGATCAAGTTCAAAAAGATCTAAATACCGGTCTTCGATCCACAAGGGCCTTTACAACGAGCGGAGGTATCCAGAAGGGGCAGTTTTTCATTTTGGCGGGACAAAAAGCCTATGTTGCCGAAATAGGAGAAGCAATATTTACAAATAAAGGCCGTATGGATGCCCGGTTGAGGGTCATTTATGACAATGGCACAGAGAGCGATTTGTTAATGCTTTCGCTTGAGCGCGCTTTGTACAAAGATGATGCGGGACGGCGCATAACTGATCCAACAGCTGGTCCATTGTTTTCTGACCAAAATGCCGAGGGTGACGAGGCAAGTGGCACCATCTATGTGTTACGCAGCAAATCAAATCATCCACTTGTTAACGAAAATCGCGAGCTTGTTCACAAGATTGGCGTAACCAATACTACTGTAGAGAAGCGGATCGCAGGAGCAAACAAAGAAGCTACGTTCTTAATGGCTGATGTTGAGGTAATGGCCACCTATGAACTTTATAATATAAACAGAAAGAAGCTAGAAAACTTGATCCACCGGATCTTTGAGCCAGCACGTTTGGACATAGAGATTGTAGATCGCTTTGGTAATTCCGTGATTCCACGTGAGTGGTTCCTGGTGCCGCTCTTTATAATCAATGAAGCTGTTGAAAAGATTAAAGATGGGACAATCACTGAATATGTCTATGATGCCAATGATGCATCACTCAAACTGCGAACAAGATAAAAATAGTCACAGATACTTTAGTTTTTACCAATTTAAATTATAGTCTGGAGGTACCCATGGCTAAGAAGATAACGAAGTGCCAGACTACGCAAACGCCGCAAAGAAATCCGTTCAAGATAGATTGGAGCAAGGAAATCGACTGTGATCTCCTGGAGCAACTGGACCTGGAGGAAGAGGGCCAAGCGGTCCCGATGCAGGGTCTGTCTCCGACAACAGCATCCTCGCAAAATACCTTGCCCCCCCCGGGACAGCTTGTATGCGAGCACCCAGGGCCTATGCCGATGATGGACGCACCACCAAGGGATCCACCCTCTCGCAAGTAGCTCTACGGGCGGCAAGGCGTAAGAACTAGGTACGGCCAGTTGAATGGGGCTAGCTTTTTAAGCCAAGGCGGGTCCGGCGGATTGTCTGCGATACATTGATCTACTTGCTCCAAGAGTCCCCGCAACTTTGGGTCCATCTGGTCTACTATGGTTTGGAGCTGAGGAGACAAAGTAGACATCTTTAGGTTTCACCTTTGCTGCGCCCGACCTGGCCCCGCACCCCATCAAAACAGGTACCCACGCGCCCACCCACAAGGTCCTGAGAGCACCGTAGAGAGTCATACAGCAACGTTAGCCGATTGTACGACTGAGAACTCTGAACGGACTTTAAGGGTCTGTAAAGTCAGCTCGTTTGAGGGCCTCTCAGAAGCCTGATCAACAAGAACAACAACAGTCGTCCCTTTAGCCCCCTTTGTTAAAGTCCAATGATTAACCAAGGTACCGGGGGTGTCATTTGTCTACCATGGGACCCACCAAATAGGTCATTATTTATAGTGTACAATGTAGTGCAAAACACAACCCGGTATAGTATTTAAAATACTGATTTTGCTGTGTTTAATGTAAGTGGCGGACAGACAGGGATTCTAACCTATGAACCTGACTAATTCTAACTAAACTATGCCTGCCTGAATAAAGTTCAATAAACAAATCGAACACACTTCTTTTACTAAAAATCGTGCAGTTGCACGCCAAAACCCTGTGTAATCCACCAACCCGCGTTGGCTGCCACACAGAGCGGCACGATTAAGTTCGAGCCCTTAAACCGAAGCACAGACGGCAACAGACACCACTGCGATCAACTGGCTCCAACGGGTGGTTGCGAACTCTGAGGTTTTAGACGATCAAAGTCAGCCTGTGACGTTGCAATACTGGTCGCTGTTGGCATGCCGGATGTATTTGTAGAAGACGGATCGGGCGGCGAACTTGGTGACTTTGGTATATTAGGCTTGGGCACTGAAGCTATTGCTTTTCCCACACGCGATTTGGGCTTGGTCTTTGCCTTCACCTCACCACTTTTAAGCTTCGTATCCAGTTTGTTGGCTAGAAAGCTTGCGGTGTTGGCAAAGGTTTTGATGTCATCAACTGCCTGCTCAAGGCTGCCGCTACCCGAAGACTTTTCAATAACATCGATTAGACGACGCAGCTCTTTGCGGTCATCCATTGCTATACCCCTTACCCCGCAAGCTTGGGGCCTGCAAAAGACCACCTCGGAATGACAAGTACTGGCCTACAAAAAACCGCAGGGCAGATTTTTGCGGCTGTAGAACCCATTTCGGACAGATGCTCATAGCGCCATCCGGTCAGGCTCGCGCCACACTGCTTCCGCCTGCCTAGCAATGGCACTGTCACATAGGGCTTTGAGGTGGATCAGCTTTGCAGCCCAAGCCTTATGCTCGTCAGCATCTGACCCATTTAAGCGCGCCGCATAATACCCCAGTTTGTTGGAACAGATTGTCAGTGTCTCAACACTAGGATCGATGCGGTTGTAGCGCAGCACCCGGATATAGCCCTCACTGCGCCCAAGCCAACTGCGACAAAACTCAGGCGTATTTGTGACAATGCCGGTTTGGATCAATTCGTCTCGTAGGTGTTCTAGTAGTCTTATGCTCATATGCTTCCTCCAATGCGCTGCTTGCACTGGTATTTATCTC
>Ga0209199_1004073_pt1 | contig 13751 bp, 10 predicted proteins | sample COGITO_mtgs_1105_7_FD_184805 | JGI IMG/M metagenome (GOLD analysis project Ga0209199, IMG submission 184805) | Pelagic marine microbial communities from North Sea - COGITO_mtgs_110523 (SPAdes) (version 2) | ecosystem: Environmental > Aquatic > Marine > Epipelagic ...
TGCTCTTGGTGATTGGTTTGCCTCGTAGGCCTTTGATGATCTCAACTTTGCTGTGATGCGTATGAATGACCGGTTTTCTCGCCGCGCAGCGGTGTAGAAATTTACTCTGCCGCAGCAATTTCCACGCCGCGAGCGCACGCAGCACAAAATCAACAGGTCCGGTGTGGGCTCTCAGCTGCCATTCGCCGCGTGATAATCTAACGGCTACTACGCGGACAAACCTGACCTTGGATTTTCAAACTTTGCTGACGCAGCATTCTCTGGTTAGTGCAACTATAAACTTATGGCAGTGCAGCGCATTTCACCAGAGCGGCCATTCAAAGTGGCCAATTTGGTCAATCTCAACCCACCCGTTCTCTGTGCGACGTTGTAACAATTCAGTCGCGGACGGCGTGCCTTGTGGTTTCTCATTTTTCGTTGCAAATCGACCTGCTCGTTTAAAAGCAGTTGTGCAAGCATCAGCCTTGTCTGGCTTCTTTATGCAGCCATTCCACAACCGATTGCGCGGCGCTATTTCGCATGCCGCGCGACGCCACATTGACATAATACTGCTTTTTCCATGCAACCGACTGATCGAAAAGCTGGGTGACCCGTCCGGTTTCAATCTCGTGCTCGATCAAAGGCATCCACCCTAGTGTTACACCCTGACCTTCTATAGCCCCTCGCATAACAGCGTTGGCATCCTCAAAGATGGGCCCTTTGAGCGGTTTGACGCAGGCCACATCCATGGCCGCAAACCAATCGGTCCAACTTGAGGTATCGCGCTGATGTATCAGCGGCATATTGACGAGATCTACCGGATGATTGGGGCGACCGAAACGTTTGATAAATGCAGGACTGGCAATGGCGAATGGCGTTAGGGTCAAAAGCGGCTGCGAATTTACTGCCGTGATGTCGTCCCATGAGATCACGATATCTGCATCGATATCGCGTCCGGCAAGCCGTTGTGGGATGGGCACCACTTCAAGTGAAATCTCTGGATGCTCTACCCAGAATGTCGCCAGCCGCGGCATCAGCCAGCGCGCGGCAAAGAAGGGTCCCGCCGCGATTCGTATGGCCTGCCCACGGGGTTTTCGACGGGTCCGCTCCACTGCTTGTGCCAATTGTGCGAACGACTGAGCTACATCTGCACTCAATTCCTGTCCCTGAGGCGTCAGTATCACATTTCGACCATCACGCTCGAAAAGCGCGACGCCAAGATCCTGCTCTAGGGTGCGAATATGATGGCTGATTGCAGTGGGCGAGACATTCAAGGCTTGGGCGGCGGCTTTGAAACTACCGCTGCGTACGGCCTGATCAAAGGCGCGGAGGGCTTTCAGGGACGGAAGCATTCTGATCCTCAGATGAGTTATACTCATCAATTGAGGAGTTATTTGTGTTTGTAAAGGACGAACTTCTAGTTTTAACATGAAGAAAATAGGATGAGGAATCTGAAGGTGTCACAGACAGTTCGGGCGCGTCGCGGGCGCAAGCAACGGCAAGGCGACACCAATACATCTGCGGGTGCTCCAGTTTGGCCCGGCGTTAAGGGTGGTCGATTCAAGCCACTTGCAGAGGCCGAAGTTGCCGCAGTGGAAGAAGCCGTTTTACACCTGTTGGAAACGCTTGGCCTCAGTCAGGCGATCCCTTCCATGGTCGAGCGCGTCGTGGCCAACGGTGGGCATTACACCGAAGACAAACGTCTGATTTTCCCACGCAATCTGGTTCTCAAGACTATCGCCGAAGCACGGCGTGATATTGTTTTATGTGGTCAGGATCCTGCCCACGATCTCGATTTGTCTGGCGCTCGGGTTCATATGTCCTCGGGCGGTGGCGCGCCGGGGGTCTTTGATCTCGATGACGGACATTACCGTGATGGTTCGTTGAAGGACCTATATGACGCCGCCCGCATATGCGATGCGATGGAAAACATCCATCATTTCAGCCGCTCGATCGTGGCGCGGGATATCGAAGATAACGCTTTGATGGATGTTAACACGGCCTATGCCTGCTTGATGGGTACGTCCAAGCATGTGTCGGTCAGCGTGACCGAGCCAGATACTGTGCAAAAGCTGGCTGCCCTTTGTTATCAACTTGCCGGCAGCGAAGCAGCTTTCCGCGCGCGTCCTTTCCTGACGGTCATGGTCTGCCATGTGGTCCCGCCTATGCGTTTTGCCGAAGAAGCCTGCGAAACACTGGAAGCTGCTATTTTGGCTGGGTTCCCAGTCCAACTTATATCGGCGGGGCAAGCGGGCGCGACCAGCCCCGCGACAATTGCGGGATCGCTCGTTCAGGCTGTGGCAGAGACGCTGGCAGGTCTTGTCTTTGCGCGGCTTATTGATCCCGAGGTGAGGGCAATATTTGCGCCCAAGCCTTTGGTTGCAGACCTTCGAACCGGTTCCATGTGCGGGGGCGGCGGTGAACAGGCGATCCTGATGGCGGCGGCGGCCCAGATGGGGCGGCACTATGATTTGCCAACCTCGTCTATCGCGGGGATCACCGATGCCAAAACGCTGGATGCACAATTCGGGTCGGAAAAATGTCTCGCGGTCACTATGGCCGCGCATGCCGGATCCAACCTGATTACGCAATCCTGCGGGATGCAGGCCAGTCTTTTGGGCGTCTCGCTTGAGGCCTATGTGGTCGACAACGACATGCTGGGCAACATCCTGCGCACCCTGCGCGGGGTCGAGGTAACGCCAGAAAATATCGCGGCAGATGTTATTGCGACGGTGTGTCGGGGCGAGGGGCATTATTTAGGTCAGGCGCATACCTTCGAGCGGATGAAGTCGGATTACTTCTATCCTCACATCGGGGATCGCCGCACACCGCGCGATTGGGAAAGCGATGGCTCCAATACCGTCGGGGATCGGGCGCGTGACGTTGCCCGACAATTGATCGCCGAACATTTCCCAACCCGTTTGAATGAAGCAACAGATATCGCCTTGCGGGCTGCATTCGATATCAAGCTGCCGCGCGAAGTTATGGGAAAGTCAACATGACCCAAAACCAAGACCTATCCCTACGCGCACGCGCCGCACTGCCGGGCGGTGTCAGTCACGAATTGCGTTACCGCGCGCCACATCCGATTTTCATCGAACGCGCTCAGGGTGCAGAAAAATGGGATGTAGAGGGACGCCGCTATATTGATTTCAAAATGGGCAGTGCCAGTCAAATGCTGGGGCACAGCCACCCCGATGTGGTGGAGGCCGTGCAACGCGCCGCGACAACCGCAATTTTCAGCGCGGATTGTCATCTCGGAGAAATCGAATGGGCGGAATGGGTCAACCAATTGCTGCCAAGTGCCGAGCGCACACGGTTTTGTGCATCAGGGTCCGAGGCCACGATGCTGGCGATACGGCTGGGCCGCGCGTTCAGCGGCAAATCAGGCGTATTGCGCATCGACGGCCACTATCACGGCTGGCATGATCATGCGCTTAAGGGGGCCAAACCGGGGAGTGAGAATGCGACCTCGCTTGGGGTACCGCTGGCGATCAGTGATCTGATCACAGTCTGTGCGGCGAATCCGCAAGCGATGGAAAATGCACTGCAAGACTTTGATATCGGCACGGTGATCATCGAGGCATCGGGTGCAAATTATGGCTCAGTCCCTTTGGCCACGGACACTTTGCAAGCCATGCATGATGTAGCCCGCAAGGCTGGGGCCGTGCTGATCTTTGACGAGATTATCACCGGATTTCGTTGGTCAACAGGCGGGCGTCAGGCGCGGGACGGGATTGTGCCCGATCTAACAACACTGGCCAAGATCGTGACGGGCGGGCTGCCTGGCGGGGCTGTTTGTGGCAAGGCCGAGATTATGGAGCTGATGAACAACGCAGAAGCCCGTGACGGGCTGTCGCCGCCCGTCAGCCACAAAGGCACGTTCAACGCATCGCCTCTGATCGCGGCGGGTGCAAATGCGGCGATGAAACACCTCTCGACGGGCACACCCCAACGCCACGCCGATGCGATGGCGGCTTTGCTGCGTGACGGGATTGCGGCGCTCATGGCAGCGCATGGGATCGCGGGAACGGTCTACGGCGAAAGCTCGACCTGCCACATGTATTTTGGACCTGCGTCGATGGACGGGCTTACGCCTGCACAGATCAGGTCGGTTCAGCCCGCGTTGGTAAACGGGCTGCGCGGCGGCTTGCTTGAGCGAGGTGTTGATCTGATGTCGCACACATCCTGTGTCACCTCTGCCGCACATACCCCCGCGCTAATCGACGAGGCATTGGGGGCCTTTGGCGCCACCTTTGCCGCTTTGGTCAAAGACGGGGTGATCGCCGCATGAGTGCCCTGCCAACCCATGCCCGCACAGTCATCATCGGGGGCGGTGTTGTCGGCTGTTCCATCGCCTATCATCTGGCGCGCGAAGGGCGCAAAGACATCGTCGTGTTGGAACGCTCAAAACTGACAAGCGGAACCACTTGGCATGCAGCCGGGCTGGTGCGGCGCTTGCGCCCGTCGGCGACGCTGACGAAGCTGATCAACTATTCCATTGATCTTTATAAGGAGCTGGAGACCGAAACTGGTCAGCAAACCGGCTTTATCCAGACCGGCAGCTTGTCCATTGCTACGCATGAGGACCGCCTGACCACGCTCAAACGGCAGGTCAGTCTGGGGCGTGCCTTCGGGCTTGAGGCCGAAGTGATTGATGCCAAACGCACAGGCGAATTGTGGCCATTGATCCGCACGGACGATGTGATTGGTGCGGTTTGGTCACCTGCAGATGGGCGGGTAAATCCGTCGGATGTGGCGCTGGCATTGTCCAAAGGGGCGAAGGCGCGGGGCGTGTCGATTTTTGAAGACACCCGTGTGACGGGTCTGCGCAAAACAGGTGGCCGGGTCAGCGCCGTCGAGGTAGGTGATCATGTGATCGAGGCTGATGAGGTCGTCATTGCCTGCGGGCTTTGGTCACGCGAAGTGGCGGAGATGGCAGGCGCGCATATGCCGCTTTATGCCTGTGAACATTTCTACATCCTGACCAAGCCGCTGGCCGAGGTTCAGGCGCTTGGCAAAGGTGTGCATCTGCCAACACTGAACGATCAGGACGCGTTTCTTTATGCGCGCGACGATGTCGAAGGGCTGCTGGTCGGCTCGTTCGAGCCAAACGCCAAGGGTCTGCCGCTGTCGCGCCTCCCTGCTGATTTCAGCTTTGATCTGCTGGGTGAAGATTGGGATCACTTCATGCCGATGATGGAAAACGCGCTACGGCGCATTCCCGCTTTGGAAAATGCAGAGGTTCGGATGCTGCTGAACGGGCCTGAAAGTTTCACGCTCGACAGCCAATTCATCGTGGGCGAAAGCCCAGACGTCCCGGGGTTGTTCGTGCTCGGTGGCATGAATTCTAGCGGCATCGCGCTTGCTGGTGGCGCGGGCAAGGCGCTGGCCGAATGGATGATTGCGGGCCATCCGACGATGGAGCTGAACGAGGCGGATATCCGGCGTTTTGGCCCTGAAATGAACGTGCTGGGTGCATTAGAGGCGCGTATCCCCGAAGTGCTGGGGCGGCATTATGATATCTCCTATCCCGGCCTTGCGATGGACACGGCACGGGGGCAACGCCGCACGCCGATCCATGCCGCGCTCAAGGATGCAGGCGCGCGATTTGCTGGAATGGCTGGATGGGAACGTGCGGTGCATTTCGGTGGTGAAGCTGCGCATCTGCCGCTGAGTTTTGGCGTGCCTGCATGGCGCGATCAAGTCGGGGCGGAAGTGGCTGCCTGTCGAACAGGGGCGGCGATCATTGACCAATCTGCCTTTGGTAAGATCATGGTGCAGGGCCCAGATGCATGCGTTTTTCTCAACCGCATTTGCACGGCTCAGATGGACGTCCCTGCGGGGCGGATCGTCTATTCCCAGATCCTAAATGCACGCGGTGGTATTGATTCGGACGTGACGGTGCAGCGGCACGGGCCTCAGACCTATTTGATGATCACGGGTGCGGGCGAAGTGGTGCGCGACCTGATGCACATGCGCCGCGAAAAGGGTACGATGCAGGCTGAGGTTACGGATGTCACCAGCGGATGGGCGATCATTGGGTTGGCAGGAGCAAAAGCGCAGGAGATTTTACAAAAGGCGAGTGCAGCGCCCTTGCCAGCACTGAAACCTTTTGGCTTTGCCCCGATTGAGGTCGGATTGGCGCGCGGGTTTGTCGGGCGGCTGAGCTACACAGGGCAGCTGGGCTTTGAGCTTTATATCCCCGCCGAAATGGCCATGGCCGCGCATGAAGCATTGGTCGCGGCAGGGGCGAGCCATGCGGGACTGTTCGCCAGTGGCAGCTTGCGGATCGAAGCAGGGTTTCGCGCGTGGGGACACGAGTTGACCCAAGGCACCACACCGCATGAATCCGGACTTGAGAAGTTTTGCGCGATGGACACCGATTTCATCGGCAAGACGGCCTTGAAAACCCATACGCCGCAGCGTCAGATTGCGACCCTGCTGTTTGATACAGCCGACGCCATACCCATCCATGATGAACCGATCTGGTTTGAGGGCTGCGTCGCGGGGCAGATCACCTCTGCCGCATGGAACTATGCCCATGGGCGTACGGCGGCGCTTGCGATGATGACCACGTGTTTGGATCGTCTTCGGGCCGGTGAAATCGTCGATGGATTTGAAGTCGAAATTGCCTGTAAACGATTTTCTGCGCGCGTAGCCCTCGCCCCTTTGAAGGATTGGAAGATATGACACGCACGGTTCAATGCGCCGTAATCGGCGGCGGGATCATGGGCGTTGCGGCGCTTTATCAACTGACAGAACACGGCTGGAGAGATACCGTTCTTTTTGAAAAGGCAGAACTGACGTCGGGATCGACGTGGCACGCGGCAGGGCAGATTGCCCATGCAGTGGGCAGTCGGTTGTCGGGCTGGATCAACAAGACGTCGATTTCGACCTATAAGGCGGTGGAGCAGGAAACAGGGCAGAGCATCGGCTGGCATGAGGTTGGCGGTTATCGCGTGGCCTATGGCGATGATGAAGTTGATTGGCTGAAATCCATCATGGGCGTTGGCCGTCTGCTGGATTTACCGATGGACTTAGTCGGCCCCGACGATGTCAAACAGGGCAATCCGTTTTACAATACCGACGGCATGAAAGCCGCGATCCAGACCTTTGAAGATGGCCACATTGATCCGTCCAGCGTGACGCAGGCCCTTGCCATTGCTGCCCGTAAACGCGGTGCAAAGATCGAACGTCATACGCTGATCACGGGTGCGGCGCGCAAAGGCAATCTGTGGCGCTTGACGACCGACAAGGGTGAGGAAGTTCTGGCCAAACATGTGGTCATCGCGGCGGGGTCTTATGCCAATCAAGTCGGCGCATGGTTCGGGCTGAAAATTCCGTCAGTATCGTGCCTGCATCACTATCTGGTCACCGATACCGTGCCTGAATTTCTGGACCGTCCCGAACTGCCTGTGATGCGCGACAACACTTTTGGCGGCTACATTCGGCAGGAGCAGAAATCAGGCCTGATCGGCATTTACGAAGGGCATGTCTGCCCCACCGTTTGGACCATGCCCGAGGGCGCGCCCTGGACCTCCGAGAACGAGCTTTTCGAGGCCGACTACGACAGTATCGGAGACTTCCTGCTACGCGCCTTTGACCGGATGCCGATCCTTGAAAACCTTGGGATCAAACGTGTGGTGCGCGGCGCGATCACCCATACGCCCGATGGCGGGATGCTGCTGGGGCCGTCAGGTGCGCCCAATGTCTGGCTGGCCTGCGGGTCGTCCATTGGCCTTGCTTGGGGCGGCGGTGCGGGGCAAATTCTGGCCGAGTGGATGACAACAGGCCAGACCAGCCAGAACACGCGCTCGATGGACCCGCGCCGCTATGGCGATTTTGCCGACGATACATTTATCGTGGAGCGGACCAAAGACGAATTCATGCGCCGCCACGACACACCCGTTCCGGGCAAACAGTTCGAAAGCCTGCGGCCTTTGCGCCGCCATGTACTCTATGATCGGCTGGCCGCCAAAGGCGCTGTCTTTGGCGAGGTTGCGGGATGGGAACGCCCGCGCTGGTTCTCGGATGCTACGGACGTTGTAGACGCCAACGGCTGGCACCATCAGGTCTGGCACGATCGCGTGGCCGCCGAAGTGCGATCCGTGCGTGAGGCGGCAGGCGTCATCGACCTCTGCGCTTTTGCGCAGTTCGAGGTTACGGGCGCTGATGCGGCAGCACTGCTGGACCGACTGAGCGCGAACAAAATACCCGCAAAGGACGGGCGTATCGGCCTGTGCCATCTGTTGACTGATGCGGGCAAATTCGAAACTGAGGTGACGATTTGCCGCTTGGGGCCAGAGCGGTTCTTTACCGGATCGGCCATCGCGAGGTCCAATCCGGATGCGGATTGGCTACGCGGCAATATCCGCGCAGGCGAAGATGTAATGGTTACCAACCTCAGTCAGACTTGGGGGATGCTCGCACTTTCGGGGCCCGCGTCACGCGACATTTTGAGTCAGATCACAGATGCGGACCTGTCCAACGTCGCGTTTGCGTGGCTAAGCGCGCAGGAAATCACTGTGGCCGGACAATCCTGCCTTGCCATGAGGGTGTCATTTACAGGCGAATTGGGCTGGGAGTTGCACGCGCCGCTGGAAAGCATCGACGTCATTTATGACGCATTGTTTCACGCAGGCGCGGCCCACGGGTTGCGCGACTTTGGGGGCCACGCGCTAAACGCGATGCGGATGGAAAAAGCCTATCCCGCCAGCGCCGAGCTAACGACAGATGTCGGGCTGGTCGAGGCGGATTTGATGCGCTTTTTCAAACCCGAAGGCCGCGATTTTCTGGGCCGCGATGCCACGCTTGCCACGGACGCCAAATGGCGGCTGGTTTACGGCGAAGTGGACACGACAGGGCATGATTGCCACGGTGGAGAGCCTGTGTTGGCGGGCGACAAGATCGTCGGGCTGACCACCTCTGGCGGCTATGGTCATACGGTCGGCAAGAGCCTTGCCTTTGCATATTTGCGCGCAGACGCGCCCGACACGGGACTGTCTGTGCAACTTCTGAATCAACCCTTTGCGCTGCATCTGCTGGATGCCCCTGCATGGGATTCGAAAAGCGAAAGACCACGGACATGAAACGCCTGAAACTGGTCACCGCAAACGCCACTTCTTCTCAAAGTCTCTGGTTTTCTCGGATGGGAGAAAATCGGGCGGCAAACATTTATCGCCCCAAACGCCCGACCTTGCGTCTGGTTCAAAAGCCAAAAGGACAAAAGCAATGACATCCATGATAAACGGCGGTGAAGCGATCTACCGTGTTCTCAGGGCCAACGGTGTGAAAACTGTATTCGGGCTGTTGGGCGGGTCCATGCTGGAACTTTACGATGCGATGTATGAAGGCGGTGAGATCGCCTATGTCGGCGCGCGTGACGAACGTGCGGCGGGCCATATGGCGGATGCCTATGCGCGTGTGACAGGTGGCCCTGGCGTTGTTTTGGGCGCGCAGGCAGGCCCAGGCGTCGTCAATCTTGTGACAGCTGTGGCCGAGGCGCAATTAGCCTATGCGCCGCTGGTGGTCATCGCGGGTGCAATCAGCCGCAGTGATCACGGCAAGGATACCTTTCAGGAGGTCGATCAAGTCGCGCTCTTTGCGCCGATTTGCAAACGCTCGATCATGGTGACGGACCCTGCACGACTTGCCCCGATGCTCGAAGATGCAATCCGGTTGGCGATGTCGGGACGGCGCGGGCCAGTGGTACTGCATGTGCCGCGTGATCTGTTCGCCGCTGACATTCCGGCGATTGACCCTTTGGCGGTGAAAATTGCCAAGGCAGGGCCACCTGCTGCGGCTGATGTAGCGGCGATTTCTGCGCTGATCGCAGGCGCTGATCGGCCCGTTATCGTGGCGGGCGGAGGGTTCAAATGGTCCGATGGCACGGCCGCTCTGACGGCTCTGGCCGAGGCGCTCGAAGTGCCTGTCGTGGCCTCCACGGGGCACGCTGACATTTTGCGCCACGGCCATCCGTGGTTTGCAGGACAAGGGGGGCCGCGCGGCAACCGCGTGGCGTCCCGCTTGACCCGCGAGGCAGATGTGATCGTGGTGTTGGGTGCGCGGTTGGGCTTCAACTCAACCTTCTACAGTGCGGAATATGTTAACCCGAAAGCCCGTATCGCCCACGTCGATATCGAGGGCAGCGCGATTGGCCGCTATTTCCCCGTGGACATAGCCGTGCAGGCTGATGCGCGTGAAACGGCACTGGCGCTGATGGAGACGCCTGCTCCCGATGCGACATCGTGGCGCGACGCTTTCATGACCGACATGGCATCCTTGGCTGAAGAGCGCACCGAGGAAGCTGCGATTGCAACACTTCCGACGCACCCCAGACGCGCCTTGGCGGAGATACGTGTGGCGCTGCCGGAGGATGCCATTGTCACGCTCGACACAGGCAACACCTGTTTGCAGGCGGCAGACCGTTTGGCGCATTATCAATCCCCCGGTCTGATCACGCCGCTGGACTTCGGGCTTGTGGGCTTTGGCATGCCCGCAGCCATCGGAGCCAAGGCCGCAGCACCGGACAGGCCCGTTGTTGCGATCATGGGGGATGGTTCCATGGGGTACACGATGATTGAAGTGCAAACAGCGGTGAGCCACAGACTGCCCGTTATCTTTATCGTTCTCGACAATCAGGCGTGGGGGGCGGAGAAAGCCTATCAACAAGAGTTTTTCGGCGGACGCCTGCTGGGCGCAGAGATCGACAGCCCGCGATACGATAAATTCGCGGAGTTGTGCGGCGCGCGTGGATTTTGGGTCGAAGGACCGGGCGATATGGGACCCGCACTTGAAGAAGCTTTGGACAGCGGAGACACCTGCGTCATTCAAGGGCGCATAGACCCCGGTGCTCTGATGACCCTGCGCAAGGACCTGTTCAAGCCTGCAAAATGACAAAGCCTTTTGATATCATAGTTGTTGGCGGCGGAAATGCCGCCCTGTGTGCTGCGATTGAAGCGGCGGAAACCGGTGCGCGCGTGCTGATCCTTGAGGCAGCCCCAAAAGACTATCGCGGCGGCAATTCGCGCCACACCCGCAACTTCCGCTGTATGCACGACGGCCCTTTATCGGTGCTGATCGACAGCTACGCCGAGGATGAGTATTTCGACGACTTGATGCGCGTGACCAAAGGCAACACCGATGAAACCCTTGCGCGCATGGTGATCCACGACTCGCAAGAGTGCTTGCCGTGGATGGAGGCGCATGGGGTGCGGTTTCAGCCATCGCTCTCTGGCACGCTGAGCCTTGGGCGTACCAACGCGTTCTTTCTGGGCGGCGGCAAGGCCTTGGTGAATGCCTATTATCGCACGGCGCAAAACCTTGGTGTAGAAGTGCGGTATGAGGCAGAGGTGGTGCATGTGGGTATGGCAGAGGGAACCTTCACCCATGTCGCGTTACGCGATGGTAAACAGATCGAAGGACGCGCTTTGGTCATCGCCTCTGGCGGGTTTCAGGCCGATCTGGACTGGCTCGCCGAGGCGTGGGGACCAGCCGCGCGCAATTTTTTGATCCGCGGCACGCCCTATAATCGCGGCGTCGTGCTGCGCGATATGCTGGATCAGGGTGCGGGCAGTGTCGGTGATCCGACCCAATGCCACGCTGTCGCCATCGACGGGCGCGCACCCAAATTCGACGGTGGCATCGTCACGCGCTTGGACTGCGTGCCGTTTTCGGTGGTGGTCAACAAACACGGCCAGCGCTTTTATGATGAGGGCGAGGATGTCTGGCCCAAGCGTTATGCAATCTGGGGGCGACTGGTGGCCGCACAGCCCGATCAGGTCGCCTATTCCATCATCGACGCCCGTTCGCGCGATTTGTTCATGCCCTCGGTCTTTCCCCCGATAGAGGCGGATACGCTTGAAGGGTTGTGCGCTAAACTTGGCTTGCCGGAAACGGCTTTGCACACCATCGAAGCGTTTAACGCGGCCTGCACAGATGGAACGTTCAGCCCGCAAGAACTTGATGGTCTGGCGACACAAAATCTGACTCCGCCCAAGACCAACTGGGCGCGCCAGATTGCGACCCCCCCGTTCTACGCCTATGAATTGCGCCCCGGCGTCACCTTCACCTATCTTGGCCTCAAAGTGGACGATACCGCGCGGGTGCAAGCCAATGGTGTGCAGCTGTCCAATGTCTGGGCGGCGGGCGAAATTATGGCGGGGTCCATCCTTGGTGAGGGCTATCTGGCTGGATTCGGGATGACCATCGGGACTGTATTCGGTCGCATCGCAGGCAAGGAGGCCGCCGCCCATGTCAACTGAAACAACGCAAGAAGCCCGTCGCCAGATCGAAATCTGTAACGCCTGCCGCTACTGCGAAGGCTACTGCGCGGTGTTTCCTGCGATTACCCGGCAAAAGGCTTTTGCAGATGCTGACATCACCCAACTGGCAAACCTGTGCCACAACTGTCGTGGTTGCTACTATGCCTGCCAGTATACCAAACCGCATGAGTTCGCGATCAATCTGCCGAAGATTCTGGCCGAGGTGCGTACCGATAGTTGGAAAGACTTTGCATGGCCGTCCGGATTTGCACGGGCCTATGACAAGCATGGCGTGGGGATCGCAGCTGCCTTTGTTGTGTGCCTGATTGCTTTGATCTTCATAGCAGGCTCGGTGCAAAGCGCCGCTGACGGCGAGGGCTTTTACGCCTACATGAGCCATTCGATTATGGTCGCAATTTTTGCCCCTGCCTTTGTGTTGCCCTTGCTGGCTATGGTCATATCCGTGCGACGGTATTGGGCGCATGTGGGGGGCAAGGATCTGAGCCTTAAGACATTGCGCCGCGCGATGCTGGACGTGGCAAAGATGCGCAATCTGGGTGGTGGGCAGGATCAGGGATGCAATTTTGAGGACGAGGATAGGTTCACCAATGCTCGCCGCACCGCACATCAGTTGACGATGTGGGGCTTCTTACTCTGTTTCGTGTCGACGTCCTCGGGCACGGTGCTACATTATGTGTTTGATATGCCAGCCCCTTACGCGCTTTTCAGTCTGCCCAAGCTATTTGGAGTTCCCGGTGGTCTGATGCTCAGCGGTGGCACTCTCTGGATGATATGGCTGAAATTGCGGGCCGATAGTGACCTCTCAGATGCCCGTGTGCGCGGTGGTGACATGGCATTTGTTGTTCTTCTCTTTGCGATAAGCAGCTCGGGGCTACTCCTCTATGCCGCTACGGGAACGGCGTTGGTTCCTTATCTGCTGTCGTTTCATCTGGCCACGGTTTTGGCACTGTTCCTTACGCTGCCTTATTCGAAATTTGTCCACGGCTTCTATCGGCTGGCAGCGCTCATTCGGAATGCACAAAACACAGGATGAGCGTAGCCACTTTCAGCCACATCTGTCGAATGTCTATAAAGCCTTTGAAAGCAGAAGTGTGATGCGGGCGCAGTGAATTCACGCCTCGTCAACGACTTGATCCTTGGCCCACGTTAGCCCGCTGCGCGATGCACGAACGGCTGGTTCTTTGGCCGCACTGCGACATCAAAATCTGAGCAGATGCAGAAATTTGTGTGCTGCGAGCGCGCGCAGTGAGAACATCGAATTCACAAAGCGGGCTCAAAGAAGCCCTTCGCTGCAATTTGAATGAATGACTGCTCTAGCCCAATATCTAACGTACAGACATGGAGCCAAGGGCCGTTGGCATAGAACCACGCACCGTCGACCTATTACTGGCGTTGCCTGAGCTCAGTTGGGGTTGGATGGTTTGTCTAAGTCAATGGACTGGTAGCAGGGGTTACTGTGCCTGATCGCTACAGTTGATCCGCAGG
>Ga0209199_1004077_pt1 | contig 13743 bp, 14 predicted proteins | sample COGITO_mtgs_1105_7_FD_184805 | JGI IMG/M metagenome (GOLD analysis project Ga0209199, IMG submission 184805) | Pelagic marine microbial communities from North Sea - COGITO_mtgs_110523 (SPAdes) (version 2) | ecosystem: Environmental > Aquatic > Marine > Epipelagic ...
GTGTTTGACGAAGATCTTCTTGCCTTGGTTCGGGCAGATACCGCCGACGAGCAATCCGATCACCTCAACCTCAAATCTTTACGCGTGGTCTGCGGCACCCAAGGTCCGCAGGAGGCCAGCTTGGAGTTATCCATTGATGGGGTTGTGCGCAGTGTTACCGCCACAGGTGACGGCCCGGTCGATGCAACCTTTAATGCGGTCAAAGAGCTTTACCCACATGCGGCGCGTTTGCAGCTTTACCAAGTGAATGCGGTGACCGAAGGGACCGATGCGCAGGCCACCGTAAGCGTACGGATGGAGGAAGAGGGCAAGATCGCAACCGGACAATCGGCAGATACCGATACGGTGGTCGCCTCAGCCAAAGCCTATATCAACGCCCTAAATCGCTTGATCGTTCGGCGCGAAAAATCCGCGCCCGGGGAGGACTTGAAATCGGTTTCCTACAAAGACGCCGGCTGATCCCCGCCCATTTCGATAAATCGACGGTCTGTTGGGTGAAAACCACCTTACAAGCCCTTGGAAAGGTCATCCCTAAACCTTATGGTGAAAACCACCTTACAAGGCCTTGGAAAGGCCACGCCTAAACCTTATAGATGGGAAAATTCTAAGTCTACGTCGGCTTAGACTCATACCGATGGGGCGTTGCGAATGTTTGGACTTGGTGGTCTGTTTTCTTCAGATATGGCGATTGATTTGGGCACAGCCAATACTCTGGTCTACGTGCGCGGCAAGGGTATCGTTTTAAATGAACCATCGGTCGTGGCCTATCAAGTCAAGGATGGTCAGAAAAAAGCGCTGGCCTTCGGCGAAGATGCCAAGCTCATGCTTGGTCGGACACCCGGCTCCATTCAAGCCATCCGCCCAATGCGGGACGGGGTGATTGCGGATTTTGACGTCGCAGAAGAAATGATCAAGCATTTCATCCGTAAGGTTCACAAGCGCACCACCTTTTCCAAGCCAAAAATCATCGTCTGCGTACCACATGGCGCCACTCCGGTGGAGAAACGCGCCATTCGCCAATCGGTCCTCTCTGCTGGGGCGCGCCGGGCCGGCTTGATTGCAGAGCCTATTGCGGCGGCCATTGGCGCAGGCATGCCCATCACTGATCCGACAGGCTCTATGGTTGTGGATATCGGCGGCGGGACAACAGAGGTCGCGGTTCTATCCTTGGCAGATATCGTCTATGCGCGCTCGGCGCGCGTCGGTGGTGACCGGATGGATGAGGCGATTATCAGCTATCTGCGCCGCCAGCATAACCTTTTGGTCGGGGAAGCCACAGCTGAGCGGATTAAAACGACAATTGGAACAGCGCGCATGCCCGACGACGGGCGCGGTGTAGCCATAGCCATTCGCGGGCGTGACCTGCTCAATGGCGTGCCCAAAGAAACCGAAATCAGCCAGGCACAAGTGGCCGAAGCCCTGGCAGAACCGGTGCAGCAAATTTGCGAAGCGGTCATGACCGCCTTGGAGGCCACCCCGCCAGATCTGGCTGCCGATATCGTAGACCGCGGCGTCATGCTGACCGGCGGTGGCGCTTTGTTGGGCGAATTGGACCTCGCGCTGCGCGAACAAACCGGCCTGGCTGTCTCGGTGGCAGAACAAAGCCTCAACTGCGTGGCGCTTGGCACGGGTAAGGCTTTGGAATATGAAAAACAGCTCGCCCATGTTATTGACTACGACAGTTAAACATTAACCGCGCAGCCCTTAGGGAAGCTTATGGCACGGGATCGTAACACGCCAGATCGCTATTCAACAGCCCTTGCGCGGCTGATGCTGGGCGCTTTGGTCGTTATGCTGCTTGGGCTGTTCTTGCTGTGGCGCATTGACAGTCCACGGGTCGAGCGGCTGCGCATGGAAATCACCGATCGCGTTATTCCCAATTTCGCCACCATCACTGCCCCGGTGACCTCCGCAGTCAACATCCTGCGCTCAGCGCGCAGTTACACGCGGATCTATCAGCAAAACCAAGAGCTGCGGCGCGAATTGCAGCAGATGAAGGCCTGGAAAGAAGCAGCGCTTCAACGTGAACAGGAAAACGCGCGGCTCCTTGATCTGAACAATGTGCGACTCGATCCAAAGTTCACCAAAATCACGGGTGTGGTTCTGGCCGACAGTGGCAGCCCGTTCCGCCAAACAGTACTGCTCAATGTAGGGCGCCGCGATGGGATTGTGGATGGATGGGCGGCCATTGATGGCATTGGCCTGGTGGGCCGTATCGCTGGCGTGGGCGGGCGCACTTCACGGGTGATCCTACTCACGGACACCTCGAGCCGCATTGCCGTCTCAATCGAATCCAACGGACAACGTGCGATGATCGTTGGCGATAACACCAGCCGCCCGCCTTTGGAATTCTTGGAGGACCGCGAAACCGTCCGCCCGGGGGATCGTGTGGTGACCTCTGGGGATGGCGGGGTCTTTCCGCCCGGCCTGTTGGTCGGCCAAGTCACCCAAACCCAATCGGGACGGCTGCGCGTGCGATTGGCAGCTGACATGCAAAGACTGGAATTCCTACGCGTGGTGCGCCATCAGCCACGCGAGCCCATCTCAACCGCCGGTGATCTGATCGGGGTGCAACTGTCTGAGCCAGGAGGGGAGCCATGATGCAAGACCCCCCTCTGCGCATCCTTCGCCTGCAACTGACCTATCTCGCGATTGTTGCGCTGGTGGTTTTGTTGCAAACTCTGCCGCTGCAAAGCCTGCCCTATCCCTTCGCCCCCGCAGATATGCCGCTCGCCATCACCCTTGCCTGGATCATGCGCCGCCCCGATATCATGAGTCCGATCCTCATCACCCTGGCCTTTTTATTTGCTGACGCCATTCTACAAAGGCCGCCAGGCTTATGGACATTGATCGTGCTCTGCGCCGCTATTTTCCTGCGCATGCGGACACGCGGCCGCAAGGAAGTTCTGTTTCTTTATGAATGGTTCATCATCTCCTTGGTGATCGGGGTGAGCTTTTTGACTCAGTATTTAGCCTTAATGTTCACATTTTTGCCAGTTCCAGACGTGCAACCATATATCGTTCAAGTACTGCTGAGCATTTTGATCTACCCGATCTGTAAATGGCTCTTCCGCCCTATGCTTCGCTTTGCCCTGACGCAAAAAATGCATCCAAGCGCGCCGAGGGCCAGAAGATGAAATACAATCCCAATGAAATCATCAACTCGGCCCAAAAACTGTCACGGCGCGCCCTATTGGTTGGCGCCTTACAGCTTGGCGTCGTTACGGCGCTGGGTGCCCGCATGCGTTTCCTACAGGTTAAGGAGGCCGAAAAGTTCCGGCTTTTGGCCGAAGAAAATCGTATAAACTTGCGGCTCTTGCCACCAGCGCGCGGCATCATGTTTGACCGCGATGGACGGTCCGTTGCCGCCAATGTAACCAACTACCGGATTTTACTGGTGCGCGAAGAGACCGAAGATGTCGATCAGGTCTTGACGCAATTGCAAAAGCTCATTGCCATCAGCCCAAGCGATCTGGAAAAAGCCCGCAGAGAATTATCCCGCCGCAGCGCCTTTGTGCCGGTCACCATCGCCGAGAATTTAAACTGGAATGATTTCGCGCGCGTGGCGGCCAATGCACCGGCTCTACCGGGGCTCTTAACTGATGTTGGATTGTCTCGGATCTATCCGCAAAAAGAAAATTTGGCCCATGTGGTGGGATATGTTGGCCCAGTGAGCGATCATTATCTATCCCGCACGAAGGATCCTGATCCGCTCCTACAAATCCCGCGGTTTCAGGTTGGCAAAACCGGGGTTGAGGCACAGATGGAGCAGAGGCTACGCGGCTCTGCGGGACACCAACGAATTGAGGTGAATGCAGTCGGACGGGTGATGCGCGAATTGGAACGCGCCCAAGGGCAGCAAGGCGCCACAGTGAAGCTGACCATCGACAGTAAGATCCAAAACTATGCTTTGGCGCGGATGGATGGGCTGTCCGCCTCTGCTGTGGTGATTGATTGCGCAACCGGAGATCTTCTGGCTGTGGCATCGAGTCCGAGCTTTGATCCAAATCTCTTTGTGCGCGGCATATCGAGCAAAAATTATAATGCTCTGCGTGATGATATTTTTGGTCCACTTCGGGCCAAAGCGGTGCAAGGCACCTATGCGCCAGCCTCGACCTTTAAAATGATTACGGCCCTCGCGGCCTTGGAGGACGGTGTGTTGAGCCCAGATGATACGGTATTTTGCCCGGGTCATTTCGAGATTTCTAACAATCGTTTTCATTGCTGGAAGCGGCGGGGTCATGGCGCTTTGAACGTCGAAGACAGTATCGCACAGAGCTGCGACGTGTTTTTCTATTCTATAAGCCAAAAAGTTGGCATCGACAAAATTTCCGCTATGGCGCGCCGATTTGGCCTGGGTGAATATCACGATTTGCCGCTAAGTGCCGTCAGTCGCGGCGTGGCCCCAACGCGATCGTGGAAGCAAAAATCTTTCGGAAAAGCATGGTTGCTCGGCGATACGGTCAATGCCTCTATCGGTCAGGGGTATGTTTTGGCCTCTCCGCTGCAATTGGCGATCATGGCCGCACGATTGGGAACGGGGCGGGCTGTGCTGCCCAAATTGGTGCAGTCAATCGACGAAACAGCCATGCCGTTAGGAACCGGCGCCCCCTTGGATGTGGACCCCGAGCATCTGAAGGTCGTGCAACGGGCGATGTTTGCAGTAACCAACACCAAAAAGGGTACGGCCTACAGCAAGCGCATTGCCAGCCCCGATCTTCAAATGGCCGGTAAGACCGGCACAGCCCAAGTGCGGCGCATCACGGCAGAGGAGCGGTTGACTGGGGTGATCCGCAATGAGGATCTACCTTGGGAAAAACGCGACCACGCGCTCTTTGTCGACTATGCCCCCTATGACAACCCTAAAGTTGCCGTTGCCGTTGTCGTAGAACACGGCGGTGGTGGCAGCTCTACCGCCGCACCAATCGCCCGCGATATTACCCTTTTCGCTTTGACGGGAGAAATGCCCGCACCAAGCCACTATCCCGCCGGCCTTCAAGCGCAAATCAGAGAAGAGCAAGAGGAGTTAGCCCCAAAACTCTTTGATTGGAGCACGCTGGACAAAAAAGGGCAGGTACAAACGTGAGCTATCTTGAGCATAATCTGGCCGCAGCTCCTGTCGGGTTTCGCAAAATCCTGGCGCTCAACTGGCCAATTTTGATCTTACTCACTGCGATTTCTAGCGTGGGGTTTGTCATGCTCTACTCAGTGGCAGGTGGCCAAATAGACCTCTGGGCACAACCCCAAATGCTACGTTTTTTCTTGGGCATGCTTGGGCTTTTTGTGGTTGCCATGGTACCGATTTGGTTTTGGCGCAACATGTCTTTCCCCGCCTATTGTCTCGCAATACTATTGCTCATCGCCGTGGAATTTGTCGGCACGACCGGCATGGGAGCCCAAAGATGGATCGATCTTGGGGTTATCCGCCTGCAACCCTCAGAGGTCATGAAAATTGCTTTGGTTCTGGTGCTGGCCGCCTATTACGATTGGTTGCCCCAACAACAGATTTCGCGGCCATTTTGGGTCTTGCTGCCTGCACTCATGGTTTTATTCCCGGTATTTTTAGTTCTCAGACAACCCGATCTTGGCACTTCATTGCTTTTGATCATGGGCGGTGGCGCGATCATGTTTTTAGCCGGTGTACATTGGGCCTATTTCGCAACAGTCATCAGCAGCGGCATTGGCCTTTTGGTAGCCGTGTTTCAATCCCGCAGCACAGGCTGGCAATTGCTCAAAGACTATCAATACAGTCGGATTGACACGTTCCTCAATCCAGATCAGGATCCATTGGGCGCAGGCTATCACATCACCCAGGCAAAGATCGCGCTTGGTTCAGGCGGTTGGACCGGGCGTGGTTTCATGCAAGGTACCCAATCTCGGCTCAATTTCTTGCCCGAAAAACACACTGATTTCATCTTTACCACCCTATCCGAAGAATTCGGTTTCATCGGCTCAATAACGCTATTGGGTCTTTACACATTGGTGGTTCTAGCCTGCGTGACCTCAGCCCTCAGTAATAAAGACCGCTTCTCGGCCCTATTGATCCTCGGCATTGGCATCACCCTCTTTTTGTTCTTTGCGGTGAATATGGCCATGGTCATGGGGCTTGCGCCCGTCGTAGGTGTACCATTGCCATTGGTCAGCTACGGTGGCTCTGCTATGCTCACCTTGCTGCTCGGCTTTGGCTTGATGCAAAGCGCTCATGTTCACCGTCCAAGGCAAAAAATCAAATGATAAATATCCTATTCGCCGCCCCTCCGGAGCAATTTGAACTCTATGAGCCGCCGTTGCGCCAGGGTTTGGCGCAGCGGGGGATTCAGGCAGATGTAACAACGGATTATCCGCCAGCTGATATAGATTATGTGGTCTATGCACCTAGCAGCACGCTACAAGATTTCACCCCCTACACCCGCTGCAAAGCGGTACTGAGCCTCTGGGCGGGCGTCGAGAAAATTGTCGGCAATAAAAGCCTGACGCAACCCCTGTGCCGAATGGTAGACAGTGGCCTGCGTCAGGGCATGGTGGAATGGGTTGTCGGCCATACTCTGCGTTACCACCTCGGGATTGATCAGCATATTATCAATCCAGATCGCAGTTGGCGCGAAATCCACCCACCCTTGGCGCGCGATCGCCCTGTCACAATTCTGGGCTTGGGCGCTTTGGGCCAGGCCTGCGCTGTCGCATTAACCGCCCTTAATTTTCCCGTAAGCGGCTGGTCGCGCAGACCAAAGCAAATTCATGGTCTGACGTGCCACCATGGACCCGACGGGCTTCAAGCCGCCTTGCAGAGCGCAGAAATTCTGATTTTGCTTTTGCCAGATACCCCCGAGACCGAACATGTGATCAATGCGCGAACCCTCATGCAGATGCCGCGCGGCTCTACAATCATAAACCCCGGCCGCGGGCCGTTGATTGATGATGCAGCCCTTTTGTCAGCACTTGAGCAGGGGCATATTTCAGCCGCCTGTTTGGATGTGTTTCGCGTGGAACCCTTGCCGCAAGATCATCCCTATTGGCAGCTACCAAATGTCACTGTCACACCGCATATCGCTTCAGGCACCCGCCCAGTCACGGCTGCTGAGGTTTTGGTCGAGAACATTGTGCGTGGAGAAAAAGGCACACCATTTTTGCATTTGGTCGATCGGACGGCGGGGTATTAAGCCCCTCCATTTTTCGCACCAGCGCCTTCAAATTATCGCAAAGTCGGTGGCTGGCCAGGCGTGCCGCCAGGCGCCGGGCGTTCAGGCGCAGCCTCGGGTATTGGTAAATCAAAGCGCAAGCCGATTTTAACAAATCGCGCGACCATAGGATGGTCCGGCAACAGATAAGACACATCCCAAGGCGCCCCATCCAATTGTGAAAACTGCAAATATTCTTGTATCAATTTCGCCAAATCAGCCTGGGCCGCAGGAAAGTTGCCCACAAAGCAAATGAGTGGATTTTTGGCTCCAGCACCATCGCGGGCTTGCACCAAACAGGCAAATTCTGCCAAGCCCTGCGCGGCAGTAAGTTTCACCGAAAGCGCCTCGAGCGCCTTGGGCGGTAAAGCGGGCGGCGCGGTAAGTTCAGAAATCTGTTGCGCCATTTCATCAGGCCGCTCATCCAAAGAACGCGCCAGCCAGTCGAGCGTGTCGCGTTCGAACAAATAACCAATGGCCGAAGACCCAGGATTGAGCGCAATACCGCTGTCCTGCCCAACGAGCATTTGCACCAAAGCCCGGCCTGACACCGACAAGTAATCCGCCTCGCCACCCACCGCCTCTGCCAGATGCAATTCTGTATCAAAGATCGCGACATAGCTTTGCCCGTCCCGCTCGACAGTTTTGGGCGTGATATTTTTATCGGATGCTTCAGCCTCAAGCACCAAAAATACCTCTGCATCACAGAGCCGTTCAAGCACCGTGGAAAAGCGCGCGGGATCTTCCGGCGCGGCTTGGAGCATGACAATCGTGCGTTCAAGAGGGGTCATAGGCCATCTTTCTTATCTGGCCAATCCGCGCCCGTAATGCCGGAATGAGCTCAGTTTCAAACCAAGGGTTTCGTTTAATCCATGCAGTATTACGCCATGAGGGATGCGGCAAGACAAAGCTGTTCTCACCATATGCGCGCCAATTGCGCAAACGATCATTCACCCGCAGCCCGTCGCGCAAATGCCAAGCCTGCGCATAGCTGCCGATCAGCAAGGTCAAAGAAATTTGCGGAAGTGCCTTCAAGGCCAAGTCACGCCAAGTCTTGGCGCAAATGGCCGGTGGTGCAAGGTCATGGCCAGCGGCGTTATAGCCCGGAAAACAAAATGCCATGGGCAAGATCGCGCATAGGTTTTGATCATAAAACTCCGCATCGCTCAGGCCCATCCATTGGCGCAGGCGCAGGCCCGAGCGGTCATCGAATGGTCGGCCAGAGTGATGAACACGCAGGCCGGGCGCTTGGCCAGCGATCAGTATTTTCGCCTCTGGCGCCGCCCATACGACCGGGCGCGGCTCATGCTCTGAAACCCCTTGAGAAAACCGCGTTTCACACAGGCGGCACTGCGCAATTTGCGAAAAAACTTCTCCATTGTGGTTGCTCGTCCGCATCGGGTAAACTATCTCCAATCACACAAAATCAGTGGAGCGCTCATTTATGTACCGTGTTTGGAATTTTATCGCAAACTACTCAATCTTATTGATTTCCGGGGCTCTCATCGCACTGATCTGGGCAAACATAAATCCAAGCAGCTACCATCACTTTGTAGAATTTCCACTTTTGTTCAATGATCATATCGGCTTAGACTATAACTATTGGGCCAAGAGCTTTGGCACAGGTTACGCTGAGTTTGGCGGCGCCGGCAGTCTCAAAGTTCTGAGCCTGCACTATCTCGTGAATGATATGCTCATGGCCTTCTTTTTTGCGATTGCGGCGAAGGAGGTTTGGGAAGCTGTAATCCTAAAGAATGGCTCGTTGCGTGGGAAGAAGGCGGCAACGCCCCTGTTCGCCACGCTAGGCGGCATGTTAGGCCCTGTTTCAGTTTATTTGGTATTAGCCGCATTTATGGGCTCAGATACCTACAATGCCGTGGCCAATGGCTGGGCCATACCTACGGCAACAGACATCGCGTTTTCCTATTTGGTGGGACGGTTGGTCTTTGGTGCGGGACACCCGGCGGTGCGCTTTTTGCTACTCCTGGCCATCGCTGATGATGCGGCTGGGCTAATAATTTTGGCAGTGTTCTATCCGCAAGGGGACTTGGCTCCGATCTGGCTAATGCTCTCGGTTGGCGCGGCTGTAGCTGTATATTTGGTGTTCAACATGCTGCCGCGCCTTTTGGATGTGGGTAAGCAACTGCGCCCAGCTTCGACCTGGGTGCGCAACTACCTCAGCTTTTGGCCCTATCTAATGGCCGCTGGCCTGTCTTGGTATGGCTTCATGCGCGCAGGCTTACATCCCTCTCTTGGTCTCTTGCCAATCGTTCCAGCCATCCCTCACGCAGATCGCGCATTCGGAATTTTCTCGGAAGCAGAGCAATACCTGACAGATCTTCTAAATCACTGCGAACATCTGCTGAAACACCCCGTCGAAGTGGTGCTATTCTTTTTCGGGCTGTTGAATGCTGGTGTTGAATTTGGCGCTATGGGCGCGGCAACATGGCTAGTTTTGGCCGGTCTGTTGATTGGTAAACCTTTCGGTGTTTTACTCTTTGGCTGGCTCGGCGCGCGGGTTTTCCGCCTAGGGCTGCCGGATGGCATGCGGATCATAGATCTATTTGTCATCGGCTGTATCGCGGCCATCGGCTTCACAGTGGCACTTTTCATCGCGGTGGTGGCCTTCGAAGCCGGACCCGTTCAAGACGCTGCGAAAATGGGTGCGCTGTTTTCTTTTGCCGCCGCTGGTATTTCGCTGGTGGTTGGTAAATTGACAAAAGTTGAGCGGAAAGACCTATAGGCGCAACCTTCAGTACGGGCGTTCAAAGCTATTTGACCAGCTTTGAAGCGCCTGCAGCTAAGCGCTGGACCGCCTTGTGACGTTGCAGCAAGAGTTAGCAGTCATTTTTTCAAAAACCGCCATAGCCGCTGTGAAACAGCAAATTATGACTCTGGAGCTAGAGATCGATCAGATAGCGAAATCCTTGGTCATCCATCTAGAAAATGCTCGGCCAAACACCCCAAAGGTCAATACATTGAAGACCTCCATTCGAATGAACAAGGATCTCATTCAAGCCAAGCAAGCCGAATTGACGCAAACCACCGGTGGCGCAGATTTGCTGGCCAGTAAAAATGCGCGGATGATCGTCGGTGGCGCAGATTTGCTGGCCAGTAAAAATGCGCGGATGATCGTCGCGGAAGAAGATTATCAAAACCGCGAAATGATGGTGCAAGCTGCGATTCAACGTATTGAGGCTGCCCGCGTGGCCGCGGACTGGCAAGCCCGGCATTTGGCCACATCTGTCGCCTCCGTACGGCCTGAAGATCCTTCTTATCCGCGCAAGTTTGAAAATACCTTATTATCTTTACTAATTTTCGGAGGTGTTCAATTAATTATGTCACTAACCACGTCCATCCTGCATGCGCAGGTTTGGCCCCATGGAAATTTTAAAGCGATCTGTGAAATATCACCAACAATAACCCTTTAAGCATTTTTTGCTATTTCAGGGCTTGAAACGTCCGCGCTTCCGGCGTATCCCCTGCCTCGCTGATGGGTCGTAGCATAATGGTAATGCACCTGTTTTTGGTACAGTAGAGTGCAGGTTCGAGTCCTGCCGACCCAGCCAACATTCATATCATTTCTATAGCAGTACGATTTTTCGTGTTTTGCTCCGTGTATTCAGGGGGCCCGACCAATGTATCTATCTAACGGATAATTTCGACCATATGGTTCGCAAGTTCAGTCGGGAAGGCAAGCTTCTTTTAGAAATTGGAACGGCAGGTGTGAGCTCTGGTTTCATGAGTGGCAAGCCGTTTTGCAAGTGCACCCATTCAGCAGTCTCGCCTTCCGGCGATATTTTCGTGTCCGACGGCTATCAGAACGCGTGTATACACAAGTTCGACGCCAGCGGCAGGCTGCTTAAAAGTTGAGGCACGCCCGGTACGGGGCCTGTAGAGTTTAATCTTCCTCACAACATCTGCTGCAATGCTAACGGCTGGATCTATGTCGCTGACCGGGAAAATTCTTGCATTCAGATATTCGATGAAGGCGGCCAATTTGAAACACCGATCAACAATATGCACCGTCCGAGCGGTTTGGCCATTTCTCCTGGCAGTTGTCCGGATTGCTTCGTCGGTGAGTTGGCTTCGTATTTGGAGGTGAATAGCGAATTTCCAAATATTCGTCCTTTTGTGAGTGTCTTTGACTAGCAGAGTAATGTTCTGTCACGCCTTGATTCAAAGAATGGTCCGGGCCTAGAACCAGGCCAATTCCTTTCGCCCCATAGAATCGCTTATGGCAGCAAGGGAGATCTTTATATTGGTGATGTGGTTGATGCTGACTGGGCTCAAGTTTTTCCAGATCTTGAGAAGCCCCACCAACCTCGAAGGTTTCAAAAACTGAGACTTGTCAGCCCGTCGGCCCCTTGAACCGAGCTTTCAGTTGCTGGGGGGATACCACAACGAGAATCTTGTTGGGTATCGCCCACAGGGCTCAAGTGTGCATTCCCTGTTCGCTTACAAACATTCCCTGATCGGCAAATAATTTTCCCTGTTAATTTTCTTAGGGAAATCACCCGTAAGCCACTGTAACCACGTCTGTATTCCACCCCGATTTGGGGAATGCCTGCCAAAATCGCATTTTTCCCTGTTAATTCGCTGTTAACAGGGAATTCCAGAGGCAGACTGGCTCGCTCGAGACTGTGTGCACGGCCAGCTTTACACTTTAAATTGTCAGGTGTAGTTTTGGTTTCCAGAATGGCCGGAACAGCTCGATTTTTGGACATCTGTCCATGACGACCTGCATCCCAGCCTCTTCTGCCAGCAGGGCCGCTTCGTGATCCACCACACCGATTTGTCCCCAAAGCACTTTTGCGCCAATCGCGATGGCCTCATTTGTAACATCCATGAGGTCTTCAGGACGGCGAAACACTTCGACCATATCCACAGGACGATCGATGGCCGCAAGGCTTGGGTAGACTTTCAAGCCTCGGATTTCCTCAAGGCCCGGGCGCGGATTGACCGGGATCATGTCGTAGCCAGTTTCATTCAACACCCGCAAAACCCCATAGCTAAACTTGGTTTTATCAGGGCTGGCGCCAACCATAGCGATAGTTCTGACCGACTTTAGAATCCCCTGCAAATAGCTATCTGAATAGGGTTGAGTATGGTCCATGGTCAGACCTCCTTTGGGACGGCGATATCAGCCTTGAGTTCATGAGATTGCAACGGGTCCAAAAATGGGTTGCGATACAGCCGGTCATGGCTTTCCACCCCAATTTCGAGCGTAATGTCAGACAAGGGGCGTGCGACGCATAAAATCACGTAACCCTGATTGATTTGCCGATTGTTCAGCGCCACTTGTCGGCGCTGGTCGACCTCTCCTCCGGTCAATTTTGCCGCACAGGTGATGCAGCCGCCATATTTGCACCCATAGGGCAAATCTACCCCCTGATCGCGCAGGCTGTCTAAAAGGGGGCGGCGGGGATCCACCACATATTGCGCCCCATCGCGGTTTGATAAGGTCACAATCACAGCCAAATATCACTCGTGCAATCGCCGCCTGGGTAGCGCGCTTCATGGCAACGGGACGGGCCATTGGGTTCCTGTCCAAAGTCGACAATAAAATTCTTGTTTAAGGTCATTCCACCATTTTCCGGATCGCAATCAATCTGCACCATCACACCGCCCTGCTCGCGAATTTCAGGATAAAATTGATTGTCCCAGGTGCTGAACAAGCTGGTGGTGACATAGAGACGTCGGCCATCGAGAGACAGTTGAAACATCTGCGGCCCGCCAGCCATTTTCACCCCATTAACCTCCGGCGCTTTTCCCAAGAGGCCGCCCATCCAGACTTGGCCTGTCAAAACCGGGTTGTGCGGATCTGAGATATCATATTGCCGCATATCGCCATGTAACCAATTGTTGAGATATAGATATTTATCATCCATCGAGATCAAAATCGCTGACATGACTCCCGGCACCGGAATGGGCCATTCCGGATGCGGCTCATTGGCCACATCAATGATCTTCTCCCATTGCCATTTTCCAGCCTCATCGCGCCACCAATGGATCACATTTGAGCTGAGCGCCGCCCCGCAAAACCCATGGGTGCTGTCAGTTGGGGCGGCCCATTCAGAAGACACCATCACGTTATGGCGGGGCTGATACCAAAAATCATATCCAAACTTGATATCTCCCATGGAGTTTTCCCACCGTCCGACGATTTCAAAATCTTTGTTCAGATGGAGATATCCACCGGGTGCTTCACCTTTGGCATCGCCCAACATGGAAATAATGATTTCAGAGCCTAAACAATGCACCGTATGCGGTCCTGACAAGTTCGTTTTCGACTTGATCTCCGCACCGTCAATCACCTTGTGCAAACGCGGCGCGCGGGGGTCACTGGCCGTATCGACCACATGGATGTTGTTCGAGCGCACCCCAGGCATCAACAAATACGTACGCGACATCGAGCCAAACAAGACGAGCAGGCATTCCAACCCATATGGTGCAACTCATCGCCAATGCCAGGCATTTCCAAGCGGTGGATCACCTGCGAATAGGTCGGACTTTCGGGATCAACATCCACCGTTGCCAGATAGTCGGGCTTTTGAATGCCCGT
>Ga0209199_1004080_pt1 | contig 13736 bp, 12 predicted proteins | sample COGITO_mtgs_1105_7_FD_184805 | JGI IMG/M metagenome (GOLD analysis project Ga0209199, IMG submission 184805) | Pelagic marine microbial communities from North Sea - COGITO_mtgs_110523 (SPAdes) (version 2) | ecosystem: Environmental > Aquatic > Marine > Epipelagic ...
TACGGATCAAGTTTCAACCCTTTCGGTGAATCGAATACCTATTGATGGCGTGCTCTTTGCGATTGAGCATCCAAAGCTTAACGCCTTTGCCCAATGCCGTATCCTGCATAAGTGTCGGACAGCAGTTTTCGGTATCGCCCGTGCCGTCCTTTCAGCGCTGCCCGCATGCAACGTTCTATACCGTCTAAGCGGAGCTGAGCCGCCGTCCGATCAAATCATCCTCTGACTGATAGGGTAAGTTCGTGGCCAAAAGGTTAAGGCCCCTTCAAATCCGGCCAGGTATCGCTCAGCCGGTAGCCCTCTGGCCACGGATCATCAGGGTCCAACATGTGTTGATGTGTGCCGGTAATCCATGCACTGCCAGTGATTTCTGGGATGATCGCAGGTGTGTCGCTCAACGTGGTGGTTTCCGCGATCCGCCCGTGGAATTCGGAGTTGATGATAGAGCGAGCGGTGAACGTTTCGCCCACCTGCATCTCGCCGCGCGCATGAAGCAGCGCCATGCGTGCAGAAACCGCAGTGCCGGTGGGGGAGCGGTCGATTTTGCCCGGTTGAATGGCGACGGCGGCAGATGTGGTCAGGTGCCTGCCGTCGCGGGTGATTGGTCCGGCAAAAAGGCAGAACGAAAAATGCGCCCAGTCAGGATTGGTCGGGTGGCGAAAGACAAGCTGCGCGTTGGCGGCGTTGGTGATGGCCACGCCCAACTCCGCCAGCGTTTTAGCCTCGGATGCGACCAATTCGAACCCTAGGGCCGTCGCATCAACCACAACAAAGCTATCGCCGCCAAAGGCAGTATCGACCGTGATCTGTCCGATCCCCGGAACATCCAACCGCACACCGATTTCACCCGCAAAAGACGGCAAATTACGCACTGTAATCCGTTCCGCCTTGCCGTTGCGGCAGTCTGCACGCACGCGCACCAGACCGCCGGGCGCCTCAAGCACCATTTCGGTCACGGGTTCTGTCATCGGGATGATCCCGCTGTCCAGCAGCACGGTTGACACACAGATCGAGTTTGATCCAGACATCGGCGGCGTGTCTTCAGGCTCCATAATGATCCAACCCATCTGGGCTTCGGGATGCACCGGAGGCACCAGTAAATTCACGTGCCGAAATACCCCGCCGCGTGGTTCGTTCAGCATGAAGTTACGCAAGGTCTGATCTTTGGCAATCCATGTGCGCTGTTCCCAAAGGGTCTTGCCCGGAGGGGGCGCCACACCGCCAACGATCACATCCCCGACTTCGCCTTCGGCATGGCAAGATACGACATGAATCGTTTTGCTGCTGCGCATGCTAGATGTCCTTAAGCAAACGCAAGGCGTCATAGATGGCAGCGTGGGTGTTTCGTGCCGACACGGCATCGCCAATACGGAACAGTTGAAACGTGCCGTTACCATTGCGCATAATTGTTTGCGGTTGACCTTTGGTCAGTGCGTCATAATCAACCTCACCTCCATTGGATGAGTGTGCTTTGAGGTCGAAATACAACCCGTCCAGCGGCATGGTGCCATAGTTTACAACGACCTGATCGACCTCGACGTCATAGGTGTGATCGCTGTAATCTGTGCCGATGGTGGCTGTCAGTTTATTGCCGCTGCGCATGACCCCCATCAATCGACGCGTGACCGTAAATGTCACGTCCTTGTCTTGTAGCGACCGCATGTAAGGCACTAGATTCATCGCCATCACATCGGGCGAAAACGTGCGGTCAGGCGTCATAATCTCGACCTTGCTACCCGCATTCGCCGCGATTTCGGCAGCTTGCAACGCAGGATGATCACCACTTTCGTCATAGATCAGAACCTTGGTCGCAGACTTTACATCGCCCGAGATAATGTCCCACGCAGACACGACATGCGCTTGCTCACCATTCTGTTCAAACAGTTCCAGGTTCGGCAACCCACCTGTTGCAACAATCACAACATCGGGGTTGAGAGCGCCGACGTCACCCGCCTCGGCCCATGTGTTGAAATGGAACGTCACATCCCGCGCTGCACATTGCGCCATACGCCAATCAATGATTCCGATCATCTCGCGGCGCCGTGGTGATTGCGCTGTCAATCGCACTTGGCCACCCGGCTCTGACGCGGCCTCGAACACGGTCACATCATGGCCCCGTTCTGCAGCGACCCGCGCGGCCTCAAGGCCCGCTGGGCCAGCACCGATGATCACAACCTTTTTCCGGGTCGCAGCCACCGGAATATCGTGCGGCATCGACAATTCGCGACCGGTGGCCGCATTGTGGATGCACAATGCATCGCCCGCCTGATAGATCCGGTCAAGGCAGTAGGTCGCACCAACGCAAGGGCGGATGTCCTCTTCGCGCCCTTCGATAATTTTGCGCACGATATGCGGATCTGCCATGTGGGCGCGGGTCATACCAACCATATCCAGCAGCCCCGCTTGCACGGCATGGCGTGCGGTTGCCACATCCGGAATGCGCGCAGCATGGAATGTCGGCATGCCCGTCGCCTTGCGCACCTCGCCTGCAAAATCCAAATGTGGTGCGGATTTCATGCCTTGAACAGGGATCAAGTCTGTCATCGCCGGATCAGTGTGAATGCGGCCCCTGATGACGTTCAGGAAATCAATCTGGCCTGTTGCGGCGATGCGTTTGGAAATCTCCAGCCCTTCGTCATGGGTGATGCCGCCCTTTTGCGCCTCATCCGCAGTATAGCGCAAACCGACGATGAATTCGGCGCCAACCCGCTTGCGGATCGCTTCAACCACATCCAGCGGGAAGCGCATGCGGTTTTCTAGCGTATCGGCACCATATGGGCCTGTCAGATCATTGGTCAGCGGCGACCAGAATTGGTCCAGCAAGTGCCCGTAAACCTGCAATTCGATACCATCCATGCCACCCGCTTGCATCCGTTCGGCAGCGTCGGCAAAATCGCTAATGATCCGGTCGATATCCCAATCCTCTATCAGTTTGGGAAATGCGCGGTGCGCAGGTTCGCGGTGCTTGGAGGATGACACCGATGGCAACCAGTCGCCCTTGTCCCATGTCGTGCGGCGCCCCAGATGGGTCAACTGGATCATCACCGCGCAACCGTGTTCGTGCACTGCGTCCGTCAGGTTCTGGATCCACGGAACAACCTCGTCTTTGTACGCAAGGATATTGTTAAACACTGGCGGGCTGTCACGGCTGACGGCAGCCGACCCCGCCGTCATCGCAAGGGCGACACCCGCCTTGGCGCGCTCGGCGTGATAGGCGGCATAGCGTTCCTTGGGCATGCCATCCTGCGGATAGGCGGGTTCATGACTGGTCGTCATAATCCGGTTTCGCAATGTCAGGTGTTTAAGTTGGAAGGGCTGAAGCAAGGGGTCGTTGGACATCTGGAAATCCCTCCGGGGGTCGCGCGTTATCTGACATGGCTGTCAAGCAAACATTTCCCCAATTGACACACCTGTCAAGTTCATTAGAAGAAGCGGTATGAAAACCGCCCCAGCCAAGCGAAACCGCGCCTCCAGAGAGGTCTGGCTTACTGCGGCATATGAAATTTTCGTTGCCGACGGGATCGAAGCCGTCAAGATCATGACACTGGCCAAAGCAGTCAACCTGACGCGCACAGGGTTTTATTGGCACTTCAAAGACCTGTCAGACCTGCACACTGCGATCATAGATATCTGGCAAACCCGTAATACCGGCGTAATCCTGGACCGATGCGCCGCCCCTGCACACAGCCTGTGTTCGGCGCTCTTCAACCTCATTGATTGCTGGATTGATGATACGCTTTTTGATGCCCCGCTTGACCTTGCGATCCGGAATTGGGGGCGCAATGACGCGAACTTGCAGTCATTGATCGACCAGTCAGACCGCAAACGCCTGAACTCGGTCAAATCCCTTTTTGAACGCTTTGGCCGCACAGGTGACGCCGCCCATTACCGTGCTTTGACCGTCATTTTGACCCAGACCGGATATTATTCAATGCATATGAGCGAGCCGCGCTTTCAACGGGCGATTGCCGGGTGTCGTTATGTCGAAATTTTTGCAAGCGAACCCCCAAGCCAATCCGAAGTCGAGGCGTTTCTGAAACGCCACCGCTGATCCGACCTTGCCCGTCCTACGATACCGAAAGGAAACACCGAACCGGACAAACCCCCTTGTAATCAAGGGTTTTTAAACATTTCAGGGGGTTAACATGGTGCTGTAGGGGAGGATTGAACTCCCGACCTCGTCATTACCAATGACGCGCTCTACCACTGAGCTACTACAGCATTGTTGCGTCGGCTGATTAGCGGCAATCCCAATATGGTGCAAGCCTAATCTGGACCCTTCCAGACAGCTACGCTAGACAGGGCGCATGTCAAAAGAAACAGGTCAAAAACCGCCGCGCAGTCAGGCCGCAATCCGCGAGGAGCGCTTGAAAGCTGCGCTGAAGGCGAATATGGCGCGACGCAAGGCACAAAGCCGCGCGCGCACCGCGCCTGCGCAGGCAGATAACCGGCCGCAAGGGCCACATGAGGAAAGCAGTTAGCATGGATTCCATTCTGGTCAGAGGTGGCAAAACGCTTCATGGGCAAATCCCCATCGCGGGTGCCAAAAACGCCTGCCTCACTCTGATGCCTGCGACGTTGCTAAGTGATGAGCCACTGACGCTCACCAACGCGCCGCGCCTCAGCGACATCAAGACGATGACCCAATTGCTTGGCTCTCTGGGGGCTGAAGTTACGTCCATGCAGGGCGGGCAGGTGCTTGCTGCGTCATGCCACGGCACGATTAACACGCGCGCCGAATACGATATCGTGCGCAAGATGCGCGCGTCCAATCTGGTACTTGGCCCGCTTTTGGCCCGCGAAGGCCACGCCGAGGTTTCTTTGCCGGGCGGCTGTGCCATCGGCGCGCGCCCAATGGATATCCATACGGACGGTCTCACGAAAATGGGCGCAGAAATTGACCTGCGCGACGGCTATCTGCACGCCAAGGCCATTGGCGGCCACCTCAAGGGCGCTGTTATCGACTTCCCCTTCGCCTCTGTCGGGGCGACCGAAAACATCATGATGGCCGCCACCTTGGCCAAGGGCACCACAGTCATCAACAACGCCGCGCGCGAACCGGAAATCGTTGATCTGGCAACCTGCCTGCGTGCAATGGGTGCCCAGATTGACGGAGATGGCACCTCGCGCATCGAAATTCAGGGCGTGGACCGTTTGCACGGTGCCACCCATCGCGTTGTGACCGACCGGATCGAACTGGGCACCTATATGCTGGCACCCGCCATCGCCGGGGGCGAGGTTGAATTGATCGGCGGCCGCATCGACCTGCTGGCGGCGTTTTGCGAAAAACTCGATGCGGCAGGTATCTCGGTGACGGAAACCGAAAACGGGCTAAAGGTCAAACATGACACCGGCCGCACCAAAGCCGTGAACGTCACGACAGAACCTTTCCCGGGCTTCCCCACGGACCTGCAGGCGCAAATGATGGCGCTTTTATGCACTGCGACCGGCACCTCTGTGCTCGAGGAAAAGATCTTCGAGAACCGCTTTATGCATGCGCCCGAACTGATCCGCATGGGTGCGAACATCGACGTACATGGCGGCACTGCAACAGTCACCGGCGTTGACAAACTCAAAGGTGCCCAAGTGATGGCCACTGATCTGCGGGCGTCAGTGTCGCTGATCCTTGCAGGGCTGGCGGCGAGCGGGGAGACCAGGGTCGCCCGCGTCTATCACCTTGATCGCGGATACGAACAGGTTGTGTCGAAATTCTCTGGCGTTGGCGCAGACATTGAACGGATAACAGATTCATGAGCGCGGACAGCACCCCGGACGACGCCCGTTTTGAAGATGGCCGCGAAGCCCCGTTGAACCTTGGCGCATTGGACGCGGATGATCTGAACGTCCTGTCGTCTCTGGTTCAGGACGCAGTATTCCCGGCGTCTGAAATGCGATGGGACCGCAAAGCGCGCCGCTTTGCTTTGCTGCTGAACCGGATGCGCTGGGAGGACGCGGGCAAAACCCGTCATGCCCCCGAACGCGTCCAGTCAGTGCTGAACTTTGACACGGTAACAGCCATCGCCAGCCAAGGTGTGACAAAAGGCGACGCCGATACCATCTTGTCCTTGCTGAACATCACCTTTGAACAAACCGATGCCCCTTCAGGTCACATCCATCTGACCCTTGCAGGTGACGGCGCAATCCGCCTCAGCGTGGAGGCGATCGACGCCACCCTGAAAGACGTCACAAAACCCTACAAAGCTCCGTCCGGTAAAACGCCCAACCACCCGGACTAGGCCCGACACCCCCTTTCTTTTTGGCCCTAAATATTTCCGCCAGAGGCCAAAAACTCTTTTGGAGCACCGTAAAAATGCCCGTCACCCTGTCCTATGGTTCCCCGGATTTCGAGGCAGCTTTCAACGCACTTCTCTCCGCCAAGCGTGAAGACAGCCCAGATGTGGACGCCACCGTGGCGGACATCATCGCAGATGTGCGCGCCCGTGGTGACGCGGCGGTCATTGACCTTACCGCAAAATTTGACCGCATCACGCTGACGGCGCAGACGTTTCGCATCTCTGCCGAAGAGATCGCAAAAGCGATTGATGAGGTTCCCTCGCAAGACAAATCCGCCCTCGACCTCGCCGCGATCCGGATCCGCGCCTATCACGCCCGCCAACTCCCCGAAGACGCTGAATGGACGGATGAGGCCGGTGCGACCCTGGGCTGGCGCTGGTCGCCGGTGTCTGCTGCGGGCCTTTATGTGCCGGGCGGGCTGGCCAGCTATCCCAGTTCGGTTCTGATGAACGCCATCCCCGCCAAAGTTGCGGGGGTCCAGCGTCTTGCCATGGTCGTGCCGACCCCTGACGGCATCCTCAACCCGCTTGTTCTTTATGCGGCGCATGCTGCCGGCGTTGATGAAATCTACCGCATCGGCGGTGCCCAAGCTGTTGCTGCCCTCGCATATGGCACCGATACCATCGCGCCTGTGGACAAGATTACCGGCCCCGGTAACGCCTATGTCGCCGCCGCCAAACGCCGTGTTTTCGGCAAGGTCGGCATCGACATGATCGCGGGTCCGTCCGAAATCCTCGTCATCGCAGACGTTGACAATGACCCTGACTGGATCGCGCTTGATCTGTTGTCTCAGGCTGAACATGACCCGTCGGCGCAATCCATCCTGATCACCACAGATGCGGCATTTGGCGTGGCTGTCTCGAACGCAGTGGAAAAACGCCTCGAAACGCTGGAGCGGCGCGAGATCGCGGGTGCCAGCTGGCGTGACAACGGTGCAATCATCGTGGTTCCAGACCTTGCCATCGCGGCAAGCCTGTCCAACCGCATCGCCCCCGAACACCTTGAACTGTGCGTCGCAGACGTCGACGCGCTGAGCGCCCAAATCACCCATGCTGGCGCGATTTTCCTCGGCCAATGGACGCCAGAGGCGATCGGCGACTATATCGGCGGCCCGAATCACGTTCTGCCCACAGCCCGCTCCGCGCGCTTCTCCTCGGGCCTCTCGGTCCTTGATTTCATGAAGCGTACCACGCTTGCGCGCATGACCCCCGACGCTTTGCGCGCCATCGGCCCCTCCGCGGCGCGTCTGGCATCCTCCGAAAGCCTTGAGGCACACGGCCTGTCTGTGACTGCGCGGCTGGACAAGCTGAACCGCTGATGGAAAACGTCCACGTCTCCCGCAGCAAGTCCTTTGCCCCATTGGGGATAGGCATCGCGATTCACGGACTGCAATCCGAGTCCCCGCTGACAACGCACCACGGCTTGACCTGACGGCCCCTCCATTGCCTAAACGCTGGCCATCGCGTATTCCCCCAACCAATAGTCCCCGTAACGAATGCACGCCTATGTCCTGTATCACCCATATCTCTCTTGATGACGCCAACCTGCCGCCTCCAACGCCCGAGATTGAGCAAGAGCGCAAAGTCGCTGTTTTCGACCTTCTGGAAGACAATACTTTCGTCCTGCCGTCCCGCGATGACCGGCCTGTGCCCGCGGGTCCCTACCACTTGGGCCTGTCGATCCGTGACAAACGGCTGGTGTTTGATGTGGAAACTGAAACGGCTGAAAAAGCCGCAGAATTCCACCTTTCCCTCGGTCCGTTCCGCCAAGTGGTCAAAGACTACTTCCAAATCTGCGAATCCTATTTTGATGCGGTCAAGAAACTCCCGCCCAGCCAGATCGAAACCATCGACATGGCCCGCCGTGGTATCCACAACGAAGGCTCTCGTGTTTTGCAGGAACGGCTTGAAGGCAAGGCAGAGATTGACATCGACACCGCGCGCCGGTTGTTCACGCTGATCTGTGTCCTTCATTTCGGCGGATAAATGACCGAAAACCTTCCCCAGTCGGTGCTGTTTTGCTGTGATCACAATGCGGTCCGGTCGCCCATGGCCGAAGGGATAATGAAGAAATTTTACGGCACCGATACCTATGTCCAATCGGTTGGGGTTAAAAATGATCTTGAAATCGACGGTTTCTCTATCGCCGTTTGCGCCGAAATGGACGTTGAATTGGCCCGCCACCGCTCGCGCAGTTTTGACGAGATGGAGCAGTGGGGCGATGACCTGTCGTCGTTTGACCTTATCGTGGCCTTGTCGCCGGCCAGCCAGCGCCGTGCGCTGGAACTGACGCGTTACTTTCACCTAGATGTGGAATACTGGCCTATTCTGGACCCAACGGGCCTTGGCGAAACCCGCGAGGCAAAGTTGGTGCAGTTCCGCGCCGCCCGCGACCAGATCGCCGGTCGTCTGATTGACCGTTTTGGCCCCCCGTTAAAAACCACCTAGCTGATTTCAAATGTTGGAAACTTTCAAAGTTTCCACCCGTTTTCTTACAAAGAAAACACCATCCAGCTCAGGTTCCCGAACAGATTGCCTCTGCGGTTTGACCGTAGGCTTTCCATGCCGCCCAAAACCGCTTGTTACTGGCATTGCTGGACTGGTTCTGACGCACTTCCTGCAACGCATGGGGATCCTTGAAATATTTTGCTCCGCGGCGCTGATCTGCTGCTGACAATTCCCGGTTCGCTACCGCCTGCACACATCCACAGCGCGCACGCGATGCCGCCTTGCGCCCCTGCGCCTGACAGGCCTTCTGGATCGGTCCGCTTGCAAATTGCACCGATGGCGCGCCCGAGTTTGCGTACCGCGATCCCCCGCCGCAAGATGCCAAAGCTAACACGGCCACAAGAGCCAGAGATGTACGTATCATTGCGACTGCCTTTGTCTGGACCGATGGGTTTGCCCCTTGGTGGCCCTTTGCTGCTTTGACTCACTATGCCCAATTTGTCCCGATGGCGCAAATCACGTTTGAACCAACGACTGCGTCAATTCAGCCGCAGCAAGCTTGCCTCGGCTCTTTTTGCGGTCCGGTAGGCGGTAATTGCGCTCATGTCTGCATCGGTCGTGTCCAATTCTGGAAACAACGCAATAATCTCTTCTCGTGCTTTGGGAAGCACATGTTTCAGCGCCTGATCTCCGGGGTGAAAGCTCTCGCTCCATGCGCCATTCGTGTTAAGCGCCGCATGGGTGTCAAGCATCAGGTGATGGTAGACGACATCGCCGTCACGTACCAAACGGACAGTCTGGTCATTCAGCAAGTGCAGGGCAGGGACCAGTATTTCTGAAACGCCAAAAAGCAGCTCTGCCTGCCAGCCCTCGATAAGAACACGGTGTTGTTGCGACAAGATCAACGGGACGGTGTTGCCAACTGCGCCAGTGGCAAAAAACACCGGTGCAAAGGATCCAGCACAGATCACGCGCCGTTTGCCATGCCAGCGGACAATCTGCGCACCGTGGTCGCGTGTCAAAACGGCGTCGCCTATGGCAATATCTTCCACCGCGCGTGGCCCGTCCGGCGTTGCGACCATGGTGCCGGACGCCATGCAGATCGGCGTTGCATAATTGGCGGATTCGAAATCCGGCCCTTCAAAGGCGCTGACCACCTCCAGCGCGACACCGACGGGCGGAAATCCCCCCGGTCCACCGATGAATGCCAATCCCTCGACTGTGCCATAAGCCGGCGAGGAATTGTTGACGTTGAACCCGACCACAGTCCAGTTGTTGACACCGTCGCTCAGCACCAGACCATATTCTGCCTCGACTTGGGTATTTGTTGCGAAGGTGATGCCGTTCAATGTGGCGGGACCATCCAGCCGTTGATTGCCATCGTTGTCGCGAAAGTCGGCATCATCAGGTTCTGTAATTGTGATTGGTTGCCAAGCCGTTGAATTCAAAGTGATAAAAATGCCGTTCAAATGGCTGCCGTCGCCTTGCGTGACGCCGTCAAGAACCGCACCGCCCGAAAGGGAGATCGCATTCTCTTCCAAAACGTAGATATCGTATGTGGGCATGATCGAGAACTAGAATACTTATGACAAATGCGAAACAGTTAGAATTCAAATGTGGCAAAAATTGGCCATATCTGTCATATTTGCCTCCGTAGTGCTTCTCTCTGAGGCGCGGGGTCGCAGGATACCATATCCCATTGACCAAACCGGGATTCCGCATCATATCCCCATACATGACACCACTTTCACACATCCGCAATTTCTCCATCGTGGCACACATTGACCACGGTAAATCCACGCTTGCGGACAGGTTGATCCAGTCCACGAACACCGTGGCCGACCGCGACATGAAAGAGCAGATGCTCGACAGCATGGACATCGAACGCGAACGTGGCATCACCATCAAGGCGCAGACCGTCCGCATCAACTACACTGCCAAGAATGGTGAGGAATATGTCCTCAATTTGATCGACACCCCCGGTCACGTCGATTTCGCCTATGAGGTCTCCCGCTCCATGCGTGCGGTCGAAGGCTCACTGCTGGTCGTGGACAGCACCCAGGGCGTCGAAGCACAGACCCTCGCCAACGTCTATCACGCCATCGACGCCGACCATGACATCGTCCCCGTCCTGAACAAAATCGACCTGCCCGCCGCTGATTGTGACCGCGTGGCCGAACAGATCGAGGATGTAATCGGCATCGACGCCTCCGAGGCGATCCGCGTCTCTGCCAAAACCGGCATCGGCATCCCCGAAACGCTTGAGGCCATCGTTAACCGTCTGCCCGCCCCCAAAGGCGACCGCGACGCGCCGCTCAAGGCGATGCTGGTGGATTCGTGGTACGACAGCTATCTCGGTGTGATTGTCCTTGTCCGCATCATGGACGGTGTCCTGAAAAAGAACGACCGCGTCCGTATGATGCAAAACGGCTCTGTCCACCATGTTGACCGCATTGGTGTGTTCCGCCCCGCCATGACTGTGATCGACGAACTGGGCCCGGGTGAAATCGGCTTTTTGACCGCCTCCATCAAACAGGTCCGCGACACCCGCGTCGGCGACACGATCACGCATGAGAAACGGGGCTGCGAAAAAGCACTGCCGGGCTTTAAACCCGCGCAGCCGGTCGTATTCTGCGGCCTCTTCCCCGTGGACGCCGCCGAATTCGAAGACCTGCGCGACAGCATCGAAAAACTCGCCCTCAACGACGCAAGCTTCTCCTTCGAGATGGAAACCTCTGCCGCCCTCGGCTTTGGATTTCGCTGCGGCTTCCTCGGCCTGCTCCACCTTGAAGTGATCCGCGACCGGATCGAGCGCGAATATGACATCGACCTGATCACCACCGCGCCAAGCGTGATCTACGACATCCACATGAAGGACGGTACAGTCACGCAACTGCACAACCCCGCAGACATGCCCGACCTGACCTTTGTCGATCATATCGAAGAACCACGCATCAAGGCGACGATCCTTGTGCCCGACGAATACCTCGGCGATGTTCTCAAGCTGTGCCAGGACCGCCGTGGCATCCAGATGGACCTCACCTATGCCGGTTCTCGCGCCATGGTCGTCTACGATTTGCCCCTCAACGAAGTGGTGTTCGATTTCTACGATAGACTGAAAAGTGTTACCAAAGGGTATGCGTCCTTCGATTATCAGATGATCGGCTACCGCACCGACGCGCTGGTCAAAATGTCGATCCTCGTGAATGACGAACCCGTCGACGCGCTCTCCACGATGGTCCACCGCGACCGCGCCGACACCCGTGGCCGCGCGATGGTCGAAAAACTAAAAGACCTGATCCCCCGCCACATGTTCAAAATCCCGATCCAGGCGGCGATTGGCGGCAAGGTCATCGCCCGCGAGACGCTATCGGCGATGCGCAAAGACGTCACCGCCAAGTGCTACGGCGGCGACGCGACGCGCAAGAAAAAGCTGCTGGAGAAGCAGAAGGCGGGTAAGAAGAAGATGCGCCAGTTTGGTAAGGTGGATATTCCGCAGGAAGCGTTTATTTCAGCGTTGAAGATGGATGGCTAACAAGCCACCAACCTATCTAAAAGAAGTTGTTGCGCTGCTAGCAAGCCAACTGACCGCAGCGCGGTTAGGTGTTATTGCGACGTTTCTGTTTGGCTTAGCATCCGTTGCATTTTGGTATATCGACAGACAAGAACAACGCGCTCCGTTTTCTCCTGCTGATACATTCAAAGTGACGATATCTGATGACACTGCAGTTCTAAAGAAACTCAGAACTGATGAAGGTGGCATCGTTAGGGTATTTTACTGCAGAGAGGGTGGTCTTAACATGGCTATCATTATGAACTCAATCTATGGCGAGCCCGTAGAGAGTTGGAGTCTTGCGAGTATTCAGCAGAACCCGCTCGTAAGAGAAGATTTCTCTAGTTATAGATCAAACCCTATGGAGTTCTTAATACAGTATTTTCCTGATTTAGGACCTGAAGTCAGTGTTCTACACTCTTTTGACGGTTCGACCAGATCTAGAATTTCTTCTAGTGTAGATTATAGTGAAAAAGCGTGTGTTGACTTTTAGAGACTTGACAGAAGGCACATAGTATTATGGTAAACTCATTGTTTTCTAGGCGGACAATTATTTCGTCTCTAGTAACATCATCAGTATTCCTTCCAACGACTGCTTTGGCTTTTTCAGGCTGTAGTTCCGCTGATAGGACGGGCAGTCCAGTATTAACAACAGAGCTGCTATCAGGCCTATCTAATTCTTTTTGGATCCCATTGGGGCCGCAGAATCGAAGAACGTACTGTTATGCGATGATCGCTTCTTGGTGTCCAAATTGTCAGAATTTGGTCTTGGATGCAAAAGCAGGCCGCTTGCCATTCTCCATTCGAGCTGTTCCCGTCGCCGCATTCGATAGTCAAGATAGAATACGGATATTTAATCTCTTGCGATTTGGTGACCATGAGGCATGGTCCGAATTCCACTCTAAGAAGCGCCCAACGATACGTAAGGGGACATCCAGTTCAGAAATTGATGCTATTTATGCGATTCAGGATAGACTGTTTGGGGCATTGGAAGATTTCAGCGTTGGCTTTTTACCAGAACGGATAAGAGGTACGCCAGTTTTTGCTTTTAAGAACCGAGCAAATACCGGCGCAGATCCAGCTTGGATGTATCAAGGTTACGATGGATCGACAGGTAGAGTTGTAGCCGATCTGACAGATATGATGACAGAAGCACTAGATATTGAAAATTCAAATGCGATTGACGTCGGCGAATTCTTGAATAGTTTGCAAAAAACTGTTTTTGTGGATAAGAGAGTTTGGTTTGGCGAGGACCGAGATCGGCTTAGGGTAACTCCCAGAAGTGATGGAATAACTGCTCAATGCACTAGTAGTTCAGGTTCGGCAATGACAATTGAGAGTGTCTGATCTTCTGTGTATGAGTAATTCGGTCCATGCTTCATTAACGAAGGAGCATGAAGACAATGACGATTACGAAGGAAGTATTAGATGAGCTGCTGAGC
>Ga0209199_1004081_pt1 | contig 13734 bp, 8 predicted proteins | sample COGITO_mtgs_1105_7_FD_184805 | JGI IMG/M metagenome (GOLD analysis project Ga0209199, IMG submission 184805) | Pelagic marine microbial communities from North Sea - COGITO_mtgs_110523 (SPAdes) (version 2) | ecosystem: Environmental > Aquatic > Marine > Epipelagic ...
TAAGGGTGTCGCGTTTTTGCTGCGTTTTTTGTTGTTTTCGATTGGCCCATTGGTCTTGCAACTGGTGCTGATTTCAGGCGCGCTAGCTGCCTTTTTCGATCTGCGCTATTTGATCGTCATTGCGGTGGCGATTGTCACCTATGTGTGGTTCACCGCAGTTGTGACCGAATGGCGGGTCAAAATTCGCAAACAGATGAATGACCAAGACAATGATGCCAATCAAAAGGCGATTGATTCTCTATTGAATTTTGAAACGGTGAAATATTTTGGCGCGGAAGCTAGAGAGGCGGCGCGTTTTGATGCCGCCATGCAAGGCTATGAAACGGCGGCGCTGAAGACCTCCTATTCGCTTGGGGTGATTAACATAGGGCAAGCGTTGATCATCAACACCGCCATGGTGGTTGTGATGTTAATGTCTGTGCAAGGGGTGGCGGATGGTACGATGAGTGTCGGCGGCTTTGTGGCTGTGAATGCCTATATCATGCAGGTTATGATGCCTCTGAACTTCCTGGGATTTGTCTACCGAGAAATTCGCCAAGCGCTGGTGGATATGTCTGAAATGTTCAGCCTGTTAGAGCAACCGCCAGAGGTGCAAGATAAGCCGGGTGCCCCGCCCTTGCGTGTGGCGGGTGGACGGATTGAGTTTCGTGATGTGCATTTTTCTTATGATCCTGAACGGGCCATTCTCAAGGGCGTGGACCTGACGGTTGAGCCGGGGCAAACACTGGCCATCGTGGGACCGTCGGGCTCGGGAAAATCTACTATTGGCCGTTTGTTGTTCCGCTTTTATGACGCGCGCTCTGGCGCGGTATTGATTGACGGGCAGGATATCCGTAGCGTGTCTCAAAGCAGCCTACACAATGCCATTGGCGTTGTGCCGCAGGATACAGTTTTGTTTAACGATACCATCTATTACAACATCGCCTATGGCCGCGATGCGGCGACACCCGCTCAGATTGAACAGGCAGCAAAGGCGGCACAAATTCATGAGTTTGTAGAAAGCCTGCCCAAAGGCTACGACACGATGGTCGGTGAACGTGGACTGAAGCTCTCTGGTGGTGAAAAGCAACGTGTGGGGATTGCCCGCAGCTTGTTGAAAAATCCGCCTATTTTGCTCTTGGATGAGGCGACTTCAGCGCTGGATACGCAAACGGAACATGAAATCCAGGAAAGTTTGATCCAAATGGGGCAGGGGCGGACGGCTATGATCATTGCCCATCGGCTCTCTACGGTTGTCCATGCGGATTGCATTGTTGTGCTCGAACAGGGGCAAATCGTGGAAGTCGGAAGCCATGAGGCGCTTTTGGCGCAAGGGGCGCGCTATGCCCATCTGTGGCATCTACAGCTGTCGGAGGAGAACTCAGGAGCGCTGTGAGTTAATAAAGCAGATTTCTGCATGGAGCCCCTCGCTGCGCCTGTCCATCCAGGCATTGCTCTGCTTTTTGCGTCAAGTTTGAATGATGAAGAGGCCTTTTGAATTAAAGAAGTTCGGTTAAAAGTGATGGCCGCGACCATGGCTCGAACATGCCTTCAACTGGCCGCAAGCCACCGGTGCGCTTTATTTTGGCGCACCGGTGTCGATCAAATCTGCATCTTCCCAAGAAATTTCGCGCCCGCGGAGCTTTTTAGCCGAGCGTCCAAGGCGAAAATCTTCCCGGATGCGCCGCCCCTCTGCGGTCCATCCGCCCGCCCGTAGTGCCATCGCCGCGCCATAGGCCCCTGAGACCATCCAAATCCGCAGTGCCAGCATTGCAGGGGTGAAGACCAATGTAAGCAAGGTAGCAATCCCAAGACCAAAGACAACGGCCGTGGCCAGCTGTTTCCACCACAGAGCCGTCGGTGCATCGATAGTATAACCGCCGCCGATGAAATCGAGGCTCAGGCCGAACATCATAGGTGTGAGACCGGCCATCGTTGTAATGGTGGTGAGCAAAACTGGTCGAATACGCGCTTCTGCCGTGCGTGTGATAGCCTCCAGCCTCGGCATGTAGGAGCTATATTCCTGATAGGTATCAATCAAAACAATGTTGTTGTTGACCACAATCCCCGCCAAAGCGACAATCCCTGTGCCGGTCATGATGATTGAAAAGGCTTGATCCATGACAAGCATCCCAATCAGCACTCCGGTTGTTGATAAGACCACCGCCAGTAGAACCAAAATCGAGTTATAGATGGAATTGAATTGTGCCAGCAGGATTATGAACATCAGGCCCAAGGCGCCCAAAAAGGCATTTTGCAAAAAGGCGCCGCTTTCAGCCTCGTCTTCCTGATCGCCGGTCCATTCCCATTCAATCCCCGCGGGCAGTGGGTTCATTTGAAGCCAAGCAGTGATTTCTTCGATCCGTTCTGCGGGGGTCATATTGACCTCGCGGGTCACGCCGGCATCATTTGTGACAGTTTTCACAGCATCGCTGCGCACGCCGGCCTTTACGTCGAAATAGCGTTGTTGATCAACGCGCGTGATTTGCCCCAATTTAGCAACAGGCTTGCGGGAGATGAAGTTGGACAGTGGGATCAGCCCATTTGGCGTCCGTACTTTCAGCGTATCAAGTGTGGACAAAACCCGGTCAGTTTCAGGCAAACGCACGCGGATGTCGATTTCTTCATCGGAGCTATCCACGCGCATGGTGTCGAGCAAAATGCCCCGTGTGACCAATTGCACCATGGCGCCGACCGTTGCCACATCGGCCCCATAGCGCCCGGCTTCCTGCACATCCACATCAATTTGCCAATCGATACCCGGCAGGGGCAGGGTGTCTTCAATGGCGATCAATCCTTCGGTCTGCTCAAATTTTGTCCGTGCTAGGGCCGTGGTCTGTAATAAGCTGTCCCAATCATCACCTTTGAGCCGTAGATGCACGGGTTTGGCCGATGCCGGCCCCATGGCGAGGTTGATGATTTGACTGCGCACGCCGGCTATGCGGTTGAGTTGCTCTTGCAAATTGTTCAGCACAACATTTCCATCATATCCATCCTCTATCTCGGATGAGGTCCAGGGGATGAATCCGAAAGTTTTGCTGTTTGTTTGCTTAGAGGGGCGATTTTCCCATGGGATCAATTCGATCTGTGCTTGCCCGATGGTGTCGAGCGGCGCGCCCGCCCCGCCAGTGTTGGCGTTCAACCCGCCTTCACCGGCAAAGGCGAAAGTGCTTTGCACGCCCGGGGTGTTGATAATGATGGCCTCCGCCTGTTTCAGCAGTTGATCTTTTTCCTGCAGCGATAGATTACCGCGCGCCTGAATATAGACAATGGCTTGCTCTGGCTCTGTCGCGACAAAAAATTCGACGCCTTTGTTGTTTTGACCAAAATATTGGAAGGTGGTGATAACAAAGAAAACCACCGCAGCCAAAGAGACGACGGGCATGACCGGGTTACCGGTGATGAACTTGATGAAATAGCCAAAAGCCGTGCGCTGATGCCCGCCCTTAACCCGCGCTTTGTTTGCGCGAAATTCAACAGAGCCCATGACGATCGAAGCGACAACGGCGCCAACTAAAAACAATCCGATGCCCAGTGCGGTCCCGCCGAAACCTTCGGGGGCTCGCCCGCCGAAGAGATAGCCAGGGTTGAGCAGCTGCATTGCGCCAACAAACAGCCCATAGAGAGCGATGGGCACCAAAACAGCGCGGACCATGAGGGGCAGGCGGCGCAGGCTGTCAGAGGCCGCGCCGAATTTTTGGCTCAACGCGCCAGAAACGCCGCCCAAAACGGGCAGGTAGATCAACGCGACGACCAGCGAAGCGGAGAGTACAAAAATCAATGTGACGGGCAACATGCCCATAAATTGCCCCGGCACGCCCGGCCAAAAGAGCATGGGCAGGAAGGCACAAAGGGTCGTGGCGGTTGAGGAAACAATCGGCCAGAACATGCGTTTGGCTGCATCGCCATAGGCCTGCATCGGCCCGGCGCCCTCAGAAATGCGTTTATCTGCGTATTCGACAACCACAATGGCCCCATCGACCAACATACCCACAGCCAAAATCAGCCCGAACATGACGATGTTTGAAATCGAAATCCCCATAACCGCCAGAAAGGCGAAGCAGAGCAAAAACGAGGTAGGAATGGCAAACCCCACCAAAAAGGCGGGACGCGACCCCAGCGCAGCCAGAACCACAATCATCACCAGGGCGATGGCGGTGAGGACTGAGCCTTCCAGCTGTTTGACCATACTGTTCACATTCCGCGATTGATCGTTGGAGGTGCTGACTTGAATGGCATTTTGCAGCTCGACGGGCCAAAGCGCAGTTTGTTTTGCCACTTCTTCGCGGACAAGATTTGCCGTGTCAATCAGGTTGAAGCCTTTGCGCTTTACGACCTGAATGGCGACGGTGGTTTCGCCATTAAAGCGGGCCGTGCCGGTACGATCTGCAAAGGTCAGGCGGATGTCGGCTATATCGCCGAGGGTCACGACCCGGTCGCCATTGATCTTGACCGGCAGATTGTAAACGTCGACAGGCGCGTCAAAGGATGACGGGATCTTGACCGAAAAGTTGGAATTTTCCGTGTCAACAGAGCCGGCGGGGATCAGTTGGTTGTTGTTTACCACCACGCCAATCAATTCGCCCGCCGTCACATTATAGGACTCCAGCTTTAACGGGTCGATTAGCACTTCCAACATTTCTTCCCGGTGCCCGGTCAACCCGGCGCTTAAAATCGGTTCGAGACTTTCAATCCGATCCTGAAGATCCTGCGCAACCTTCAATAATGTGCGCTCAGGCACGGATCCCGACAGGGAGATGATGATGATCGGGAATTCAGAGAAGTTAAACTCACTGATCGAATAGGTGTCGCCGCCATTGGGGAATTTGGTTTGCGCATTGCCCATGCGGTCGCGCACATCGGCGATGATTTTGGTTTTATCCCACCCAAACTCAAATTCCAAAACCACGTTGGCATAGCCATCCACAGCCGTAGCAGTTAGTTTTTTGAGCCCGTCCAAATCCGACAGTTCTGTTTCCATCGGCTTAATAAGAAGTTTTTCACTGTCTTCCGCTGAAATACCTTGGAATGGCATGGAAATGATCAGAGCGGGGATTTCAATATCTGGTTCGCCTTCCTTGGGCAAAACCGCATAGGCAAAAGTACCCACCGCTAACGACAGCATAATGAAGGCCAGCACCATGCGTGCGCGGGCTATGGCCCAATCGACCAAACCGGTCATTGTGTTGCCTCCGTAATGGTGGGATCGACGACCACCCCATCTGTGACAAACTCTTGTCCCACAACGATTACATCTGCCTCAAGCGGCAGTCCGGCAACCCAAACCCCTTGCACAGTGTCGCGGATCAAGGTCACTTGGACGAAGCGCACAGTATTGGCATCGCCCAATACCCGCAGCCCCAAAGTGCCACTGTCATTCAGGGTTAAAGCGGAGCCTGGTAAAAGATGTGCCAGCGTGCCTTGGGCAGAAATTGTAATATCTGCGGTTTGTCCGGCGCTGACGTTTAGGTCTTCATTGGGGACGGTGACCTCGATTTGGAATGTGCGCGTGATCTTATCAGCTGAGCGCGAAATGAAGCTCACCTCGCCAAAAATCTTGCGACCATCCACCAATTGCGCTTCGGCCTTGGCGCCGATTTTCACATGCTGCACCGCCATTTCTGGTACGAATCCCACCAGTCTAATGGGATCCAGCTGTAAAACTGTGGCGCAAAGACCGCCAGGCTGCAAAAGACTGCCTAGCTCGGCAGTGTCGGATTCTAAAATACCATCAAAGGAGGCGCGTATGACCAGACGGGAAATTTCTTTTTGCGCCAAAGCGACCGAAGCTTCGGCCGACTGGATGCCGGCGAGCGTCGACTGCAAGCCTGATTGCGCAGCAGCCACTCCAGCGCGGGCAGTTTGCGTCGCCGCTGTGGCGCTGGCCACACGCGATTCAGAGGCAAAGCCCCCCTGCGACAATTTCTCAGCTGCCCGATCGTTGATTAACGCCTCCTGCAAACGGGCCTCGGCCTCGATCACACGGGCTTCTGCTTCGGGCACTCGCGCGCGCGACTCGGCCAGGCGTGCTTCGGCCTCCGCCAAGGATACACCACGTGTGCCTGGGTCAATTTCACACATGGGTTGATCGGCGCGCACAGAGGCGCCTTTGCGCAGCGGTTGAGAGATGATGCGGCCACTGGTTTCTGCCCGCAAATCGACCTGGCGCGTCGCGCGCGTCGCGCCGCGCACGGTTATGGCGCTGTCAACATTCTGCGCCGTTGAGGGCAAGATGGCCACTGAAACAATCGGAGCGCTGTTTTGAGAGGGCGTTGCTGCGGGAGCTGCCGCTGGAGCCGGCTGAGTGGCCATTTCGGGCATCTCGCTTTTACCGGTGCCAAAGCCCAGCAGAACATCTCTTTGAAAAACGAACAAGTAGATGACTGCGGCTACCAGAATGGCGGTTAAAATTGGAAAAATGCGCATGCGTGCCTCTCGTTCCGGGAATTCAAAAGCGGATCCACCATTTCGAACTATCTATTCCAATTCTACTGAGGCACAAGGGAGCTGGCGTGAAATATGCGCTGAAAATCAGCGAAATGAGTAGCAGATCCAAGGATTATCCACATGTTAAACATCTCTTAACCTTCAAAGGGCTTGTGGGATACGGATGGTTTTGCCTATACATCATGGAAATTAGATAGAGGCTGGTAGATGTCCAATAGCGATAGTTTTATTGATGAAGTCACAGAAGAAGTGCGCCGGGATCGCTTGTTTGGCTATTTTCGTCGCTACGGCTGGATTCCAGCGGTTATAATCATCGGCCTTGTGGGAGCTACTGCTTATAACGAATGGTCCACAGTGCAAGTGGCACAGGTGGCACAGGCGCGCGGCGATGCTTTGCTGGACGCTTTGGAGCTTGAAGATGTGGCTGAACGCGCGGCCTCTTTGAGTACAATTGCCCATGAAGACGAGGATGCACTCGTGGCTAAATTGCTGGCGGCTGGCGTTGATGCAGAGCAGGCGGCAGATCTGCTCGGATCGATTGCCACTGACGACACGCAGCCCCAATATATCCGTGACCTCGCCCGGTTGAAAATGGCTAGTATAGATGGTGCTGTCACTGTCGACGAGGCTGCCGCGATCCTCGTGGAGTTGTCCGAGCCAGGTGGGGTTTACCGCAATGTGGCGATGGAACTTTTGGTGGCGCTAGAGTTACGGCGCGGCAGTATAGAAGCTGCGCTTGCGCTTTTGCAAGCCCATATCAAAGACGCCGATGCCAGTTCGGAGCAAATCCAGCGCATGGCGGAGTTAATCGTGGCTTTAGGGGCAATCCCGGAGTTGGCATACTAAATTTTTTATGTTAATGTTTTTTTACAATAATAAAACAGCTTAGGTCGGCAAATCGGAGCAGGAGACACGCATGGGACTAAAAGCCGTGCTCTACATCGGACTTTTGGGCTTTGGCGTCGGGTGCTCCAATAGCGATCCGCGTTTGCAAGGGGAGCGTCAACTTCTTGATGGAACGGTTTTTGTGGAAACCGACGCACGCTTTTTAGCGGAAAATCTGCCTGATCTGCGGTTGCCGCAGCCCCAACCTATGGCAGCTTGGACCCATCAAGGTGGCAATGCCCAGCATATCGCCGCGCACGCAGAGCTGCCTGCAGCGCTGACATTGAGCTGGTCGCGCCGGATTGGTGCGGGCGATGCCAAGCGCCATCAAATTTCCGCCGCTCCCGTGGCGCAGACCGGGCGGCTATACACGATTGACAGCCAATCGATGGTTACAGCACTTGAAGATACAGGCACGATTCTGTGGCAGACGGAACTTGGAAAGTCATCTGATCACCCGAAAGATGCCTCCGGTGGTGGGTTGGCTGTGCGTGGAACGCAGCTCTTCATCACGACGGGGTTTGGCACTGTTGTGGCCTTGGACACCGCGTCCGGTGCTCAGCTTTGGTCCCAAGATCTGGCAAGCTATGGTGGCGCTTCCCCAACCGTCTATGAAGATTTACTCTATATAGCGGCTCGTGATGGCGCGGCCTGGGCCATTGATACAACCAATGGCCGGGTAAAGTGGCAACTCGCCGGTCCCGCGGTTGCGGTCAGTCACACGGGTGGGCCCGGACCGGCCGTGTCTGACAAATATGCAGTCTTTCCTTTCGGCTCCGGCGATGTATTGGCCTCATTTCGCAGGGGTGGGCTGCGGTCTTGGAGCTCTGGTCTTTCCGGGGCTCGCTTGGGCCTGGCCTCAACCAAGGTGCGAGATTTAACGGGCCAACCGGTCATTGAGGGTGCATCTGTCTATTTGGCCAGTTCCGTGGGCCGTATGGCGGCGGTGGATCTCAATACGGGACTGCGGATTTGGACTGCGAAACAGGGCAGTCAAGGCCAAATTCTCTTAGCCGGCAGCGCAGTTTTCGCAGTTAGCGATGCGAGTAATTTGATCCGCCTGTCCAAAGATGATGGGACATTGATCTGGTCCACACCTTTGCCAAAATTTACGAATAAGCGCTTGAAATCGCGTGCAAAAATACATGCTCACTATGGTCCAATCTTGGCTGGGGGGCGTTTGATTTTGGCGTCATCTGATGGACTTATCCGGCAGTTCAACCCGGCTGATGGGACGTTAATCTCGACGGTCGCATTGCCCGGTGGTGCGGCCAGCGCGCCGATTGCGGTGAATAGAGCGCTCTACGTTTTAAATACCAAAGGTGATCTACTGGCTTTCCGTTGAACAAAACTTGGTGTAACGCTCGCCTCTAATCAACCGAAAGTGGGCCCCTATGTCCTTTACTCTGGCTATTGTTGGCCGTCCAAATGTTGGAAAATCCACGCTGTTCAACCGCTTGGTTGGGCGAAAGCTCGCTTTAGTGGACGATCAGCCGGGGGTGACTCGCGATCTACGCGAAGGCGAAGCGCGTTTGGGGCATTTGAAATTTACCGTGATTGATACGGCCGGATTGGAAGAGGCCACAGATGAAAGCCTTCAAGGGCGTATGCGCCGCTTGACAGAGCGGGCTGTCGGTATGGCCGACGCTTGCCTGTTTATGATCGATGCCCGTGCAGGTGTCACGGCCACGGATGAGGTGTTTGCCGATATTCTGCGCAAGAAAAATGCGCACGTATTTCTTGCTGCCAATAAGGGCGAGGGCCGCGCGGCCGATGTTGGGGTCATTGAAGCCTATTCGCTGGGACTGGGTGAGCCTTTGCGCTTGTCTGCGGAACATGGTGAGGGCATGAGTGAGTTGGCGATGATGCTGGCCCCGTTGATTGATGCCGCTGAGGAGAAAGCCAAGGAAGAGGCCCCGGAGGTTGATATTGATCTGCCAGAGGGCGATGAGCAGGAGGAATATCGCCTGCCAACCGTGCAAAAACCGCTGCAAGTTGCGGTCATCGGACGGCCGAATGCGGGAAAATCCACGCTAATTAATAAAATATTAGGTGATGATCGCCTATTGACCGGACCCGAGGCAGGCATCACGCGGGACGCGATTTCGTTGACCTTGGATTGGGGCGGCGTGCCGACGCGGATTTTTGACACCGCCGGAATGCGCAAAAAAGCCAAGGTGCAGGCCAAACTGGAAAAACTATCGGTCAGCGATGGGCTGCGCGCGGTAAAATTTGCAGAGGTTGTTGTGGTTTTGCTCGATGCCAACATTCCTTTTGAGCAGCAAGATCTTCGAATTTCGGATCTGGCAGAACGCGAGGGCCGCGCGGTGGTATTGGCCGTAAATAAATGGGATCTTGAGCCTGAAAAACAAGCGAAACTCCGCGTGTTGCGCGACTCTTTCGAGCGGCTTTTGCCGCAATTGCGGGGCGCGCCTTTGGTGACGGTGTCCGCCAAGACTGGCAAGGGGCTTGATCGGCTGCAACAGGCGGTGATGCGGGCGCATGAGGTGTGGAATCGCCGTATTCCCACAAGCCATCTCAACCGCTGGCTGGCCGGCATGGTTGAGGCGCATCCGCCCCCTGCGCCCGGCGGGCGTCGAATCAAGCTGCGCTACATGACTCAAGCAAAAACGCGGCCACCGGGCTTTGTTGTGATGTGTTCCTATCCGGATAAAATCGCAGAAAGCTATTCGCGTTATCTGGTGAACGGGCTACGTGAAGATTTCGACATGCCGGGCACGCCGATCCGGCTGTGGATGCGCGGGCAGGGCGATCAGAACCCTTATAAGAACAAAAAGAAATCCACGCCATCGCGGTTGCGAAAGCATTTGGACAAAAAACCCTTTAAATAAGGTTTTTGGCAGATCTTAGCGGACATGCCTTGAATTTTGCGGCTCAGAGCATCTGCGCTGACATGCTCTAAGCTAGGGTTCCGTCTGCGGCGACCTTGGTGGCATTGCCCATGTAGGGGCGTAATACTTTTGGGATAGCCACAGAGCCATCGGCCTGCTGACTATTTTCGAGCACAGCAATTAAGCACCGCCCCACCGCAAGGCCCGAGCCGTTCAACGTATGGACAAACTCTGGCTTTCCGCCGCCTGCGGGGCGAAAACGCGCATTCATGCGGCGGGCCTGGAAATCTCCGCAAACCGAGCAAGAGCTGATTTCGCGATAAGCATTCTGTCCGGGCAACCAGACTTCGATGTCATGGGTGCGACGGGCACCAAAACCCATATCTCCAACGCAAAGCGCAAGGGTGCGATAGGGCAACTCCAGGCGCTCCAAAATCCCTTCGGCGCATTTGGTCATGCGGTCAAGCTCCGTGCGGGAGTGATCGGGATGGGTGACAGAGACCATTTCTACCTTCTCAAATTGATGCTGGCGTAGCATCCCCGCGGTATCGCGCCCCGCGCTGCCGGCTTCCGAGCGGAAACACAGAGAATGGGCTGTATAGCGGCGTGGCAGCTGGGTTTCGTCTAGGGTGAGGCCGGCGACGATATTGGTTAAGGTCACTTCAGAGGTTGGGATCAGCCACCAGCCATTGGTAGTTTGATAACTGTCTTCGGCAAATTTCGGCAATTGCCCAGTGCCGCGCATGGCCTCATCGCGAACCAAGACGGGTGTATTGGTTTCGGTCAAACCATTTTCATTAACATGTGTGTCGAGCATGAACTGCGCCAATGCCCGATGCATGCGAGCGATGGCACCTGAGAGGATTACAAAGCGGCTGCCGGATATTTTTCCCGCGGTTTCAAAATCTAAACCGGCTTGCGTGGCGGGCAGCTCAAAGTGTTCTTTCGGTGCAAACTCAAAGCTCGCCGGCGTGCCCCAGCAGTTAATTTTGACATTATCGGCTTCATCGGCCCCATCGGGCGTGTCATCATAGGGCAGGTTGTCAATGCCCATCAACACATCTGTCAGAGCCTCGTCCTTGGTCTTGGCCTGTTCGGTCAGATGGATCACCTGCGCCTTTTTTTCACTGACCAAGCCGCGCAGGCGCACGAATTCGGCCTCATCACCTTTGGCCTTGGCGGCGCCAACCTGTTTGCTGGCGCTGTTAATTTCAGCTTGCGCGGCCTCTGCTTCTTGAATGCAAGCCCGGCGTTCTGAATCCAGGGCTAGGATCTGAGACGAGACCGACGCTTTGCCACGGCGCGCGAGGGCGGCGTCAAAGGCAGCAGGGCTTTCGCGGATTGCACGGATGTCATGCATCTCTTATCTCCTAAATCAAGAATCACTGGCCCCGTTTATGCCGAAACCTGACCGAGGGGTCACGGGGCAATTTTACCATCTGGTTGCGGGGTGAAATGGCGCTGAAACACTGGTTGAGGCAGCGCTAGCAAAAAAACGGCAAACTTACCAGCAGGACGCCTGCAGTCCCTTGCAAAGTGGCCCCCTAAACCATAAGTTCCGCCAGAACTTGCGGCGCGGTGCCGTGTGACGAAATATACGGGGTCATTATGGACACTTTAAGCACATTCATGTTTCCGATGCTCATCATCGGTATTTTCTATTTGTTGGTATTTCGCCCGCAGCAAAAGAAGATGAAAGAACATCAAAATATGGTGAACAGCGTGGCCAAAGGCGATGAGGTCGTGACGGCCGGCGGCTTGATCGGCAAAGTGACGAAAGTCAAAGCGGACAGCAATGAAATTGAAGTTGAACTCGCCAAGGACATACGGGTGAATGTGGTACAAGCCACCATCGCCGATGTGCGTAGCAAGTCCAAGCCTGCCAGCTAAACCCTTCAGCGTGTCAAGACAGGCCTGAGGCCGGGAGCTAAGAGATGTTGCATATCGAAGGTTGGAAGCGGGTTGTGATTTGTGCGACCTGCGCGCTTGGTCTCCTTTTTGCCCTGCCCAATGGCTTCTACGGCCAAGTCGAATCTTACAATGATGCCCAAGAGGCGGGGCAGGAGGCCACAGGCTGGCCGTCTTTCCTTCCTTCTGGATTGGTCAATCTGGGACTTGATTTGCGTGGTGGCGCGCATTTGCTCGGCGAGGTGAAACTCGCAGAAGTCTACACCACCAGGCTTGAGGGCTTCTGGCCAGAAGTGCGCAATGTCCTGCGCACCGAGCGTGCGACGATCGGTGCGATCCGCCAGCAAGAGGGAGGCGCGGGCGAGTTGGTGGTGCGTATTGGCAATCCTGAGCAAATGGATCGCGCTACAGAAGTGGTGCAAACTTTGGCGCGCCCTGTGGCCTCACTCACCGGCGGGATGACAGATGATATTGTCGTGACGGCTCTTGGAGATAATTTGATCGTCACCCTTTCGGAGGCCGAAAAACTGGCCACTGATGAGCGGACCATGGCGCAATCGCTGGAGATTATTCGCCGCCGGGTGGATGAAGCGGGCACGCGCGAGCCCACCATCCAACGCCAAGGTAATGATCGGATCCTGATCCAGGTGCCTGGACTTGGTTCGGCGCAAGAGCTCAAGGATCTGATCGGTGTTCCTGCGCTTTTGACTTTTCAAACTGTCGTTGGCCAGACGAGCAACCAAAATGGGGCAGCCGGAGTGGGCAATGAGCTGTTGCCTTCGGCGAATAACGAAGAGCTTTATTACATCTTGAGCCGCAGTCCGGTGGTTACAGGCGAAGAGCTGACTGATGCACAGCCCTCTTTTGATCAAAATGGCCGCCCGGCGGTAAACTTTCGTTTCAACACATCGGGCGCACGGAAATTTGGGCAATATACCAGCGACCATATTGGAGATCCCTTTGCGATTGTCTTGGATGATGAGGTGATTTCCGCACCTGTTATTGAGTCGGCGATAACGGGAGGTTCGGGCATCATCACGGGCAGCTTTGATGTAGCGGAAAGCACGCGCCTGGCCACCTTGCTGCGCGCCGGCTCGTTGCCTGCGAGCTTGGAGTTTCTCGAAGAGCGCACGGTGGGGCCGGAATTGGGCCAAGACAGTATTGATGCCGGAAAAATCGCCTGTATTGTTGGGTTCGCTGCTGTTTTGATCTTTATGTTCCTTTCCTATGGCACCTTCGGACTTTTCGCCAATATTGCGCTGTTGATCAACGTTGGGCTGATGTTTGGCCTTTTGTCTATGGTCGGTGCGACGCTGACGCTGCCCGGGATTGCGGGAATTGTCCTGACCATCGGGATGGCGGTGGATGCCAATGTGCTTGTGTTTGAACGCATTCGTGAGGAATTGAAAACCGCCAAAGGACCAGCGCGGGCCATTGAACTTGGCTATGAAAAAGCGCTTTCAGCCATTGTTGATGCCAATATCACGACATTTCTGACTGCGGCCATTCTATTCATTATGGGGGCCGGCCCGGTCAAAGGTTTTGCGGTCACGCTGGGTCTGGGGATCATCACCTCTGTGTTCACAGCGATCTTTGTGACGAGAACTATGGTTGTGATCTGGTTCGAACGGCGCAAGCCAAAAACGCTGGAGGTTTAGGTGAT